>PJTS01000853.1_pt1 | contig 14083 bp, 14 predicted proteins | sample 1512251 | NCBI WGS metagenome assembly PJTS01 (sample SAMN08177686, study PRJNA422409) | Soil metagenome, whole genome shotgun sequencing project. | isolation source: Soil (2) enriched on wood chips: alkali lignin treatment | place: USA: Madison | collected 2015-01-15 | reverse complement strand
GCTGGAAGAGCTGGCCGGTTGCCCGATCAGCATCGTCTCCACCGGCCCGGACCGCGACCACACCATGGTCCTGCAGGACCCGTTCGCCTGAGGTAGCGCCGGGCCCTGCCCGGCGTCGCTGCAAGGACAAGCCCCGCGCAAGCGGGGCTTTTTCGTTGGACCCGCCAGGTAGCGCCATTCCATGCCGGGCGAGGCACTTGCCAAATACCCAATATGGGCATAATAATGCCCAATATGGGTATCCCTGCCGCCACTGCACCTTCATCCGGCCCCATCGGCTTGGCTGACGCGCTGTTCACCCAGACCCAGCAACGGGTGCTGGCCCTGCTGTTCGGGCAGGACCGCAGCGATTTCAGCATTTCCGAATTGATCAGCGGCAGTGGCGCAGGCTCAGGGGCCGTGCAGCGCGAGGTGGCAAAACTGGTCGCCAGTGGCCTGGTGAACCAACGCAAGGTGGGCAACCAGAAACGCTACCGGGCCAACGCGCAGTCGCCCATCCACGCCGAACTGGTGGCGCTGGTGCACAAGACCGTCGGCCTGGCCGGCCCGCTGCGCGACGCGCTGCAACCGCTGCAGGAGCAGATCACCTGTGCATTCGTCTATGGGTCGGTGGCCAAGCGCAGCGATACCGCGCACAGCGACATCGATCTGCTGCTGGTATCCAACACCTTGGGCTATGCTGAAGTGATGGCCGCGCTGGACCCGCTGGAGGACCGCCTGGGGCGGCCCGTGAATCCGACGCTGTACACGCACGAAGACCTGAGCGAGCGCCTGCACAAGGGCAATGCCTTCCTGCAGCGGGTGCTGGAACAACCCAAGCTGTGGGTGATTGGAGGAAAGGATGACCTCGCCTTTGCAGAACCTGGTCGGACCGGGTAAGCCGCTTTCGCTGGAACCGCCGGATGCGCGCGAGATCGAGGGTCTGCAGCGTTCCGGCCTCGCGCGCCTGCGTGATGCACGCAATGCCACGCTTTCGCTGGAGAGCCGCTTCGACCTGGCCTACAACGCGGCCCATGCGCTGAGCCTGGCGGCATTGCGCGGGCAGGGCTACCGGCCCAGCAACCGCTACATCGTATTCCAGTCACTGAAGCACACCTTGGGCGTTGGCCCGGAGGTCTGGCGCGTGCTGGACAAATGCCACCAGCAGCGCAACCTGGCCGAGTACGAGGGCGAACTGGATGTCAGCGGTCGCCTGGTCGAAGACCTGATTGCCGCGTGCGAGGCGGTGCGGGTTGCTTCGGGTCTCTAGAACAACGGGCTCTGGAACAACGGATACGGGTTGATCGATTCACCCTTCCACCACTGTTTCTCCGGCCCCAGTACATGCACCTCGAAATGCAGGTGCGGGGCATCGGCGCTGGCATTGCCGGTGCTGCCCACATAACCGATCACATCACCGCGCTTGATCGCCTGCTTTTCCGCCAGGCCATCGGCGTAGCGCTGCAGGTGCGCGTAGTAGTAGCACCATTGCCCGCTGGGCTCGAACTGGTAGACGGTCAGGCCACCACGCTCGCTGTCGAACAGCTTTTCCACCGTACCGTCGGCCACCGCCAGTACCGGCGTGCCGGCGGGCGCCATGATGTCGATGGCATCGTGCACGCGGCCTTCGCTGCGCGCATCGGTGAAGGTGTCGCGCAGTTGCGCGCGCTGCACGCCCTGCACCGGTAGCAGCAGGCCTGTCGGCTGCGTTGGCGCTGCGCCCGTGGCGGGCGGCACCGGAGCGGTGGGTGTGGCCGGCACCGCCGCGGCTGGCACTGCTGAAGCTGCAACGGGCGCGGCGTGCACCCCTGGCGGCGCAGGCGCTGGCGCAGCATCACGCCGCAGCCACCAACCCAGCCCCAGGCCGAGTACCACCCCCAGCACGATCAGCTGTGAAAGCCGCATGGCGTTACTCCTGCATCACCACGGGTACCGATTCGTCAACCGCATCGGCCACGCGCAGCGCATCCCAGTTGGTCATGCGCACGCAGCCATGCGATTCGGTCTTGCCCACGTGCCCGGGTTCAGGGGTACCGTGCAGGCCATAGTGTGGCTTGGACAGATCGATCCAGACCCGGCCGACGGGATTGTTCGGGCCCGGCGGCAGCGTGGCCTTCTTGTCGCCCTTGCGGGCATCCCAGAACAGCTTCGGGTTGTAGTGGAAGGGCGGGTCGCGGAACACGCCGAGGATCTTCCATTCGCCGATCGGCAGCGGATCGTGTTCACTGCCCGAGGACACCGGCACCTGCGCGATCACCTTGCCCTGCGCATCCAGCAGCTGCAGGGTGGAATCGGATTTGTCGATCAGCACCTTGGCCGCTTTCGCCAGCGGCGCCGGTGCGATGTTGGGCACCTGGATGCGACTGCCGGCCTTGCCCAGGTCCACCCCGGGGTTGAGCGCCTTCAGCAGCTCGGGCGAGGCGTGGAAGCGCTCACCCAGCGCTTCCTCCACGCTGGCATAGCCCAGCGCCTTCAGCTTGGCCTGCGCGGCCGGCGTCTTCGGAACCGCCTGGAACGGCCCGGCCACGTCTTCGGCCGTCAGCGTGTAGCTGGCCAGTGGCGCGGTGGCATCGGCCTGCAGAGCCTTCCATGTCGCGTCGTCCAGTTCGCCGGTCACCGTCAGCCCGCGCGCCGCCTGGAAGCCTGACACCGCGCGGCGCTGGTTGCTGCCCACTTCGCCATCGATCTGGCCGGGAGAGAAGTTGGCGCGGTCCAGCAGCACCTGCGCGTGCAACGGCGAGTGCAATGCGGTGTCCGGACCGGCCTTCTCGGCAATGGGGGCGGGCAGGCCGGCGGGTGGCGCCTGCGCGAATGCAGGGCTGGCCAACAGCGAAAGCGCGAGGACGGCTACACGGGGTAAGAGCATGGACAACTCCTGCGGGGTACGCAGCCACCATGCCTGTGCCGCTCGGCCAGCCTGCGTGAACGCGCCGCCGTGGATCTGTGAAGCGGGATGGTCAGGGCGTGTCTGCCTTCTCCACCGCAGGCCGCGCAACCCGTTGCAGCTGCAGTACGCCGAACACCACTTCGGCTGCGGTGAACAGCAGCACGATGCTGCTGGCCCCGTGCACCACGGCATATACCTGCCAGACAGCAAACAAGCCGCGGGCAACGGCATCCAGGCGCCCCATCAGCACGCTGGGCGCCCACCAGCGCGCCAGTGACCACACCACCACCACCGATCCCAACAGGTTGGCCAGCAGCATGTGCAGCGGGTCCAGCGCGGGCACCGTGCCGGGCAGCGACCAGGCGGCGGCCAGCGTGGCCATGGTCGCGTGGACGGCGGAAAAACCCCACGGCAGCGCGAAGGGCAGGGTGACCAGCAGGTCGTAGGCAGCGCTGGCACGGACGATACGGAGATAGGAGGACAGCTGCATGGGGCACGCATTTGGTGAAAGAGCGCCTACTCTCAGCCCTGAAGTAAACTTCAAGGTCAAGCCGTGCTGGAGCACTCATGCGTATTGGCGAACTGGCCCAGGCCTGCGGGCTGTCCCGCGAAGCACTGCGCTTCTACGAGAAGCAGGGCCTGATCGGCGCACGTCGGCTGGGCAATGGCTATCGCGACTACCCGCCGGAAACCGCCATGCTGGTGCACTACATCCGCACCGCACAGCAACTGGGTTTCACCCTGGCCGAAATCGGCCAGCGCCTGCCCGCGCTGTGGCAGCAGGAGGATGCCGGTGCACTGCTGGCCATGGCCCTGCAGCAGAAGCTGGCCGACATCGACGCGCGCATCCACGCACTGAGCGCGCTGCGCGATGACCTGGCCAGCCGCCTGGCCAGCGCCTGCCCGTTGCAGCCCGCCGACCCAAACTGAGGCGCCGGCCATCGCAACGTGAACGCTACTGGAAGCGTTCATGTTGGCGACGTCAAGGCAGCGTGAGGGCGGGCCGATAAGGTCGCACCCCCCCCACGTTTTTGGATGCATCGATGAACTATTTGAGGAACGTCAGGGTTGCCTGGCGTCTCGGCCTTGGCTTTGGCCTGCTGTTGCTGCTGGTTGCCGCCGTGGTCGCCACCGGTGCCACCGCCACGACCGTGCAGAAGCGCGCCATGCAGCAGGTCGTGGACGTGAGCGTGGCCAAGGTCCGTCTGCTGTCGGAAATGCTGGACGCCAACAACCAGATGATGGTGGTGCGCCGCGAGATGCTGATCCGCCAGGGCGATGCGCGCGAGGCCGACGAGCAGCGCATTGCCGATCTGGTCAAGCGCTACGAAACCAGTTGGACCACCTACCAGGCACTGCCGGGTGACGCCGACGGCAAGGCGATTGGCGAGGCCATCGCGGCCAAGCGCGCCATTGCACGCCCGCTCAACAAGCAGACCAGCGAACTGATGTCGCAGGGCGATTTTCCCGGCGCGGTGGCGCTTACCCTGGGCCCGGTGCAGGAAGCCGCCAATGGCTGGAACAAGGCCCTGGCCGATGGCGTGGCCTACGAGGAGAAGGAAAGCCGCGCAGCGGCCGCCGAAGCCATCCGCCTGGGCGAACGCAGCCTGCTGCAGCTGCTGGTGCTGGGCGGCGTTGCGCTGCTGGTCGGCATCACCGCCTCGGTGATGATCGGTCGCAGCATGACCGCGCCGCTGGCGCGTGCCGTGCAGTTGGCCCAGCGCCTGTCCAAGGGTGAACTGGACCAGGAGTTCCGCCTGGGCGGCCGCGATGAGCTGACCCAGTTGGGCGACGCCATGGCCAGCGTGCGGCAGAGCGTGCAGGCCGCCATTGGCGCGCAGCTGCAGATGGCCGAGCAGCACGAGGCCGGCGCGATCCGTTACCGCATGGATGCCAGCGCCTTCCCCGGCGACTTCGGCCGCATGGTGCAGGCCACCAACACGCTGGTGGAATCGCATGTGCAGGTGGAACTGCTGATGGCCGAAGTCATGCAGCGCTACGCCATCGGCGATCTCAGCCGTGACCTGCCGCAGTACCCGGGCGAGAAGGGAGAGTTCACCCGCACGCTGGCGGCGGTGAAGCAGAGCCTGATGGCGATCAGCGCACAGATCGACGGCCTGGCCCGTGCAGCGGGCGCCGGCGATTTCAGCGTGCGTGGTGATGCGGCCGCGTTCCAGTACCAGTACCGGGCCATGGTCGAGCATCTGAACGCGATGATGAGCAGTTCGCAGTCCAGCATTTCCGACGTGTCCGACGTGCTGCAGGCCATTGCCCAGGGCGACCTGACCGCGCGCATGGAGGGCCAGTACCAGGGCGTGTTCGCGCGCATGCGCGACGATGCCAACACCACCACCGCGCAGCTGACCGGCATCGTGCGTGGCATCCAGGACGCGGCCGGCAGCATCAACAACGCGGCGCAGGAGCTGGCCGCCGGCAACAGCGATCTGTCGCGCCGTACCGAGCAGCAGGCAGCGAATCTGGAAGAAGCCGCCGCATCGATGGAAGAACTGACCTCGACCGTGCGCCAGAATGCCGAGCTGGCCCGCCAGGCCGACAGCGAGGCCCATGCAGCCGGTGCGGCGGTGCGCGCCACCGAACAGGCCATGGCACAGATGGCCACGGTAATGGGCGAGATCGACCAGTCCTCGGCACGTATCTCGGAAATCTCCGCCACCATCGATGGCATTGCGTTCCAGACCAACATCCTGGCGCTGAATGCCGCCGTGGAAGCGGCGCGTGCCGGCGAGCAGGGACGCGGCTTTGCCGTGGTGGCCAGTGAAGTGCGCACGCTGGCCCAGCGGGCCGGCGTTGCGGCCAAGGAGATCAAGGAACTGATCGACGATTCGGCGGCCAAGGTGCGCAGCGGCCTGGATGTAACGGTGGAATCGCAGGCGGCCATCGCGCGCCTGGCCCAGGCCAGCGCACGCACCAACCAGCTGATGAGCGATATTGCCGCGGCCAGCAAGGAACAGGCGGCCGGCATCGAGCAGGTCAACCAGGTGGTGGTGCAGATGGATCAGGTGACCCAGCAGAACGCGGCATTGGTGGAAGAAGCCACCGCGGCCAGCCGCGCTCTGGAAGAACAGGCCGAAGCGCTGGCCACGTCGGTGGCGGTGTTCCAGCTGGAGCAGGGCGGTGCAGCCCGCGCCGCGGTGGCGCGGGCGGCCTGACCGGTCGCCACCGGTAGAGTCAAGCTTGCTCGACTGTCTTTGCACGTAGATCAAGAGCAGTCGAGCGAGCTGGACTCTACGTGGCTCCCGGCTCGGAGCAGTCGAGCGAGCTCGACTCTACCTGGCCCCGGCTTGGAGCAGTCGAGCGAGCTCAACTCTACCTGGACCCCGGATCAGCGCAGCTCGTAGCTGGCCTGCAGCGGCAGGCTGACCCCACGCAGGGTATCGCGGGCCACCACGTACACGGTCCAGGTGCCCTTGGGGGCATCTGCCTGTGCGACGAACTCGATGCGCAGGTTGGTCAGAAACACCTGGTGGGCCGGACCGTTGAGGGCAGCGTTGACGCAGGGCAGATCCTTCTGCTCGGTTGCCACGCTGCCATCGGGCAGGGTCAGGCGGACATCGCATTGCACATGCGCCACTCCGTTGGCGTCCAGCTTCGGGTTGGAAACGAACGCGAGAATGCTGACTTGGTCGCCTGCATGCACCTCGCTGGCGACGGTGAACTGCGGCGTGGTTTCGGCCGGCGTCTGCCATTTGGCCAGCCAGTCGCGGTCGGTGGTCACCAGCAGCGATGCGCCGAAACCATCCCGGGCCTTCATCGATTCGGTCTGCGCCACGGGACGCCCGTCGGGGTGGACCCAATCGCCGGCGGCCGTTGCGCTCAGCGGCAGCAGCAGGGCCAGCAGGGCCAGAGTGCGTGTCCTTCGCATGGTCATCTTCCAGAAGTGCCACTTTCTGCGGCGAGGGGCCGAGTATGGCCCAGCAGGCCGGACAATGGCAGCGGCCCCAGGCGGGCCATTGGCCGCCCGCGGCCCTACCGTCGGCCGCCGAATTAGGCGATGCTCGCTGCAAACGGGGAGGGGGCATGGACAGCAACGAAACCGAAGGGGCCTATGGCGATGTGCCACGGATGCAGGGCGTTGACGTCGTTGCCGTTGCGGTACCGGAGCCGCCGACCGACTGGTCGATGCTGCCGCTGACCCGCGGCGACGATGATTCGCTGGTGATGCGGGCCGTGCGGCGCATGCGCCGTGAACCGGCGCTGTTGTTCACGGGGGCCTACCTGCTGGTGTCGCTGCTGGGCCTGTGGTGCAGCTTCTGGTTCTACCAGGGCTTCGAGCTCTCGATCCTGGACTACATGCAGCCCAGCGACTTCCTGGTGGCCGGCATGCGAGATCCCGCCTACGTGCTGTTGTTGTTGCTGGGCGTGCTGCTGGTGCTGTTGGTCAGCTGGCCCGATACCCTGCGCGCGCGCAACGCGGCCAAACTGCAGACGCTGCGCCAGCGCAGCGTGCTCTGGCGGGTGGTGCTGTCGCGCTCGGTGCTGACCAGCTGGGACGGGCTGGGACTGCGTGCGCTCACCGCGATGACCTTGGCCGTGGCGGCGTTCATGGCCATCGGCGCAGCGAACTATGTGATGGTGCGCGGCGAACAGATCCGTAACCACGGGCGCGGTGAAGTCGTGCAGCTGCAGCTCAATGGCGATGCGGCGCCGTTGCCGGGCACGGCGCGTCTGCTCGGTTCCAGCAGCGCGTTCCTGTTCGTCTGGTGGCCGCAGCAGCGGCGCGCCGAGGCGATTCCGATCGCCGCCGTGCGCAAACTGCAGGCGCTGCCGGTGGCGGTGCGTACCTCGTCGCCGCCTTCACCTGCGCCGGGGGTGCCGCGTTGACCGGCGCGGTGCCGCCCTGCCTGGTGATGCTGCCGGGGCTGGATGGCACCGGCCACTTGTCTGTCGCGTTCCTGGCCGCCGTGCACAGCCACGGTGTACCCACGCGGGCACTGGCGCTGCCCGCCACCGGTGCACAGGACTACGCCAGCCTGCTGCGCACCGTGCGTCCGCAGTTGCCCAACCAGCCGTTCGTGCTGCTCGGCGAATCCTTCGCCGGTCCGCTGGCCATGCAGCTGGCCGCCGAGGCACCGCCGGCCCTGCGCGGGCTGGTGCTGTGCAATACATTCGCGCGCCGCCCATTGCCGGTCCCGTCCGCCGGCGCCGCACTGCTGGCGCCGGCGTGGCCGCTGCCGGCGTGGCCACTGCCCCCGTTGCCGCTGCTGTCGGGTCTGCTGCTGGGACGCTGGCGCAGCCGACAGACCCTGCGTGACCTGCGCCTGGCGCTGGCGCAGGTGCCGGCTTCGACATTGCGCCAGCGTGCTGCGGCCACGTTGCGTGTGGATGCACGCGACGTGCTGCCGCGCATCACGGTGCCCGCGCTGTGCCTGCAGGCCCGTCAGGATCGCCTGTTGTGGCCGCCCAGCGTCGGCGAGCTGCAGGCGCTGCTGCCCGATGCACGGCACGTGGCGCTGGCCGGCCCGCACCTGCTGCTGCAGGCGCGGGCCGACGCGGCGGCCACGGTGGTGGCCCATTGGCTGAAGGGCCTGCCGGGCTGAAGCGCGCTTGCTAGCGGTGGTCCTTGCGACCGCTGCCACTGCGCTTGCCACCTCCGTCCTGTTTGTTCACGGTGGCCCAGGCAATGCGTTCGGCCGTGCGTTTGCTGGCGCCACGCTCGCGTTCGCTTTCCTCGATGTGTTCGGCCTGGCGCTTCTGCTTGTCGGTGTAGGCGGATTTGTCACCACGGGTCATGTCGCTTCTCCGTTGGGGAATGATCAGGCCAACAGGCGCAGCTTGGGTTCGCGTGCCCATTGGCGGGTGGCCGCGGCAGCGAGGAAATCCTTTGCATCCTCGGCCTCGACGATGCCGGCATCGTTGCCCACGCGCGCAGCCTTCAACAGCGCCTGGCCGCCCGTATCGCTGGCAATCGCCTTCAGATGGGCCCAGGCATGGCTGACGAACTCGACCGCCGCCGCCTCCCTGGCCAAGGCTTTACCAGCTTCTGCACTGAGCACCAGGGCCACGGCGTCGAACACGGCCGAGGGCGTGCCAGCCAGCTGGCCATCGGCGGCCTGCCGCTTGCCGTCACTGAGCGTGGCACCGCCCACCTTCGGCGCAACCAGCTTCACGTCGGCACCGGCCTTCTGCGCGGCCTTGCGCAGGCTGGCGATCACTCCCGCGTCGGAGCCCTCGTCGAACAGGATGCCGATGCAGCGTCCCTGCAGCGTGTCTTTTGTGCGGCCAATGATGCGCACCTCGGGAACGGCGGGCATGTCCTGTGCAGGCGTTGCGGTCGGCGCGGGGTCGGGCAGTTCGGCCAACGCCAAGCCGTCGGCCACGCGCCTGGCCAGTGATTCGTCGATATTGCGCAGATGACTGACGGTACGCACCCGCACCTTCAGCGTTTCCACCTTCGACAGCTCGAACACCAGCGCGGAGGCGAGATGCGCCTGCTCCGGCTTCTCCAGGCTGCGGAAGAACGCACGGGCCTGGCTGTAGTGATCGGCGAAGCTTTCCGCGCGGGTGCGCCCCTTGCGCCCGTCGTCAGCCGTGGCGTGGCTGCGGAAGCCGGCCTGCGTCTCGCGCGGGCTGTCCTCTTCCAGCGAACTGGGGTCATACGCCACGCGGCCCCTGGGCACCTGCATCTGCATGTGCCCATCGCGCTGGTGGTTGGCGAAGGGGCACTTGGGCGCATTCACCGGAATCTGATGGAAGTTCGGGCCGCCCAGCCGGATCAGTTGCGTATCCAGATACGAGAACAGGCGCCCCTGCAGCAGCGGGTCGTTGCTGAAGTCGATGCCCGGCGGCACGTTGGCCGGGCAGAACGCCACCTGCTCGGTCTCGGCGAAGAAATTATCCGGCCAGCGATCCAGCACCATCTTGCCGATTATCTGCAGCGGCACCAGCGATTCGGGGATGATCTTGGTCGGGTCGAGGTGGTCGAACGGGAACGCCTCGGCGTCTTCCTCGGTGAACAGCTGCACGGCCAGCTCCCATTCGGGGAAATCACCGCGCTGGATAGCCTCGAACAGATCGCGGCGATGGAAGTCATTGTCGGCGGCCTGCAGTTTCAGCGCTTCATCCCACACGGTGGACTGGATGCCCAGCTTCGGCCGCCAGTGGAATTTGACGAAGGTGGACTCGCCGGCCTCGTTCAACAGGCGGAAGCTGTGCACGCCGAAGCCCTCGATCATGCGCAGCGAACGCGGAATGCCACGGTCGCTCATCGCCCACATGATCATGTGCATCGATTCGGGCATCAGCGAAATGAAATCCCAGAACGTGTCATGCGCGCTGGCGGCCTGCGGGAACGCACGGTCCGGCTCCATCTTCACCGCATGCACCAGGTCCGGGAACTTCATCGCATCCTGGATGAAGAACACCGGAATGTTGTTGCCGACCAGGTCCCAGTTGCCTTCCGGTGTGTAGAACTTCACCGCGAAGCCACGCACGTCGCGCGGGGTATCGACCGAACCGGCACCGCCGGCCACAGTGGAAAAGCGGGTGAACACCGGCGTCTTCTTGCCGACCTCAGTCAGCACGCGGGCGCGGGTGTACTTCGTCAGCGAGTGGGTCAACTCAAAGTAGCCATGGGCCGCGCTGCCGCGTGCATGCACGATGCGTTCGGGAATGCGCTCATGATCGAAGTGGGTGATCTTCTCGCGGAGGATGAAATCCTCCAGCAGGGTAGGGCCGCGCGGGCCCTGGCGCAGCGAGTTCTGGTTGTCGGCCACCGGGATGCCCTGGGCGGTGGTCATGGGCGGGTGCGTGCCAGCGGCCTGCAGGTGCAGTTCATCACCGCCACCGCGCTGCGGGTTCCGGGTGTTGCGGGCTTTCTGGGACGGGGTGGTTGCGCGCTTGCCGGTCGGCTTGCTGGCGGCCATCGGGAAGTTCTCCAGGGTATGAGGGGCGTAGACCCTGACAGTCGCCCCCGGGCTGTTAAGCCAGGGTCCGCCGCGGGTGAACGTACGGGCAAAACGCGGCTCGGGTATGCTTGCCGCATGCGAGTCGAGCCCACCGACATCGAAGCCCTGTTCGATGCCATTCCGGACGTGCTGTTCTTCATGAAGGACCGGCAGGGGCGCTATACCCACGTCAACCAGACCATGCTGCGGCGGCTGGGACTGCGTGCGCGCAAGGATGTGATCGGGCGCACCGCCGCTGAGATCTATCCCACCGGCCTGAGCGCCGATTACGTGGACCAGGACGCGCGCGTGCTGGGCGGCGAGGTGATCGAGAACCTGATGGAGCTGCACCTGTTCGCCAACCGCGAGCCGGGCTGGTGCCTGACCTGCAAGCGGCCGCTGCTGGTGGACGGGCAGATCCAGGGCCTGATCGGCATTTCCCGCGACCTGGGGCAGAAGGACAGCCTGGGTGCCCAGTACGAACAGCTGCGGCTGGCGCTGGCCCATCTGAACGCGCATTACGCTGAGAACGTGCGCATGCAGACCCTGCTGGACATTACCGGCTTCTCGCTGTCCAAGCTGGAGCGCAGCTTCCGCAAGGTGTTCCAGATGACCCCGCAGCAGGTGCTGACCCGCCTGCGCATCCAGATGGCCATGCATCTCCTGCACGGGCAGGACAGCATCGCCTGCATCGGCCAGGCCTGTGGTTTCAGCGACCAGAGCGCCTTCACCCGCAAATTCAAGGCGGAAACCGGTTTTTCGCCGCGCGCCTACCGCGCCCGCATCGGCGAACCGCTGCCGGCCTGAGCGCCCTGCTGCACTGTGCCTATCCCGGCGGGTAGGCGACAATGTAAGGTGTCGCCCCTGTAGCCGCCGCCAGCCCTGCCGATGCCCGCCAACCCTTCTTCGACCGCTTCGAATTCGCGCCTGGGCCATTCGCTCAAGCCGCGCCAGCTGATCATGATGGGGCTGGGCAGCGCGATCGGCGCCGGTCTGTTCCTGGGCTCCGGTGTCGGCGTGCAGGCGGCCGGACCGGCGGTGCTGGTGTCCTACCTGGTGGCCGGTGCGCTGGTGATCATCGTGATGAACGCACTGGGCGAGATGGCGGCGGCCAAGCCGACCAGCGGTGCGTTCTCGGTGTATGCCGCCGATGCGATGGGGGCCACCGCCGGTGCCACCGTAGGCTGGCTGTGGTGGGTGCAGCTGGTGATCGTGATCGCCGCCGAGGCGGTGGGCGCGGCCGGCCTGCTGGCCACCGTCTGGCCGGTCATTCCCGTGCCGATGGCCGCACTGGCCTTCATGTTGTTCTTCACCGCCATCAACCTGCTGGGGGTGAAGAACTTCGGCGAGTTCGAGTTCTGGTTCGCCATCCTGAAGGTCGCCGCGATCCTGGCCTTCATCGCCATCGGCATTGCCCTGCTGATGGGCTGGCTGCCGCAGGTTGTTTCGCCGGGGCTGAGCAACTTCACCGAGCACGGTGGCTTCGCGCCCAAAGGCCTGGCCGGCATTGGTGCGGCCCTGCTGGTGGTAGTGTTCGCCTTTGGCGGCACCGAGATCGTGGCCGTGGCCGCGGCGGAAACCGAAGACCCCGAGCGCAGCATCGCGCGCGCCATCCGTACCGTGGCCTGGCGCATCCTGGTGTTCTACATCGGTTCGCTCAGCGTCATCATCGCGGTGGTGCCGTGGACCAGCGAGGCGCTGAAATCGCCCTTCGCGGCTGTGCTGCAGGTGGCCAACATTCCCGGCGCGGCCACGGCCATCACCCTGATCGCGGTGATCGCCCTGCTGTCGGCGCTCAACGCCAACCTGTACGGTGCCTCGCGCATGATCTTCTCGCTGGCCCAGCGCCGCGAAGCACCGGCCGTGCTGGGCTGGACCGACCCGCGCCAGGTACCGGTGATTGCCGTGCTGGCCAGCGTGCTGTTCGGCTTTGCCGCCACCATCATGGAACTGCTGTTCCCGGACAAGGTGCTGCCGGTGCTGCTGAACATTGTCGGTTCCACCTGCCTGCTGGTGTGGACGCTGTCGCTGGTTTCGCAGCTGGTGCTGCGCCGGCGGGCCGACCGCCAGGGCACGCGCCTGCCGTTCCGCATGGCCGGCTTCCCGTGGCTGACGGTGTGCGCGCTGGGCATCCTGGCGCTGATCTTCGGGCTGCTGCTCAGTGAAGCGCAGACCCGTCTGCAGTTCCTGTCGATGGTGGCGCTGACGGTGACCATCGCCGCCGGCAGCGCGATCGCACGGCGCCTGCGGCAAGCCTGATCGCCGCGTTCGGATGGATGCCGCCGGGCGTGGCCCGGCACTGTCGATACATGCTGCCTACATCGGCAGTGTCATCCTGATCGCCTGGGCCCTGCGTGGCCCGTCGAACAGGAGTACCGCATGCTGCGCAGTCGCCCGTTCCTGATGTTCACCGGCCAGGCCGAGGCCGCCATGGCTCTGTACGCCGACGCCTTCGCCGATTTCCGCCTGCTTGCCCTGCAACACCACCCCGAAGGTGCCGGTGCCGGCGTGCCCGGCCAGGTACGCCAGGCCATCTTCCTGCTGGGGGGTACGCACTACCTGTGCTTCGACAGCCTGGACGTTCACGAGTTCACCTTCAGCCCCTCCATCTCCCTGTTCGTGGAGTGTTCCGGGGCCGAGCAGTTCGAGCGCGCGGCACGCGTGCTGGGCGAGGGCGGGCACTGGCTGATGCCGGTGGGCGACTACGATTTCAGCAACCGCTATGGCTGGGTGCAGGACCGCTTCGGTGTGTCCTGGCAGTTGAGCCTGGGGCAGATGCCGGACCCGTGATCGGTTCAGCCGCTGCGCTCGCCGGGCATGGCCCGGCGCTGCCGTAAACGAGAACGGCCCGCTTGCGCGGGCCGTTTGTCGATCATGCCTCGACTTCGTCGTCCTTGTAGGCATCGACCGGGATGCAGGCGCACATCACGTTCTTGTCGCCGTACACGTTGTCGACGCGGGCCACTGGCGGCCAGTACTTCTGCAGCTTCAGGCTGGGCAGCGGGAAGGCGGCCAGCTCACGCGGGTAGGCGTGGGTCCACTCGCTGGCAGTCACCGCCGTCGCGGTGTGCGGGGCGTTTTTCAGCGGGTTGTCCTCGCGGTCCAGGCGGCCGTCTTCGATCGCGCGGATTTCCTCGCGGATCTGGATCATCGCGTCGATGAAGCGGTCCAGCTCGTGCAGCGATTCGCTTTCGGTCGGTTCGACCATCAGCGTGCCGGCCACCGGGAAGCTCAGGGTCGGGGCATGGAAGCCGAAGTCGATCAGGCGCTTGGCCACGTCTTCGGCGCCGATGCCGCTGGTCTTCTCCAGCGG
>PJTS01000851.1_pt1 | contig 14107 bp, 15 predicted proteins | sample 1512251 | NCBI WGS metagenome assembly PJTS01 (sample SAMN08177686, study PRJNA422409) | Soil metagenome, whole genome shotgun sequencing project. | isolation source: Soil (2) enriched on wood chips: alkali lignin treatment | place: USA: Madison | collected 2015-01-15 | reverse complement strand
GATATTATTGCGGTCAGGCAGCTCGATGGTATGGCAGATATGCTCACCGTTGTACGTGATCGTTCCATTTGTTCCCTCAGCCCCATATTTCCGGAGGAGCTTGAGGGTGTGTCTGTTGTTCATGACAGGCTATTATGGAATGTCTACGTCCACGATGGTCATCGCGTTATAAGGGTTGTTCTTGAGTGGATAGAATTCCCCGTTAACCTCCTGATACATCGAAATACCGACAATGATGTATACCACTTTTGTGGGATCTACGACCAATGGTGCCTGTAGTGTCTCCTCGACGTGCACACCAATCAGCGGAATGTAACCCGATTTGACCATCACCGGACGCGGAGGTACTTCATCAGTACTCAGCTCGGCAGCGGCCAGTGTAAACAACATGTGCGTCGCCCCGTTCAGCAGCATGACATCATTTTGTGGGTTGAACTCAGGAATGATCAGTGTGGCCTCACCGGCAGTACGATCATAGGTTGGTTCCAGCTTTTCACCCAGCAGCATTTTTAGACTGCTGGCCTGGTTAAACTCAAAGCCTTTGAGCATTGTACCGTTTTCCTCCAGAAAGATCCGTTCGCCACGTGCATTCGCCGAATCCGACTTTTGTATCCTGTGGATCAGCGACGTCAGCCTGTTGCGCATCGTATTGTCTGCAAATGTGCGCAGCAGATTGTTCAGCTGGATACGTAGGAGTTTGGCGGTACCTGCGGCAGTACCAAATTCGGCCATATTTTCACGTGTTCGCTGAAAATTGGGATCCGTCTGGATCCGGGCCTTGTCCACACCGCCTTTCATGCGGACTTCATAACCGCGGCTGCGGTGTTTGCTAAAAGAAAGGTCCCCGACCTTCCCTCTAAACTTGATTAAACTTTCTTGTTTTGCCATGATATTTAAGTTTTGATGACAACACAAAGATGGCGAGCATTAAAACCCGCACTGTCCAAAATGGCCCGATATGGCCAACATGGCTTAAATTGACAGCATAAGGCCAGGAATGGCAGTATATGGCACTATTTGTCCATCATGTACTAGCATTTAAGTACTGTTAGTGTACTGCGAGTGTACTGAAGAGGTACCAATACCCTACCAAAAAGGTACTGGAGAGGTACTGAAAAGCTACCAAAGAGTTACAGCAATCCGTAGACTGCGTGTAAGTAAAATGTGTCGGGATGGTAGCCTCCTGTCAATAGCTCCGTAGGATGATACCGGAGCAATAGCCAAGATCAAAAAGGGGCTGGTACTAGCGTATGTAATAGATTAACTGATAAATATCAAAATGTTGTTATACAAATATTTAAAACAAAATATGGATTGAATCGTTTAAAGTAGAATTATTAATTTTTTTCTTAAGGGCTGTCTTTAAAAGCACGCATCGTGCATCTATCGACAGAGAGGTATCCAGCTAACAGGAAAATCATGGTACCACCTATGGATTGTCTGTGGCATGACCATATTATGCCCCACAGCGCTCCATCAGCCCCGATAAACATGAGCAAAAAATATCGACTTTGTATCAATCCAAAAGATGTTGCCCTGGTACTCGATCTCAGTCCCAGGCAGGCACAGCGCAAATACCAGCAGGCAAAAGATGCCTATGGAAAGGCCAAGCACCAGCAACTTACCATACATGAATTTGCAGCATATTATGACTTACCCCTAGCGGAAATTATTGAACGGCTTTAAGCACCTAGAGCCAACCAGGGGGCAGTCTTCCGCCCCCTTGGTTCTTATCCTATCTTGGATTCTCTATTATCCATTCTTCCCTTATTTTCAGTAGTCTATCGTAAGCCTCAGCTGGCACTTTCAACTGCTCCTGATCTATACCCAATAGCTGCACAATATAATCATTGCCCTCCTTGTATTGGTCTTTTATGGCCAGCTGTTGGATCAACAGCCCCCGACCGGCGCGGAAAAATAAATTAGGCCACAATTTTTCAATTTTTGCCAGCGAGTCTATATCAACAGTGCCCTCCCGGCCATCCAGTAAACGTACATCGACCAATTTGGATCTGGCGGATCCTTCCTTGAGATGGAAATACGCTACCTGCGGTATTCTTACGCATTCATTGACAGCCCCTATCATTACCTCAATCTGTTGGGTGGCCTCTTTGAGACAAGCCTTCAATCTATTTTCGTCACTGCTCAAACGATCGTGATTGGCACGCAGTCGTTGCTTCCGGTTTCTTAGTTCATTCAATTCATGCTCATAATGCATCCGAAGCTCATTACTCTTTTTTTCCTCTGCTCTTATCTGCTCATCTTTCTGCAAAAGCCATTTTTGCATTACTTTTACCCGCTTTTTTATATAATTATTATTCCTTCTTTCCTTTCGAAAGGCATAATAGAACTGAACCATGATAAAGCAGAACATGACCACGACAAAATCCCGCTCAAAATAATCACCTTTTTGCAGATCTTGCCCAAATACCACTAAATAGACCTTGTAAACAATTCTTAAAGCCACAGCTCCCAAAACTAAAACAAGTAGCGCAAATTGGATCAGATAGCGTATGAACTCATACGGTTCAAGGTATTTATTCGAGTCAAGTCTGTACACGATAAATGCAACAGGGACTATCGCCAATAGCATTAATACCAAACTAAAAAGAAATATCAAAAGATGCTTTTCCGAGGTTATACTCGAAAATGTTGATTCTTTAGTCGTATAAAAGGTGATCAAACAAGATGAAATAGCTGCTAGTAATAAAATTATCCACAAAGTTCCATACCAGGAGCGAAAGAAAGATTTAAGTGTTATCATAATAGGCTGAAAATAAGTTTAACCTCTAAGTTAATAATATGTATGATTACTTAAGGTAACGTTTCCTTTACATGCTATCATAGATTTAATTTATGCCTTCGTAGACTTTACAAATGCGTTTAAGTAGCATTCAAGCGTATTTCATACTTATTTCGACGAAACCAATTTCGTTTTCGCCGATCTCGGCCTTTGTTTCCTTCGCTTTTTAGTGATTTGGTTTTAGATTCGCTTTTCGATCGAATTATAAAACTAATTTAAATTTTTAACAACGGTGCATACTAGTTGCCTGATATATAGCCTTGGCATGCCGCTATATCCTTTGAGCGCTAGCAATCACCGACAAACTAAACAGTATGAACAAATACACATTTGATGAGATGGGAGTCAAACAATGGCTCAGACAGTTGTACAGCTCAACCGTCGAACTCCAGATGATGGAGCAAAAGCTAATCCTGCTCTGCCTGCGCAGCTGGCTTATGTCTCGGTTTGAACTTTCGGAGAGCCAGGTTGAGTATCTGATATCGCTGTCATCGGACTTCAAAAATAATCTTGCCCAAGAGATCGCCTTTGCCATCAACAACCAGGCAGACATCACTTTGGAAAAGCAGACCAATGAAAAAGCTGCCAGTACCCTTTCCCGAGATTCGGTCAAGGTGACGGAGTATGAGTCAAACAAGATCCAGTCAGATACACCTGAGATACCCGTAGAATCTAAAGCAAATGACATCTTCAGCCGCCGTTTAGAGGGGCATTTGATTGTCAGGATTTACTATACGCTTCTTTAGGTGATCTAAAATAATTCAACAAAACGCCATGGGCCATATCTCTCTCATGGCGTTTTTTTCTTTTTCATGAACTATTCATTTACAACATATTAAAAGTGAATCGCTTTATCAAACATTTAAATGCACATTTCAATGTAGAAGATCCCTGTCGCCATGAACTGATCCGACATACTAAAGTACGCCAAGGTAAGCGCGGGCAGGTCTATTGCCGGGAGGACGAGAGCCGTCCCTATTGGTGCTATGTGCTCGAGGGTATGGTGGGCGCATATGAGCTTCAACTCAGAAAGCCCTATCTCCATTGGATCGCCACGGAAGGGCATTATTTTACAGGTACCAAGCACGAATATAGTTTTAGTAGCCAGGACCTGAATATTCAATTTCTCAAAAAAAGTACGATAGCCTGTATTCCCTTAACAGTTTTGCAGGAGCTCCAAGACCGGTATCCAAGCATGCATCATTTTGTGAGTATCATACGGCAGCGTAAATCAGATTTTTTCAATAAAAAGGGACTTATTATGGCCCAAGATTCCATGGCCAGGTATGCAAAATTCAAGGAGCTGATGCCTGTGCTGTTCCATAGCCTGAACAATAAACTGTTGAGCCAATTTTTATACATCGATCCAAAGACAATATATGAAAGCAAAAGAAATCAATAAAAGTTGAAATACTACCGTCAGACCCGATTTTTCGATTTTTAATGTCCCCTCCTTTGTAATAGACAAATGGATAATGCTAAGAAAAATAAAAATAGGATGATGAATGATATAGAAAAAGGTATTAAAAGATACCGACGCAAGTTTGCAGTCTTTCCCTCCATGGGTAAGGGAATAAAGACCACTTTAGTAATAAAAGCCTCCACAGTATGGAAGCTTTTATGTGGCCATCCTGTTACACACAAGATGATCAATTATAACCCTTATGAATATACGGAATATTCATATAACAAAATTAGGAACTTTAAATTTTATGGCTTTTAAATCATGTAAAAGCCGACATAATCATGAGTTGGTTCAGTTTTACGGGCTCAGACCCATCACAACCATCGCACTATACATTGGTCGGAGAAACTCCACCATCATGTGCAACTCCTACCGAACAGATGTGTGCTCTTCAGGCAACAAATTCTGCAGGTTCACCAGTTATCACTGATGCATTGAAAAATGAAATCATTAATTCATTGCAAAATCAGGTAAACGGTACAAATGTGCGATTAAAATCGCGATAGGAATATTTTTAAGACATCAGCGTTCGCTAACTAAGTAATAGGGTATGAAAATTCATACCCTATATTTTTTGCGGTTTACTCTATTTCTTCTATCACCAATACTTCCATCTCCTCTTCGCCCAATACAGCTTCAATGCCGTATGCGACCAGCTGTGCGTTAAATTCCGCTAGGGTTTCATAGGGTGCAATCTGTATTTTTTCTTTGCTATTGACACGGTCTAAAACAGGTGGAAATTTTCTAACCAGATCCGTCATGACCGCCAGGACTGCACTATTTTCATATACCATACCATTTGCAGGCGTATCGTTCGGACGGGGTCGTACTGGACAGGGTTGCAATATGAGGCAAGGAATTTTTTTCATCGCTTTATACGATCGTATTCCTAAAAAACTATGGAGGTCATTCAGTACCAATCGTGCCTGTAGCGAATCTGGTCTTGACATTTTATCCAATCGCTCATAGGACAGCGCATGCTCCAACGACCATATCACTCCTTTAGCTTCAACATCTTGGTATTGATCTGGGTTTTTAACCTTTAATACAAGTCTTTCCGGCCTTGGTACATAGCCAACCGGACTTATTTTTGCCCAAATGAATTTAACGGCGTTACTGATCGAGGCATTGTAAAAAGAGGTTTTGATCGTATTTGTCAGGCTGTCATTTTTTATTCTTAAGGATTCGAAAGGGGCGCCGTTTTGATAGCCAGATATCCAAACACCATATTTAACAGGTCCAGTTTCCTCCATTTTTTGTCCCATCAGGTCCCCTTTACCAAAATCATTCTTTAAGGGCAAGTCTATCGATTCTTTTTTATAGAGCTCCAGCACGTTTTCTTCAGTTACTAACTTATGGTTGGTTATTGCTTTAACCTTTCCTTTGTGAAGAAATACCACATGCGGCACACCTTGATGCGGAAACCGTTGTTTTAGGTAAACATCAGCATAGATAACGGGCAAGTTGACCTTATTTTCTTTAAGGTAACTGTTCCCGGCGAAGAACTTGTCGATGGTTGCTTTATCCTGCCAGGTTACACTGATGATCTGAACTTTATCTTTCAGCTTGTCCTGTAGCTTTTGCAACTTGGGCATAGACTGGATACAGGTACCACAATAGGTGTCAAAAAAATCCAATATCACCACTTTGCCTGCTAGCTTTTGAAGATCCAACGGTTTTCCCGTTCCGCGCATTTGCTGAATAGCACTGGGGGGTACAAAGGTATCCCCGATTTTTAAAGCCTCCTTGGATATTATATTTTCAGCTGTCTGTGCAAAGGTATTAATCGTCAGGATCAATAAGATAAATGAAATGAATAGTTGTTTTAAATGATTCATGTTTTAAAGTGTTAAGTGTTTAGCGTAAGTTTTGAGGTATTTTTCCTATAAGGACTGCTGGCTCCGGTAACCGGAAAGCATATTTCCGACTATCAGGTGCCAAGCTATACATTAGCCCCTGGATATTTCTTTGTATAGTTTTCTGAAATCTTGGATCTAGATTTAACCGTTTCAGGTCAGACCAACGCCTTCCCCGAAATAATAGTTCTTTCTGCCGCTCCTGCAGTATACTGGATAGCAGGATATTGGTACCGGTTTGGTTCACAACCGTAAAGCTATTTTTATCGAACCTATTTTTTAGCAATGCGTTTAGTGCGACTAATCCTTCATTGACCTTCCCGATACGGACGGCACATTCGGCTTTGATAAGGTATATCTCACTTGTCGTTAGCCCCACAAAAAGAGTTGCCAAAGACTGATCATAATTTCCTTTAAAACTGTACGAATCTTTGGGATAGTCGTTGCTCCTAAAATACAACTGCTTTCTAAGGTCATTAGCAGTATAACTAACGTATAAATTGGAATCCACCAATCCATTGTTTAGACTCATAGGCCCCGCATTGTTCGCGATTGCGGCAAATAAAACCTCACTATTAAAACGTCCGATAGGCAGCTCGACATTCGCATTGAGATCGTTGAAATCCAATAAATCAGCATGTAGATGCAAACTCGAATCAGCATACAGATATGCGTTTTCATATTCAGCCATATAAAGATAAGCTCTAGCTAGACCCGCATAAGCGCTTGCAGCTGAGGGACGGCCGGGTATAGCCTCCTTTGGCGGTAATAAAGAGGCGGCAATTTTATAATCCGCAATAATCTGCTCATAGGACTGCTTTAAATTCGCCCGCTCAGATGGTGTATCAATACCTGGGCCCAGACGCAACGGGATACCCAGTTCCGTCGAAGCTGTTGCGCCATCGTATGGCGGAGCAAACACCTCTGCCAGCTGCTGGAAAGCAAATGCCCTAAAGAAATGTGCAATTCCACTTAACTGCTGTCCTTTCTCACCTTTGGCATCCTCTCCTAGCTTGCTTATGATTTCGAGCGCCTGATTGGCGTTAAAGACAGTTTTATAGGGGCCCTGCCACTGTGCTACATCAAAGTAAGCCTCATCTTTCCAGATATAAGCATTGCGCTGATCCACGGACATCATTCCATCAAAGGTTTCTGCAGTGACATAGTATTCGTCTGTGCCACACTCGCCCACGGCAGGATATGCTGCATTCATCGTGCTATAGTCATTGAGCAGCAGCTCAGCATCATTTAAGCTTTTGGGGATTACCATTTTGATATCAGGCTTCTCTTCCAAAAAATTGCTACAGGCAGCCAGCAGCATCATGGTAAACATGCCAATAGAAAAATATATCGTTTTCATAATGATCGGATTAAAAATTAAAACTTAGACCGAGCGCGGACATCATCGGATCAGGGATATTAAAACCATACTCCGTATCAATCCCGAGTTTATTCGCCCGCCATATCGTCCCCACGTGTTGTATATATCCATAGATTTTAGCATTGTGCACTTTAAAACGGGATAGCGACGGCATGCTAACGGATAATTGAATATCGCGCAGTTTGATCTGTCCCCCGTTTTCCAATAGCGCCGATGAGCGCATATAGACCTGACTGCCCAGATCCGCCGGATATTTAAATGCTGGCACATCAGTATGTACCTCATCTCCCGGTTTCTGCCAACGCAAGGCATAATCCGTATGTCCGATATCACTATTTAAGAACAGGCTATTATCAAATGAATTCCTCAAAAACTTATGTCCCAATTGGTAGGAAATATTCCATGACAGCTCCACTGTTTTATAACGGATGCTATTCCGCCATCCGCCTGTATACAGTGGTACAGTGGATCCATAGTTTTCAATATCTCTGACATTAAGACCCAATATCGCCGTGTAGTCTTTGGAGATTTCGCCGTTGATATACGCACGAGGTTCACCCGTCCCGGGATCCAAGCCAGCCCATTTATAGCCCAGCTGACTATACAGATCCATTCCCTCAATAGGTGTCATGGTCCCGGACTGCGCTGAGCTGATAAAATCCTTTCCATTTTCATTTTGGACGTAGGATTTCAGCACCTTTGTACGCGCGTATGAGAAGACCAGATTACTTGACCATGTCCAGTTTTTTCGTTGTAGCGGCATACTATTAAGGGAGATATCCCAGCCTTTGGTGCGGATATTTCCACTATTGACCATCAAGGTAGAGAATCCAGTACTCGGGTCAATACGATCCGGGGCAATTAAGTCTTTCGCATTTTTCACATAATACTCTATACTACCCGATAAGCTATTATTCCGGAGTGAAAAATCAAGCCCTACATTTGTGATCCCTATCCGCTCCCATCGCAATCTGGGATTAGGTGGCGTCATGATCATACCATAGTTTTGATTGGTCATATAATGTGCCTCACTTTGTATGGACATGATAGGATATGCTGAAACCGAATTGTTCACATTGCCATTATAGCCATAGGTAGCACGGAGCTTTAAGAAGGTAAAGACACTGTTAGCTATTAACGGTTCGTTGGACAAGATCCAGGCAGCACCGACAGACCAGAACGGCTGTCCTCGATCGTTACTTTTCACCCCAAACAGATTTGATGCATCTTTACGAAAACTGCCGCTCAGCAAATAGCGGTTGGCATAGGTATAAGCTCCATTGGCAAAATAAGATACAAAGTTATTACGGAGTCGTTTAAATACATTTACATCCGTTATCGTGGAGGTTCCGAATAGACCATTCAACATGGGCACCTGAATTCCATAAGGCACAGATTTAAATGCCCCGGTCTCTGGATCATAACCGCTGTATTGGCTTGAAGTTACCTTCTGTTCATTTTTGCGTACCTCCATACCGGCAAACAGCGAAATCTCATGTTTCTCATTCCATTTTTTGTTGTAGTCTGCTGCCGCCCTACTTTGATGATTGTAGCTATCCCAGTTTACGATTCCCAAAAAGTCGCCTAAAGGCAGGTTCCAAGTGACCGCATGATCATTCCAGCTTGCGAAAGAATTGATCTCATCCCGCTGTTCGTAGGTACCGATACCTTTCCATATTTCCGTTGGATTCATCGTCCTTTGGTACGCATATAACAAGTTTAATTTCAACCCAAAGTCGAAGGAATAGCTTGCATTGATATTAGCAAAGAATTCACGTATCTGTTGCGTCTCCTTAGAGTCATTTAATTGGTTGAGTGGCACATAAGAATAGTCCAGTAGCCTACCTCCGGCTATCGTATCTCTGAATGTGGGATTCAACCCGCTGATATCTACCGCTAATGGATTGCCATTTGCATCCGCAAGCCGCATATAAGGGTAATTCTTCACCCCTTTTGCCATACGGTTATAAGCGACCGGAAAGTACGAATTCTCGTTTTTGGAATCTGTGTACGATAGACCAATATCCAAGATCATATTCTTGACAGGTTTGATCTGCGTATTGGACTTTAAGTTCAGTCGCTTAAAGGAAGAAGTAAACACGTCGTTAAGGTTCTTATCATAGCCAACAGAAAATAGCGTATTTACTTTATCGCTCCCCGTCTGCAACTGGATATTATACTGCTGATTGACAGCCTGACGGTAGATATACTTCAAGAAATCGTCCCGCAGATCAGCAGCTTTTAATAGTGCAATTTGCTCGTTAAAATCGGCTTCAGATAGTGTACCGTTCTTCCTAGCATACATTAACCATAGGACAGGCTGAGGGTTTCTAAATTTGTTTTTAAACCAGCTGTTATATTTCCCCTGATCAAAGATGTATTGTTGTGCATCGATATAATCTGAGCTACTCATCTGCGGGTAGTAATATAGGTCTGGCTTTGCTTTTATGCTGATATTCGTGTTAAACGAAAGCTTGGTTTGCTCATTGAACTTACCTTTTTTGGTCGTGATCACAATGACACCATTCCCCGACTGGGCACCCCATATAGATGCGGCAGCGGCATCTTTTAGTACGGTGACGTTCTCAATATCATTTGGATTAATATTGGTAAAAATCCCGGGGCCGAGACCCGGATTTGAGATATCGTAAGGTACACCGTCGATAACAATCAAGGGGAACTTTTCAGAGAAGAGTGTGCTCAGCCCCCTCACATTAACATTTAAATAACTACCGCGGCTATTTCCAGTTTTGTTAGCGGTAAAGCCCGGCACCACATCCTCTAGCCTACTGACGAAATCAGTGGACACCTTTCGATTGAGCAGTTTATTGTCCACAAACTCAAAACTGCCCGTCGCCCTTTCCTTGGGAATCTTTTGGTATCCTGTGGAGACCACTTCTACCTCTTCGAGCTTGTTATCTTCGGGTATCAATCTGATCACAAGATCGGTTCCAGCGGTGTAACTGACCTCTTGGCTTTTAAATCCGACATAGGAAAATCTGATCTTGCCTTTTCGATCCTTGACCAGTAGTTGGAAAGAACCATCATTGGCACTTCTGATCTGTAAATTCTCTGCATCTACACGGATGGACACACCTAGTAATGGCTTTTCATCATGAGATACAACCCGCCCTTTTAACTCATGTCGAGTAGACCCATTAGCCCCGCTGTCCTTGCGGGGCATCTGAGCCGACAAACTAAACATATGAAATACAGCAATGCATGTCAAAAGCATTGTTGTATTCTTTAATGCCTTTGAAAGACAAATAATTAGATTAAAAAACATAAAGGCTATCAATAATGAAGTCTTTATGTTCATGAATAGCCTCGAGTTGCATTTCGTCAACAGAAGGTTAATCGCCGACATTATTTGCAACACTATAAATTCAATACAACCTGATAGGCATTCTTTATCCCCTATGTTTCGTACTTTTTTTAAATTAATATACTGGACTGTCTGTTTTGAACAGGCAATACCTCTCCCAGTCCTAATAAAATTGTTCATCTTAAGGTTTTAAAATGGTCATAATCTTCCCCTTTCCTCGCGCGTATGCTGGATCAGGTTATTAGAATAACTCGTAAAAATGTTCCGATATAGTAGTCTCTAATTGGTTACAAAGCAGATGATATATTTACAATGACACTTTTTTCGGATGGTCATACAGACCTCTAGCCTCAAAAGTTAAGGTGGTTTGTTGTGTTGTTTCTCTCCCATTCGAAAAATTATCGTTTAATAGAACGAAATATATTAAGTTATCAATTCAATGCAGGGAATAAAATAACATTAAATTTGGCTAATGATATTTATCCTAAATCATAGTAACTAGAATGAATTATTCAGGAGGAATTTTTTCAACGAAAAAATGCCAATCCAACCCTTTTATGATTGGATTGGCGAAAAGTAGCCAATTAGATTTGACCCCTTTTAACTCGATTCTGAGCCATGAAAAACTCCCCTCAGATTCGAGTTTAGAAATATTCGGCGATATTTTATTTAAACAATATTGTTTCATTCTTTCCTCTGTTCATTTGTTTTTCAGGCTACAGAAAGAGGAATATTCCGATGTTTATAATTTACTATTCAAAGTTACAAAATATTTATTTGTATTCAAATAAAACTACAAAATATTTTTAAATTTTATTGTCTTTTGATAGATGGAATTTGATGAAAAAGAATTTTCCACAAGTTTTGGTCAGCACCTTAAAGATATAAGAGAAGGTAGAAAGCTGAGGACAGGAGGAAAAATTAGTTTGAGAAAGTTAGATCAAATGTCAGGTGTAGATCATAGCCACATTCATAAGATCGAAAAAGGCATTTCATCTCCATCTCTTTTGACGCTAAAGGCTTTAGCACTAGCTTTAGAAATCACGTTAATGGATCTAGTAGACTTTGAAAATTAATTATTTTAAGCTTTCAATTCGTTCTTTACACAAACGGTCTGTAATCGCCAGCATTTTTTCTAGTCTTCCACTTATTGTTTTAATGTCGTTTATATCCACTTCAAATTCATGTTTATATTTTCCACTAATATAGGCCCGATTTAAAAGATCAAAAAGTCTCTTCTCGTTACTATCTTTTATCTCAGGAAATATAGCATTCAATTCTTCAGATATTGCATTAACAGATTTGCGATATTTATATAAATTATGAAGCTTTGGTTTGATCCCTATAAAAACTAAAAGAAGTGCACTATATATAGATTCAACAGTTTGGTACAGAAACCAAGCGTTCATTCCCGATCTAGATTTTCCTTTTAACATTAACTCATAATCAAAATGAAAATGCGCGATAAAAGTATTTGCGTTTCCTATCCAAAACTCATAATTAGCTTGGACATTTTCACGAATCTGTTTAATGGTTAAAGGTTTTGGTTCAATCAGGATAGATTTACCATTACTATATAACAACACTCCTTCATAGTAAACCGGAACAAAAAAGAAATTACCTGTTACCAATTGGTGATTAAAATAATCAATATCATACATGAAGAAGTTTATATCCGGCCGCGCCTTGATGCGTTTATTTAGTTCCTCGCTCAGCTCATATTCCTTAACATCTGTTTTATTGGTAACAACAATGAGATCATAGTCACTAATATAAAAATACCGAATGCCATCGTTTATATACACCTGATCTTTATACTCTCCTCTAGCATAACTTCCATAAAGTATTATCATATCAGGATCGACAAAGTCAATAATAACCTGCTTAATGGTATTTATTTCATTAAGTTTATGTTCTGGCAATGTTATTGGAAGTTGGGTATTCATAAGGTAAAGATACAAAATTAAGAGCAGATTTAAAAAACACACGCATAATAATACTAGTATTATTAGTAATATTACATTATGGATACGTCGAGGTTCGCATATAAAGGTCGGTATTTTGATGTCACGATCGACATGGAGGATAAGGTTATATAACGATTGACTATCATGTATTGAGAAAGAAGGGTGAAAAACATTCTTTTCGGCAATTCTATGGTCGTTGTAAATTAATTGAAGGTCACATAAAAAGTGACTTAAGAGATCTATTACAGAAGCTTTGATATACAAATATGAAAAGCAATTATATGAACTATGCTTCCAACCTGAGCAACAGCCAGTGGCAATTTATAAAAAAGACCTTGAATTTTGATGACCGCAGGCGAAAACACAGCCTTCGGCTCATATGGAATGCCATCCATTACCTTGTAAAAACGGGTTGCCAGTGGCGAATGCTTCCCAATGACTTTCCAAAATGGCAACTGGTCTACTATTATCACAAAAAATGGGCGGGCCAATAACAACCAACAAATATAGGCTGTCTTATTTTGTAAATTTCAATTTATTGTCAACAATAGAATCCCAATTCCATTGTTGCATTTTTTCCAAAAGGAAAGCCTTTGTGAACATTTGATCAATTTTGTTAAATGGTATCCAATTAAAACCGCTATGCTCAACAGATAAATTGATTATGTCTGTTACCATCTCACAATAGTATATAATGCCAGTAATCTGACATTTATCACCATGAATATAATTCCAGGTGTCAATCACTTTTATAGGCTTAACTTCAATGCTTAACTCTTCAAAAATTTCTCTTTTCAGCGTCTGCTCTGCAGTTTCTCCAAATTCCATCCTTCCTCCTGGTAAATCCCATAATTTCAAACCATGTTTAAAACTGTAAACAGCTAAAAATGAATTGTTTTTAATGATTAAAGCTTTTACAGAAAAGCATATTACCTGTTCCATGTTATTTTGTTACGACTACGGATAAAAATAAGTCTTTCAAAACTTAAATTCAACAAATAACTCACAGAGTCTGGAAAAGAACTCTTTTTACAACCCTGTTTTCTAACTTTTATTTTATGCAATAATTTCTAAAACACGATAAATGAGCTATAACATTTTTTCAATTTAAAATTTAAACAGGCTCCTTAGACATATTGTTCTATAATTAGAAAAACAGTTCTTATCGTTCATTTTGTATTTCAAATCACTAGTGTCCCATAAAAATTGGGACGCATTAAAAATTAAATAAATTTTGCCCATTAAGGCTATTTCGTTCTTTGTCATATTGAAATTTAGTTTTGGTAAAAAGGTCTCGAAGATTCGTTTTG
>PJTS01000850.1_pt1 | contig 14115 bp, 15 predicted proteins | sample 1512251 | NCBI WGS metagenome assembly PJTS01 (sample SAMN08177686, study PRJNA422409) | Soil metagenome, whole genome shotgun sequencing project. | isolation source: Soil (2) enriched on wood chips: alkali lignin treatment | place: USA: Madison | collected 2015-01-15 | reverse complement strand
GCGCCGCTATCCGCTCCTGCTGCGCGATATTAGCGAGGAGAAAAATGTCGGCATCTCGGGCAATTTCCGCCGCCTCTTTGGCGCTGCCTCCGGCGATTACATCGCTATTCTGGAGGGAGACGACCTCTGGACCGATCCGGAAAAGCTGCACAAGCAGATGAGTTTTCTGCGGGAAAATCCGGACTGCCCGATGGTCTTCTCGATGATCACGGTCCGCCAGCTGCCTTCGGGCAAGGACACCCTCCTGGAGCGGCAGGCATCGCTGACAGGGTCAAAGCTGCGCGGCGAGGATTTCCTGGCCGATCCCTCAATGAACCTGATCGCCAACTTCTCCTCCTGCATGCTCCGGGCGGATCTGGTCCGCGCGCTGCCCGACCGGATGTTCCGTGAGCGCTTCAACGAGATCGCACTGGCCTTCTTCTGTGAAAGAACCGGGCCGGTCGGCTTCCTGAAGGAGCCGATGGGCATCTATCACCAGCATGCTGGTGGCGTCTGGACCGGAGCCTCGCGCGAGGCGCAGCTGCGCTCGGGGATCGAGACCCGTGAGGTGGTGCTGGAACTCGCCGATCCACGCCATGCGACCGCAATCCGCCACATCATTGAAGAGCGCTACCGCAAGCCACTTGCTGCACTTGGGGCAGCAGGGGCGAGATTATGAGAGGCCGGAAAGGCCTTGCCCGGCTCCGGATGCGAGCGCCAAGACATTTATAACGGCCGCTTCCAGCAGTCTTAACCAGGCTCGTTACGGTATTTTTCAAGCGCTACGCTAAGGGCGGTTCGGTCAAGGCCCGGCCGCCTGACAAAGAATTTCAGTTCCTTGATGCCTGCGATCGGTCGAGCGAACTCCTCGACCAAGTGATATTGAGGGCGGCAGGCGTAATCGTGAAATCCGATCACTGAGTCCATGTTAAGTACGCTCAAGGCTTGAAGGAAGCAGGCGATCCGAAACCGGCCATCCACGAGGCACAGATCGTAATCGGCAAAGCCTGTCCGGGTGATAGATCGGGAATAATCCGCATACTTGTCGATATCTGACTTTCCCTGAGGGTAACCCCAACTACCTGTGGGGCCTATATTCACCACATTTACACGGACTTCTTTGCTACAATTTCCGATCTCTTGGCGGACCTTGGCGACCCAGTCCGGGTCGCTGTCGATGGCGTGAATCCGCTCCCCGACCGTCTTGGCCGCGAGACAGGTGCTTCCCCCCATCCCAAATTCAAAATAAGATCTTGATTGAATTAGGAAGGCAGAGAATAGTTCTATCTCCGTTTGGTGCATTATGATCTTCAATATATTTCCTCTACGTCACATAGTGTTGACCTGCGCCTATCATGGAGAATAGAAAAAAACCTGTCTATTTGAGAAATGTGACATGGCGAAATTATGCAATGTATTGAATTTTAAGTTTATTATGGGTTGTTCAGAGATTTTTCTGCTTTTCTTATCTGAAGTGTTCATGCATCCATGCGCTCGTTCTGAGTGGAACATTCGCCCCCCCAATATAGAAAATTTCTTTGGTTGAATGTCAGGTTCACAACACAATTTTTTGTGTCCTTGACCGCTTGGATGTCATATGGAAATCGATATGAAGGAAACTTCTGCTCTTGAAGGCTCCCTTCTGAAGAATAGCACATAAGACACGGTGAGGGTGCGTGACGGAACTGCCTGATGCGGATGAACCATCCGAAGCCAGAGTAATCAGGCATATCGGAACATTGTGCCGGGACTGGCCAGGCGAGGTCCTGGATGCCGGGGCTACGACGAGAGTCCTGAATGCCGATGGGACAGCGCCCCCCATCTTCTGGACGTTCAACTCTGGCGGCGAGTTCCCTGCACTTGCTGGGCAACTGCCCGCATCGCAGCCCATCGTCGGTATGCGCTCACTCAACCAGATCGTGCCCCCCGGCAAACGGGCGGTTACAAGCGCCATTACAGACTTGGCCTCCCACTACGCTGACACCTTGCTGAAACGCTTCGGAACGGGTCCATGCCTTGTCGGGGGCAATTGTCAGGCTGCTGAAATTGCCTATCATATTGCGCTCAGACTGCTTGAGGCGGGAGCGGAAGTCCTAGGCTTCATTACGCTTGACGCCGAGTGGCGACTTCCGCTGCCTGTTCCTGTCAAGCTGATTTTTGGTCGTGACAGCGACCGAAATCCACGCAGAAAATTCAGCGAGGCTCAGATGGCGATGCGGCAGGATTGGTGGTCCGCCGCCTTCGCTGGCATCGAGATGGCCGAAACACCTGGGGGGCATGGTCAGTATTTCCGACCGGAAAACGTACCCGGCCTTGCGCAGGGGATCCTTTCTGCAAGGCGCGAAGCACCGTTCAGCTTTGTCCCTTCTGCGGGCAGGTGGATATTGCGGACAGAGGCTTCCGGTGAAGTGAGCCTGTCGCTGCCGCCGGGCGAGTTTGCCGCTTGCGTGGATCGGCTGCGGCTCATCCAGATATCGGATGGGGGCGGGGTGCATCCGCCGATAGCGGCACCTTATTCCGGCTTGCTCCGGCCTGCCGGACTGGTGGAGGGCTGCGTTCAGTTTCGACTTCCGCCATACACATCCGCCAGAACCCAAGTGGTTCTCTGCCTGCAGGATACCGGCCCGCTGTCCTGGCCCTTCTGCTCTCTGCCGGAGATGCCGCTCAGTTCTGTTACCCTCTCTCTTCCGGCAAGGATTTTGACGCGATTCCCGGATCTGGGGATTGACGCCGGATAACGGAGCTCCCCAATTAGGACTATGTTCCAGTGCTTCATGGCTGGTATGTTTGGGCAAGTGTCCGGATCTGAGCGAGACTCCGGGCACTTAGTCCTGCCGGATATATGTCAGCTTGAACCCGCCCGACAGGCAAGGCAGTCTCCCTGTGTAATCTATTCTTTGTGCGGAAAAGCAGGGCATGATGGCTTGTTCCCTTATACTGCGGTTCGAAGGTGATTTACCGCCAGCAAAAAAGGCCGCCGCAACGCGCGCTGAGGCCAGGCCATAAGGATCATGAACGACCTGCCGCAGGATACCCCATTTTATTGCTTCGACCGCGAGGCTTTCACGCTGAAGCTGCCTGACGGATCCCGGCTCCGGATCCCGGCATCCGGCGAGGTATCGGCAGAAGCGGCCTCGGGCGCCGATCCAGCCCGGTTTTCTCCCATAATTGCCGACAGCCTGTTCGCCGCCAGCGCCATTTACGCAGGCCGGATTCCCTTTATTGCCAATGCTGTATTGATTGGGAGTAAGGTGCTTTTGCTGAGCGATCACTCTGAGACGCGGCGCGACAGGCTGGCACTGCGCTTTGCAGGGTTGGGCTATCAGGTCTCGGACTCTATGGTAGCTGTTGATCCCGTCAGGCTGAATGTACACCTCAATGGCATGCCTCTGGTGATCCCGCACGAGCTCGCCGAGGAAGTACAGGCCGTATCGGAACCCCTTTTCCCACAGGCCGCCTGCGACCGGACAGGCCTTGCCTCCCCGGCGCCGGACCGGGCCTGGCCCTGTCTTGGCATGATCGCACAGATCCGTCCCTTGCCTGCCCGGACCAGCGCATCTGCCCTGACAAAGCTCAGCGATATGCAGGCCTATAATATGCTGTCCAACCGGATTTTCCTGCGGCAGATGGCCGAAGCGCTTCTGCCTTCCGGTGAGTTCCATCGGACAAGACTGCATATGGCCCGCACCCTTGGCCTTTACGTCTTTTCTCCCTCAGCGGACGGGGGCAGTACGGCAGAGGATGCGGCCTTTGCATATCTGCATGATGAGGTTAGGGCTTGGGTGACAGGCGAGGACACCTCACCGGACACTGCGCCTGCGGATGGAGCGGGAGGGCTGTCATGATCTGGCTGGCCTCCTATCCCAAATCCGGTAACACTTGGGCGCGGATCCTGCTGGAATCCTATCTTCGGCGGGGTGGTGCGATTGCGATCAACCGCTTGCGTGGCACTGAATATGCCGCGGAGCATTATGTGTTCAGCCGCATCACAGGCATCCGTCCAAGATATCTCTTGCCGGCCGAGATCCTTCCCATGCGCCATGCCGCCTTTCTGGAGGCAGGCCGGGTGTCGGGCCGCTATCACCTGTTCAAAACGCATGAGAACAACCTGCGGCTTGAAGGGGGGCGGTACCTCTATCCTGTGAATGCCCGGCAGGGGGCCCTTGTGCTGATCCGCCACCCCTATGATGTCGCGGTCTCCTACGGGCATTTCTCCCAGGGCCAGGCGCCGGATTTTGATCTCGCGATCGATATTCTGAACAATGCCGATTTCCGGTATTCCGGTCTGCGTGACCGCTTTCCTGAAACTCTGGGAGATTGGAGCACGCATACTCTCTCTTGGACCAAAGATCCTACACCCCACCATGTGGTGATCCGCTACGAGGATATGCTTCAGGACACGGCCCATGCCCTGCGCCGGATGCTGCAGCTTCTGATCCCCGATACGCCACCTGAACCGGCTTGGCTGCACGATGCCATCCATGCAGCCTCTTTCACCGGACTGCGGCAGCAGGAAGCCCGTGACCCTTTCATCGAACGGCCCGCAAGCGCCGACAGCTTCTTTCGCGCGGGCTGTGCCGGCAGCGGGCGGGAGGTGCTGAGCCCCGGACAGCGTCAGCGGATCTGGCAGCGTCACCATCGCGTGATGACGGCGTTTGGCTATCAGGAAGATGGGTCCGTTACCCCCGCTCTGCACCCCCAAAAGGAGGATATGCCGCTATGACACATGCCCACGACACGCTGCGCCCCGATGCAGATGAGATGATCCGTGTAAAACATGAGATCGACAGCCGTCTGATCGCCTCCTTGCAGTATCTGGTGGATGAGTTGGAACCGCTGCCTGTCGCCTTCGCTGCTGCCTGCCGAGCCAATCTGGCCCGCTTGTCTCCCGGCTTAATCGACCCTGCTCTTCATGGGCTGCATGCTGAGATGCGCGCGGCTGCCCTGAATGAGGATCGCGCCACTTTTGACGGGAAGCGGCAGCATTTTGGGGATTGGAGTTTCCCCCTTACCCGCTCCGCAAACGCTGCATTCCCCGCCATCCGAAGCCTGGCCGAGGGGGATTATGATCCGATCCGCCGCCAGATCCTGACCGCAGGATTTGCCGATGATGTTGGGCTTACCACGCGCCTTGTTGCCCCCCCGCCGGAGGTGCTGGCCAGTGAAAGCCAGAACCTGACCAGGGCCTGCAACATCCTCACAGTGCTTACCCCTGACTGGGGTTCGGAGTTTGCGCACCTGGTCAGCGAGGTTGTTCTGGCAACCAATGCGGATCCAATGCCCGGACGAAATTTCGCGGGAGGATCGGTTTTTGATCTGTTCGGTGCGCTGCTGGTGAACCCCTGCTACCGGACGGATATCGCCCATTATCTGATGACCCTCATCCATGAGAGTTCTCATTTGCGGCTCTTCTGCCATCACCTCGATGATGAGGTGGTGCTCAATGATGATGTGGCGCGCTATCAATCGCCGCTGCGCAGGCAGCCCCGGCCGATGGAGGGGGTTTTCCATGCCATGTGGGTCTCGGCCCGGATGGCGGTCTTTGGGCACGATCTCCTAGCGCAGACCGGGCGTCATGACCTTATGACGGACCCGGAACTGCAGCAGATGCGGGACCAGGTCGAGGCCGCCACCCGTGCCTTCCGGGATGGGTTTGGCGTGGTGCGTGAGCATGGCGTCCTGACCGATCTGGGGGAACGCCTGCTTTCGGATGCAGGCCGCGCCGTCGGTGCCATTGAGGCTCTGGTCTGAATGCTGGGGCCTGCACCGGATGCTTGTGGTGAAGAGAATGCGTGATCAGGAACACATCCCGGGCTGGCCGGCATCAATCCTGACCTATCGTGATGCATTGCTGCATGTGCTGATGGCCGCTCCGGACCGAATTATCCTCTATGATCGCGCAGAGCCAATTCGAGCCGATGGATTTCTGGACCGCATCGGCATCATGCTGGAGGTTCTGCACCCTCACGCACTCGTATCGGACGCACCCCACCGGCGGATCGGTCTCGCTTTGCATGATAATATCTGGTCCATGGCCGCGCAGATTGCCTGCTGGTTTCTGCGGCTCAGCCCGCTCCAACTCGATCACAGGCAATCGGCTGATGATCTTCGCAAAACCGTCAGAAGCAATGGTCTCGCCCTGGTCATCACCCGTCAGAAGCGCCTTCTGGCTGCGGCAGCTGAGGTCATGCTTATCGCGGACCCCGCCGGGCTGCTGGCCGATGCGGCGCTGGTGGCGAAAGGACGCGCATCTCTGCAAGCCGCCAGCCAAGTGCCTGCGGGCCCCGATGATCTCGCAGAGTTTCTGACAAGCTCCGGTGTCTCGGGGCCCCCAAAGATTTACCCGGCCACTCAGGCCCAGCTGCTGGCCATGACAATGGCCGTTGCGGGGAACGGGGAACGCGGGGACTGGGGGGCCGCGCTGGCTGCGGTCAGCATTGTTTTCGGTGGTGCGCGGCTTATCTGGACGCGCAACCTTCTCTACGGGCGGCCAATCCATGCCCTGCCACTGCTTTTTACGATTGTAGAGCTGGACCAGGCCTTGCGCGATCCGCAGATCGCAGAATGCACCCTGCCGCCGCATCTGATTCGCGCTTTAGTCCAGCATGCTACCCAGGATCCCGGCTCCGCTCCTCGTTACCCCCACCTGATGAAGCTACAATCCATCGGGGGCCCGGCTTTGGACGCCGATAAACTCGCCGCACAGGAGAGGCTCTCGGCACATTATGTCATGACCTACAGCTCCACCGAAACTGGTGTGGTTGCAAGGATTTCCGGTGCTGATCTGCGCCACCGCCCAGGCTCTTGCGGCAGGCCCTTGCACCCGGAATTGGTCGACATCGTAGATGATGCCGAAGTCCCGCTTCCCCCTGGTGCCATTGGCCGCATCCGGGTCAAACGCCCGTATCAGCTTGAGTGCGAGACCAAAATCATGATGGCATGGCCCGGGGATTTGGGCTGGCTGGATGAAGATGGCTATCTCTTCATCGCTGCAAGGGGCGATGGCATCATTTGCAAAAATGGCGTGAACTATGCCAGTGCCATGGTCGAGGCCAAGCTTCTAGATTGCGCCGATGTGGCCGATGTGGCGGTGCTGCGCCTCCCCAGGGCCGCAGGTGATGATGATACACTGATCGCCGTGCGCCCGGCCGGTGACCATATTGCGCCACAGCATCTGGCCCGGGCCCTGCGCCAAAGGCTTTCTTCACATGAGCAACCGCAGGCCATCATTCTGGTCGGCGCCGATGACCTCACGCCCGGCGGCAAGATCAGGCGTCAGGCGGTGCTTGAGGCCTATACCGACAATCCCTCAAACATGGTGCAGATCTGACATGTCTCTTTCTGTTTCAGAAGTTACTGAAGTATTTGGTAAAATTATCCTGCAGGATTGTGGTCCGGATGACAATTTCTTTGATATTGGCGGGGATTCCCTGCTGGCAGAGGCCCTGGCCATGGAGCTTTCAGAGCGGGCGCAGCGCGACATTCCGATCAGCGCCCTGCTCGATTATCCAACGCCCCGTGAGTTGGCCGGTCATATTGCAGGTCTGCCGGCATACTAATCTGCCGTCACCCTGAGAGGTAGCACTGAAGGGGGCCGACAATCGCCCCGTCCTTGGGTCGGTGCCCGGTATTCGTGGGTGGGTGCAAAAAAATAGCCTCCTGCAAAGGCGGCCATTCAGATCCTGTCAGCGGCAGAACTGTGCCGCGTCAAACCCTCGACCGCCTTAAAGCGGAGACGGGATCCCTGCCTCACCAATCTTAGCGGCGCTGGCAGCAACCGACCCTTTGAGCGCAAGAAGTTTGCTTGTGTTGATCTTGTTCATTCAGAACCCTCATTTTTCAGGATTTCCCTGCAGCCATGGGCCGACAGGTTTTTGTCAGGCGGAGTGGCGTGGCACAGGTCTGTAGACTGTGGCCCCGCTTACACGGCGGCGGAGATGATGGGTTCGCCGATCTTGGCAGCACTCGCAGCCAGCGAGCCCTTAAGCAAGAAGAGTTTGCCTGGGTTGATCTTGTTCATTCTGGAATCCTCACATGCCTGAATTTTGAAGCAACAGTAGCATCTTTGCATTGCAGCAGATGTGACGAGGAAGACTCGCATTGGCTGCGCTGCATCAGCCGCGATGCAACGCAGCCTGAGCCTCACAACAAGGTAGGCGTGGTTGGCTCGCCAATTTTGGCGGCGCTGGCGGCCAGTGAACCTTTAAGCGAGAAGAGCTTGCCCGGATTGATCTTGTTCATTTGAAAGACCTCACACATCTGGATGAAACACGAAAGTGCATCACCACCTTGGAGCGGCGCCTGCCTGTGGCCAAGAAAAAAAATGCCCCTGATAGGGGCTCACGGCGAAATATTTCCGATTTCCGGCGCAAAAGGCACTGAAAAGCGCCGAAAGGAGAGGGTCTGAAAAATGATGCGGTCAGGCCGTCCGCAATATGTTCAGTCTGCAAAGCATCAAGAGGATTACCGATCGACGCCGCCATGCAGCGGCGCTTTTGTTCATATCTCTTGGATATTTGTTCCGGACTGTTTGGGTTCACATAATATCCGATAATCTTACATTATCGGACGTTATGGCGGCGCATTGAGCGCGGCGGCTATCTTCCAAGTATTATGGAAAAAGCTTTGAGCTTCATCAGTCAGAAGGCATACGGCCTCGACTACGGTCGGCCTTCTCAAAGTTCAATTATGCCGGGCGAAGCATCGCTATCGGCATCGCTGTCGCGCCCAAGAGGAGCTGAAGATCTCGATCATGAAGGCGTCCGTCCTGTGGCGTCAAAGCGCCGCCCTCGCCGTCCGCAAACAGGTGCTTTGAGAAGCTGCCTTTCTCTGCCCAGGATGGGATCGGCTGAACGGAGGTGTTGGTGTCGGCAATCCCCCTTCCCGGTTTGGTACGGGCAAAGCTATGCTGTAGCTGGTGACAGGATCCGGCATTCTTTTGATCACCGGGCTCAACCGTACAGTCAGTCTTCATCTCCTCGACGGTAGTTCGTTTGCGCCACTTCGCAACATTCTTGGGAATGATGCCCAACTCCCGGCTCAACTGCGCGAGCCCTCAGGCCAGCCCTTGAACCGAATTGCGGGCAGATAGGCTTGTCCTCCGATCAGATAGAGAGCAGGCATGACGAATATGAAGCTGGATCATGTTTCTAACACCCTGCGCCCAGATGGACCCGCTATGGCCGCGCTTCGGGTCGAGCTCGAGGAAATGATGAAGCAGTCGCTGGCCTATCTCGTGGCTGAGGCGGCGCCTCTGCCCGATGCGATTGCCGGCGCCTGCACGGTCCAGTTGGGGAGGCTGCACAGCGCATCCGTTGATCCCGTGCTGTTCGGGCTGACTGCTGCACTGCGCGACGCAGCCCTTGCGGATGACCTTGACGAGTTGGACCGTCTGCGGGCGGTATTCGCCACATGGGATCTCGCTCCGAGCCACCCGCCGCAGGCCGGTATCAACCCCTACGTTACAGTGCTGGGAGAGGAGAACTACGACAGCGCGCGCATCGCCTTGTTGACTGGCCTCTACGCGGATGACGTTGGGCTGACGACCCGGCTGATCGCCCCGCCCGCCGATGCCGTCTCTACTGAGCGCCCGCTGATCCGGCGTGCCAGCGACATCATTGCGGAAGCGGCGCCTCATTGGTTTGATGAGTTCAATCAGCTTGTGTCCGAAGTCGTGCTGGCGGTGAACGATCAGTCCGTGGAAGGTCGCAACTTCGCTGGTGGCTCCACCTTCGATCTGTTCGGGACCATCCTAGTCAACCCAACTTATCGTAGTGGCGTCGCGCACTACCTGATGACCCTGATCCATGAAAGCTCGCATCAACGCCTTTTTTGTCATCACTTGGATGACGAGGTGGTGCTGAATGCGCCCGAAGAGCGGTTCACTTCGCCCCTGCGCCGCCAGTTGCGGCCGATGGAAGGGGTTTTCCACGCGATGTGGGTCTCGGCCCGAATGGCAGCATTTGGAACCGAGCTTTTGGCGTGCCCAACCATACATTTCCTCCTAGACGCAGAAGAGCGGTCCGCACTGGAGGGAGAGGTTCAATCTGCCCGGCTTGCCTTCTCTGATGCCCATGATGTCGTCAAAACGCATGGGATGCTGACGCCTCTTGGCCAGAGGTTGGTCGACGATGCTGCTGAGGCTCTGGGCGAAGTTCTAGGTGGTCGATGAGCGGTAGACCATCGCGCGGAACGACCGTCATATGGCGAGGTTTCTCCCGTCTTGCCGACCCCGTCGAGGGAGCCCAACCACTTATGGGTAATTGCAAGCTACGCCAGAGGGATACGGCGAAGCAGGGGGCCTCAGAGGCGCTATGAAACCGGGAGCATCAGTTTCCTGTGATCAGATTTTACTGCGGGCGCCAGCGACGGTGCATCCAGATCCATTGCTCCGGATGGGTGCGGATCTGGCGCTCAAGGCTGTCATTCAACGCTTGGGTTGTCAGCAATGGATCCCCTGCCGGGATCGGTTCTTCCGCGATCAGATCAAAGCCCAGATCCGGGCGGCGGATGCCATAGGTCGGCACGATCAGCGCGTCATATTTCAGTGCCATCTCGGCCACCGAGAGCGACGTCATGGCAGGATGCCCCATGAAATTCAGGGGAACCCCCGAATACATATGCTGATCCAGCACCACCCCCAGCATACCGCCGCCTTTCAGGAAGCGCAGCATTTCCGACATACCGCTGCGGTTGCGCGGGAAGAGGGGCTCTCCGATCCTCTCGATGGTCGAGACGTAATGCGCATTGAAAAAGCGATTGACCATCGGCTTATAAAGCCCGCCAACCTTGTAGCCCCGTATGATCAGCGCGGCCCGCATCGCATCGTAATTGCCGATATGACCCGTCACCAGCAGCACCGGACGCCCGGAGGCATGGGCCGCCTCCAGGGCGGCGACGCCGGGGCCGGTCAGGGTCTCCCGGGCGATACGGCGGCTGAACTCAGCGGGGGAGTAAAGCTCGATCATGGTGCGGCCAAAGCTTGCAGGCACCTCGCGCATCAGGCGCCTGACCTCGGTTTCGGGGAGGTCAGGCATTATCAGCTTAAGGTTCTCACGGATCCGTCTGCGCCAGTTGGTGAAATGGGAAAGGAGGCGGACAAAGCCTGCCGCGATGGCAAGGCGCGGCTTCCACGGAAAAAGCAACATCAGCCAGAGGGCGACCCTCAGGATGCGGTCCACCACCCAGTCCAGTGCGGTTTCTGCCCTGTTGCGGGAATGCCCGCTGGATTTATTGGTCGGCGACTTCATGCTGGCGCATCCGATTTTGTCTGACTTTCCCTGGAAGGCGGGCTGAGATGTCCAGCTGCGTCCTTCGTGGCGCTGATCAGGGGGATCAAAAGCGAAAGGCTGCGCTGGCTTGATCCGCTGTGCCGGCTTTTCTCCTGACGGGCGACAGTCTGCATATGGTTCAGTTTGGCAGGTTCGGCAAGCAAAGCGGCCAGGGTTTGTGCCACGTCCGTCGCGCCTCTGACCTCCAGCGCGGCACCGGCCCGGATCAGATCGCGGTAGGCGGCCGCGGTGTTGCCGGTATATGGCCCTGTGAGGATCGGACATCCCAGCTCCACCGCCTCGTAAGGGCTGTGCCCCCCGGGGCCGGGCAGGAGAGAGCCGCCGATCAGCGCAATCTCTGCAAGGCTGTAGACCGTCCCCATCAGTCCCAGCGTATCGATCAGATGCACCTGTGTTGCGGAGGATGGCAGTTGCGCAAGGCTCTGGCGGGAAAAGCTGAGGCCGCGCCGGGTCAGCTCGGCCGCAATCTCGTCGCCCCGCGCGGGATGGCGGGGGGCCAGCAGCAGGAAGGCGGGTTCCTGCAGCAGCCGGGCGGCATCAAGGGCGATCACCTCTTCGCCCTCATGGGTAGAGGCTGCCGCCCAGATCCGCCGCCTGCCTGCGGCGTCCCGCAGTTGACCGACCAGCGCCAGGTCAGCTGTCGGGGGGGTGATATCGGCTTTCAGATTGCCGGGCGCGTGCAGGATCTCTGGGGGCACGCCAAGCCGCAGGAACTCGTCGCGCAGGCTTTCCTCCTGCAAGGTGATCAGGCGGAAGGGGCGCAGCATCGCGGCAAAGCTTTTCGGAGCACGTTGCCGGGTTTTCGAGGGTCTCGCATTCAGAAGCGCGGCGGGGATGGCGCGCTGCTCCAGCGCCTGCATCATGCACGGCCAGAGATCGCCTTCGACAAACAGCGCCGCATCCGGGCGCCAGTGATCCAGAAAGCCGGTGACGGCAGCGGGGGTATCCAAAGGCGCGAATTGATGCAGCGCCCCCGGCAGACGTGTCTCCACGACTTTGGCTCCGGTGGCGCTGGTCGTCGTGACCAGAAGGACGACGGCTTCGTTTTGCACGATCAGTTGCGCCAGTTTCAGAACCGAGATCACCTCGCCGACCGAGGCTGCGTTCAGCCAGACCAGCCGTCCCGCCGGGCGCGGCAGGCTGGCCGTTCCGAACCGCTCAGCCAGCCGCGCAGGCGCCGCCTGCATCCGCAGATGCGCCCGCCGCGCCATGGTCTGCAAAACACCCGGGAACAGGCGCGAAACCCCCAGCCAGAGCCGCAGCAGCAAAGGGACAGCGGGCGCTTTCAACGGCTCTCCATCTCTGGCGCGGAACGATGCGCATGCCCGCCTGATGGCTGATCCCTGACAGGGGCGGTTTCATAGCCGTCCCGTAAGGCCTGCCAGCTGTTCGCATCCCAGTGCAATCCCGGCACTTTGCGCGCCTCCTTCTCAAAGGAGCGGTGCAGCCGCGCAAGGTTCTCCGCACTCCATTCCCCCGGTTCGCGGCGGCGGCATTTGTCGAAATCGATCAGCCAGACCTGATCCTGGTCATCTGTCAGTATATTGCGGCAGTTCAGATCAGTATGATCAACGCCCAGCCTGTGCATCCGGGCAATCACGCGCCCCACCTCCTGCCAGAGTACGGGCGCGAGGGGCTTATCACGCAACTGCTCGGCAAGGGTGCGGCTGCCCGGGATCCGTTCGGTGATCAGATCGGCGCGGTAGAAGAGGCCCGCAGGCCGGTATCGCGCCACGACCGGGCGTGGCACCGCCAGCCCCTGGCTGCGCATCCAGTCCAGAAGGACAAACTCTTCCATCGCACGGCTGCGGGCGGGCGGGCGACGCAGATAAAGGTCGGCGTTCACGCGGCCCACCAGCCCGCCGCGCCAGAAGTGGCGCCAGACCAGATCCAGACCTTTGTAATGCAGAAACCAGGCCTGGTTGCGCCCGGCCGAGGTGCCGGTCAGATGGCCTTGCGCCTGCAGCCAGCTGAGATCAAACAGCCGTGGCTCAAACACGGGCAGCAAGGCGCTGTCATACCAGAGGGTCGCGCCTTTTTCCTTGGTCTTGACGAGTGTCACGTTTCACGCCCCGTATTCTGTTCTGTCGCCGTGGGTCCGGGATCACCGCCAGAGCTGATCCACCCAGGCCACCGGCAGTACCCGGCGATACCATTTCCCGCTGCGCCCGATAATGGCATCGGGCGGATTGGGCTTGCCGTGGAACACAACGACCTTCGCGCCTTCGGGGATCCGGGCCGGTTTGAAAAATCCCATCAGCCCGCGATGCATGCAATGGCGCTTGAAGCTGACGCACCAGCCCTTCGGCCAATAGCCCATCCGGCCCTGGCGCGAGAAATACGAGGTCACGAATTCCTGCTCGTTGCGATAGTCGCTCTGGGCGGAGCCGAGCGAGCTGGCGAGATGTTCGATCAGATCGCCATGCGCGCCTGCGGTGAAGCGGAAGACCGAAGTATTGCCGGTCTCGTCGCGCTTGTCCCATTCCTTGATGACCAGGAAGTCGCCCGGCAGGTCGAAAAACGGATCGAGCGGCCCGGTTATGACGATATCGACATCCAGGAAAAGCACCGGACCCGTCAGATCATGCAGGGGGGCTGCGAAGACCGTGGCCTTCAGCCAACCATGGAAACGGGTCCAGCCGGTGGCCGCGTCAAAATCCGGGATGCCGATTTTCGGCAAAGGCTGTGTGGGAACCTCGGGACTGATGCCGCTGGTGTCATCGGTGAAGCAGACGAAGCGATAGGGCCGCGACATGTTGCGCTGCACCATCGAATGCAGCTTGTTCACATAGTCAGGGCCGTATTTCGTACCCCATTTGACGCAAATGATGTTGACCAGTTCCAT
>PJTS01000848.1_pt1 | contig 14141 bp, 2 predicted proteins | sample 1512251 | NCBI WGS metagenome assembly PJTS01 (sample SAMN08177686, study PRJNA422409) | Soil metagenome, whole genome shotgun sequencing project. | isolation source: Soil (2) enriched on wood chips: alkali lignin treatment | place: USA: Madison | collected 2015-01-15 | reverse complement strand
GCCGGCACCGCGCTGGCCGGCGCTGAAGACCGGTGGCCTGGACCTGCAGGAAGCCGGCCTGCGCGTGCTCGCGCATCCGACCGTGGCCTCGAAGAACTTCCTGGTCACCATCGGCGACCGCAGCGTGGGCGGCCTGACCGCACGCGAACAGATGGTCGGCCCGTGGCAGCTGCCGGTGGCCGACGTGGCCATCACCCTGGCCGACTTCGACGGCGTGGCGGGCGAAGCCATGTCGCTGGGCGAGCGCACCCCGCTGGCCCTGCTCGACGCCGCCGCCTCGGCACGCATGGCGGTCGGCGAGGCGCTGACCAACCTGTGCGCGGCGCCGGTCGACGCACTGGATGAAATCAAGCTGTCGGCGAACTGGATGGCCGCCGCCGGCCACCCGGGCGAAGACGCGCTGCTGTACGACGCGGTGAAGGCCGTGGGCATGGAATTGTGCCCGCAGCTGGACATCAGCATCCCGGTCGGCAAGGACTCGCTGTCCATGCAGGCGCAGTGGCACGACCAGGGCGAAGCCCACAAGAGCGTGTCGCCGGTGTCGCTGGTCATCTCGGCGTTCGCGCCGGTGGCCGACGTGCGCCAGCAGCTGACCCCGCTGCTCGACCGCGACGTGGACAGCGAGCTGTGGCTGATCGGCCTCGGTGCCGGCAAGCAGCGCCTGGGCGGTTCGATCCTGGCCCAGGTGCATGCCGACCATGGTGACCTGCCGGCGTTTGCCGGTGCCGCACCGGACCTGGATGACCCGCAGCGCCTGCGTGGCTTCTTCGAACTGATCCGTGATGCGCGCCAGGCCGGCCTGCTGCTGGCCTACCACGACCGCAGCGATGGCGGTGCCTTCGCCGCGCTGTGCGAAATGGCCTTCACCTCGCGCCTGGGCCTGGACATCACCCTCGATGCCTGGGGCGATGATCCGTTCCGCAGCCTGTTCAACGAAGAGCTGGGCGCGGTGGTGCAGATCGCCCGCGAAGACCGTGCGGCCTTCGCCGACCTGGTCGAGCGCCATGCACTGATCGAATGCGCGCAGCGCATCGCCAAGCCGACCACGGCACCGGTGGTGCGCGTGTCGCTGGGCGGCGAAAACCTGGCCGAGTGGCGCTGGGAAGCGTTGTTCGATGCCTGGTGGTCGGTCACCCATGCCATGCAGAAGCGCCGTGACAACCCGGCCAATGCCGATGCCGAGCGTGACGTCGCCCGCGCCTTCAACGCGCCGGGCCTGAAGCCCAGGCTCAGCTTCGACCTCAACGATGACGTGGCCGCACCGTTCATCAGCACCGGCGCGCGTCCGCGCGTGGCCGTGCTGCGCGAACAGGGCGTCAACGGCCAGATCGAAATGGCCAACGCCTTCGAACGTGCCGGCTTCAGCGCTTTCGACGTGCACATGAGCGATTTGATCGAAGGCCGCGTGGCGCTGCAGGACTTCGCCGGCCTGGTGGCCTGCGGTGGCTTCAGCTACGGCGACGTGCTCGGTGCCGGCCGCGGCTGGGCGACCTCGATCCTCGAGCGCAGCGCGCTGCGCGATGCCTTCGCCGCGTTCTTCGCCCGCGAAGACAGCTTCGCCCTGGGCGTGTGCAACGGCTGCCAGAGGATGAGCCAGCTGAAGGACACCATCCCCGGTGCCGAGCACTGGCCGCAGTTCCGCCGCAACGCCAGCGAGCAGTTCGAAGCCCGTACGGCGCTGCTGGAAGTGGTGGAGTCGCCGTCGATCCTGCTGCGTGGCATGGCCGGTTCGCGCCTGCAGGTGGCGGTGGCGCATGGCGAAGGCCAGGCCGTGTTCGACAACACCGTGGACCAGGCGACCGCCCGCGTGGCGCTGCGCTACGTCGATGGCAACGGCAACGTCGCCAGCCAGTACCCGCTGAACCCGAACGGTTCGCCGGACGGCATCACCGGCCTGACCAGCACCGACGGCCGCGTCACGATCATGATGCCGCATCCGGAACGCACCCCGCGCGCGCTCAACCTGAGCTGGGCCCCGGCCGAGTGGCAGGGTGACTCGCCGTGGATGCGCATGTTCCGCAACGCCCGAGTGTGGTGCGGCTGACGACGTATCCGCCGCGCAGGCTGCAGTGCGATGAAGTACGGAAAACCCGGCAGGCGACTGTCGGGTTTTTCTGTATATGGGCAGAAAATCCTGCCGCAGCCATCAGTTACATGCATTTACATGGCGCCGACATTTCGTCACATGCAAATAACAAAATCGCCGAATAAATAGGCGGAAAAGTGAACTGGTTCACGGCAATTGCATTTTCTGCGTCAAAGTCTTGACGACCCGGAAAGTTCCCGTTAACACTTGGGCCCTGTTTCAAATCTGTTCATACCGCAGTAACCGCACGTCGCTTGCGCCCGGTTTTCTGTCGCTGCGCGGCGTTCGGCAATACCCGCAGTAAATCACGCGAATAACGCCCCCAGGGGACGTTGGACCAGAAGGTCCGGCGCTGGCGTTGCTTTGCCCAAAACCAGTCCAAAAAATCAGGAGCCGTACCGATGAATCGGATTTATCGCAAGGTCTGGAACAAAGCGTTGGGTCAGTTGGTGGTGGCCTCGGAACTGGCCTCTTCCGACACGCGCGGCGGGGTCGTCGACCAGCGTCGCGATGCCGACCACGTACGGCCGGTGACGCTGGCCGCGGCCCTTGCCCTGGCCATGGGACTGGGAGGCTCAGGCCTCGCCGCCGCGCAGTCGGTGGAAGTGGGTGGCAACGCCAACTGCGTGACCCTCAGCAGCAGCCTGATCGACCAGTGCGTGGTTGACGGCAGCGCCAATGCCAGCGGCCGCAACGCCGTGGCCGTGGGCACCGGCAGCACCGCCAGCGCCGCCAACAGCGTCGCCCTGGGCGCCGGCTCCAACGCCAACCGCGCCAACACCGTGTCGGTCGGCGCAACGGGCAATGAACGACAGATCACCAACGTCGCCGCAGGCACGGCAGCCACCGATGCGGTCAACCGCGCCCAGCTCGACGCCCAGGCGCAGGCCACCCAGGCCGCGCTGGCCGCCGCCGCCGCGCAGGGCAGCCGCTACTTCAAGGCTGACGGCGCCGGTGATGACAGCGATGCGGCGCAGATCGATGGCGAAGGCGCTCTGGCCGCCGGCGCTTCGGCAACCGCCGATGGCGACGACACCACGGCGCTGGGCCACAACGCGCAGGCGACCGCTGACAGCGCCACCGCCGTTGGCGCGCAGGCGCAGGCCTCGGGCAGTGGCAGCACCAGCGTCGGCGCAGGCAGCATCGCCAGCGGCACCGCGTCGGCCAGCTTCGGCGTCGGTGCCGAAGCCAGCGGCGGTTACAGCACCGCACTGGGCGGCCTGTCCAACGCTTCGGCCTTCAACGCAACGGCGGTCGGCAATGCGGCCAACGCCACCGGCTCCAACAGCGTGGCCGTCGGCGGCGATGCCGAAGCCAGCGGCGCGTACAGCACCGCCACCGGCCAGGGCAGCCTGGCCACCGGCACCAACTCGGTCGCCGTGGGTGGCGCACTGTTCGGCCTGCTGCCGACCGAAGCCTCGGGCGATTACTCCACCGCCGTCGGTGGCGGCGCCTGGGCACCAGGCACCAATGCCACCGCATTGGGCAACGCCGCAGAAGCTCAGGGCGCCAACAGCGTGGCACTGGGTGCCGATTCGATTGCCGAGCGTGACAACACCGTCTCCGTCGGTGGCGCTGGCAACACCCGCCAGATCACCAACGTCGCTGCCGGTACCGAAGGCACCGACGCGGTGAACAAGGACCAGCTGGACGAGGTCGCTGCGACCGCAGAAAACACCCGCAAATACTTCCAGGCCAGCGGCAGCGAGGACAGCGATGCCGGCGCCCTGGCCGAAGGCGACAGCGCGCTGGCGGCTGGTGAAGCGGCCAATGCCATCGGCGATGGCGCCACCGCGCTCGGCGGCGGTGCGACCGCCATCGCGGCGCAGGCGACCGCACTCGGCTACAACAGCCTGGCCACCGGCGAGAATGCTTCGGCCGTCGGCACCAACGCGCAGGCCAGCGGCAGCGACAGCGCCGCACTGGGCAGCGGTGCGGTGGCCAGTGAAACCAGCACCACCGCCACCGGCGCCGGCGCACAGGCAACCGCGGTCTACAGCACCGCCAACGGTGCCGAAGCCGTCGCCAGCGGCGCACAGTCGTTGTCCAGCGGCTTCCGCGCAGCGGCCTCGGCCGACGGTGCAACCGCCGTCGGCGGTTACAGCGAAGCCAGTGGCCGGCTGGGTTCGGCACTGGGCTACGGCACCGTCGCCAGCGGCGCCAACAGCACTGCCGCCGGCGTGTTCGCCACCGCGACCGGTGCCGGTGCGGTCGCCGTGGGTGAAGCCAGCGAAGCGACCGGCGACGAGAGCGTCGCCATCGGCGGCAGCACCTACTTCGGCCTGATCACCTCGCGCGCCAGCGGCTACGGTGCATCGGCCTATGGTGCCGGCGCATGGGCCACCGAAGACTATGCAACGGCCATCGGCTGGAACGCCTGGGCCGATGGCGCGCAGTCCACCGCGCTCGGCGCCAGTGCCACCGCCAATGGCAGCAACAGCGTCGCCCTCGGTGCGGCCTCGCAGGCCGACCGTGACAACACCGTGGCCGTCGGCAGCGACGGCAACGAACGCCAGGTGACCCATGTCGCCGCAGGTACCGAAGACACCGACGCGGTGAATGTCGGCCAGCTGAAGGACGTGGCTGCGGTGGCCGACACCACCGCCAAGCGCTTCCAGGCCACCGGCAGCAGCAACAGCGATGCCGGTGCACTGGCCGACGGCGATGACGCACTGGCCGCCGGTGAGGCCGCCAATGCCATCGGCAACGGCACCACCGCAGTCGGTGCCGGCGCGACCGCCGTCGCCCAGAACGCCACCGCCGTGGGCAACAACGCGCTGGCCAGCGGCCAGAACAGCGCCGCCTTCGGCAACAACGCGCAGGCCGCCGGCCCGGGCAGCGTGGCCGTGGGTGGTGCCGCCGTCGATGAAGCAGGCAACCCGCTGATCACCAGCGGTGGCGTGCCGGTGGAAACCGGTGCGACCAGTGCCGGTGTCGGTGGTACCGCCGTCGGCGCCAGCGCCGAAGCCAGCGGCTTCGCGGCATCTTCGTATGGCGTCGGTGCCTATGCGGCCGGCGCGCAGTCCTCGGCGTTCGGTGCAGTGGCCAACGCGGTCGGTGATTACTCCACCGCGCTGGGCACGCAGAGCAACGCCACCGGCACCAGCAGCGTGGCCATCGGTGGCCCGGCGGACCTGATCCCGGGCCTGGGCTTCTTCGTGCAGACCCAGGCCAGCGGCGAAGCCGCCACCGCCGTCGGTGCCGGTGCCATCGCCAGCGGCGATTACGCCGTCGCCAACGGCAGCCTGACCGAAGCCTCCGGTGCCGAGTCGGTGGCCGTGGGCTACTTCGCCTATGCGCCCGGCGAGAACGCCAGTGCGCTGGGTGCACAGACCTGGGCCAGCGGCGCGCAGAGCACCGCCGTGGGCTACTACGCCACCGCGCGGGGCGCCAACAGCGTCGCCCTCGGTGCCAACTCCGAAGCGGTGCGCGACAACAGCGTGGCCGTCGGCAGCGACGGCAACGAACGGCAGGTCACCCACGTGGCCGCCGGTACCGAAGACACCGATGCGGTGAACAAGGGCCAGCTCGATGCGGTGGCCAGCACGGCAGACACCACCGCGCGCTTCTTCCAGGCGCAGGGCGAGGAGGGCAGCGATGCCGGTGCCTACGCCGAAGGCGAAGGTGCGGTGGCGGCCGGTTCGGCCAGCAATGCGATCGGCGCAGGCGCGCTCGCACAGGGCGCGGGCGCGGGTGCCATCGGAGCCGATACCGTCGCCCTGGGCCGCAACACCTTCGCCAATGGCGACGGTGCGGTTGCCATCGGTGGCCTCGGCCAGGCCTACGACGAGTACAACCAGCCGCTGCTGGATGACGAAGGCAATCCGGTGCTGGTCGGCACCACCGCCTCGGCCGGCTCCACTGCCGTGGGCAATGCCGCGCTGGCCACCGGCGCCAGCAGCAGCGCGTTCGGCACTGCGGCGCAGGCCACCGGCGACAACAGCTTCGCTGCTGGCGGCAAGTCGCGCGCCAACGGCAGCTATGCCGTCGCCATCGGCGACAGCGCCTTCGCCAAGGCCGACGACAGCACCGCCGTCGGCGGTTACAGCACCGCCAGCGAAGAAGGTGCCACCGCCTTCGGTGCCGGCGCGTGGGCCACCGGCACCAACGCCTCGGCCTTCGGCCCGGCGGCCTGGGCCAGTGCCAATGGCGCGACTTCCATCGGCTACAACAGCTGGGCCAACGGCGTCAGCTCCACCGCGGTCGGCCGCGGTGCCTTCAGCTATGGCGATTACAGCCTGGCACTGGGCTTCCAGGCACTGGGCAACAGCATCAACAGCATCGCGGTGGGCACCAATACCGTGGCCGATGGCGAAAGCGCCATCGCCATCGGTGCCGGCAGCATCGCCAACGGCAACAATGCCGTGGCCCTCGGCGCAGGCTCGGTGGCTGACCGCGACCGCAGCGTGTCGGTCGGCAGCGCCGGCAGCGAACGCCAGATCACCAACGTCGCCGCCGGCACCCAGGCCACCGATGCGGTGAATAAGGCCCAGCTGGATGCCGTGGCCGCCAGCGCAGGCACCGGCAACAAGTTCTTCCAGGCCAGCGGCAGCGACGACAGCGATGCCGGCGCCTACGTGGAAGGCGACAACGCACTGGCTGCCGGTGAGGCCGCCAACGCCATCGGTGACGGCGCCATCGCACTGGGCAGCGGCGCCAATGCCATCGGCACCAACGCACAGGCGATCGGCTTCAATGCCCTGGCCAGTGCAGACAACGCCAGCGCCATCGGCGCCAACGCGCAGGCCACCGGCGAGTACGCCACCGCGCAGGGTGCGGAAAGCGAAGCCAGCGGCGAGCAGAGTGCCGCCTTCGGCGCCGCCGCCGTGTCCAGTGGCGCCGGCAGCACCGCCACGGGCGTGCTGTCCGAAGCCAGCGGCGAGGAAGCCGTGGCGGTGGGTTACTTCAGCAGCGCCAGCGGCGAAGCGGCCACCGCGGTGGGCAGCGAGAGCGTGGCCAGTGGCACGGCCTCGGCGGCGTTCGGCATCGGTGCCGAAGCCACCGGCGGCTACAGCACCGCCATCGGCGGCTATGCCAGCGCATCGGCGTTCAACGCCACCGCCTTCGGCAACTTCGCCAACGCCTCCGGTTCCAACAGCGTGGCCCTGGGCGGCGATTCGGAAGCGTCCGGTGCCTACGCCACGGCCACCGGTCAGGGCAGCCTGGCCACCGGGGTGAACAGCGTGGCCATCGGCGGTTCGCTGTTCGGCCTGCTCGCCACCGAAGCGTCGGGTGATTACTCCACCGCAGTCGGTGGTGGTGCCTGGGCGCCGGGCACCAACGCCACGGCGCTGGGCAACGCGGCCGAAGCTCAGGGTGCCAACAGCGTCGCCTTGGGTGCCGACTCGATTGCAGACCGCGACAACACGGTCTCCGTCGGCGGCGCTGGCAATACCCGCCAGATCACCAACGTCGCCGCCGGCACCGAAGGCACCGATGCGGTGAACAAGGACCAGCTGGATGCAGTCGCCGCCACCGCGGAGAACACCAGCAAGTACTTCCAGGCCAGCGGCAGCGACGACAGCGATGCCGGCGCCTACGTGGAAGGCGACAACGCACTGGCTGCCGGTGAGGCCGCCAACGCCATCGGCGACGGTGCCACCGCGCTCGGCAGTGGTGCCACTGCGGTGGCCGCCAATGCCACTGCAGTCGGCTTCAACAGCCTGGCCACCGGCGGCAACGCAGCGGCGATCGGCAACAACGCCCAGGCTACTGGCGAAGACAGCGCTGCCCTGGGCAGCGGTGCCGTCGCCAGCGAAACCAGCAGCACCGCCACCGGTGCCGGCGCGCAGGCCACGGCGGTCTACAGCACGGCCAACGGCGCCGAAGCCAACGCCAGCGGCGCGCAGTCGCTGGCCAGTGGCTTCCGTGCGGCGGCCTCGGCCGATGGCACGACCGCAGTGGGCGGCTACAGCGAAGCCAGCGGCCGCCTCGGCTCGGCGCTGGGGTATGGCACCCTGGCCAGTGGCGCCAACAGCACCGCTGCCGGCGTGTTCGCCACTGCCAGTGGTGCCAGTTCGGTGGCCATGGGCGATTCCAGCGAAGCCACCGGCGATGAAAGCGTGGCCATCGGCGGCAGCACCTTCTTCGGCCTGATCCCGGCGCGTGCCAGCGGTTACGGCGCGGCGGCCTTCGGTGCCGGCGCGTGGGCGACCGACGACTACGCCACCGCCATCGGCTGGAACTCCTGGGCCGGCGCCGCGCAGTCCACCGCGCTCGGTGCGGGTGCCACCGCCAACGGCATCAACAGTGTTGCGCTCGGTGCCGCCTCCCAGGCCGACCGTGACAATACTGTGGCCGTCGGCAGCGAGGGCGGCGAACGCCAGGTGACCCATGTGGCAGCGGGTACCGAAGGCACCGACGCGGTGAACAAGAACCAGCTGGATGCCGTTGCCGCCACTGCCGAGACCACCAACAGGTACTTCCAGGCCAGCGGCAGCGCAGACAGCGATGCCGGTGCCTACGTGGAAGGCGACAACGCACTGGCCGCGGGTGAAGCCTCCAACGCCATCGGCAACGGCGCCTCCGCGCTGGGCAGCGGCGCCACCGCCCTGGCTGAAAATGCCACGGCCGTCGGCTTCAACAGCCTGGCTACCGGCGCCAATGCCGCAGCCGTCGGCAACGCGGCGCAGGCCACCGGCGAGAACAGTGCCGCGTATGGCAGCGCTGCGGTCGCCAGCGAGATCGGCAGCACCGCCACCGGCAACGCCGCGCAGGCCACGGGTGTCTACAGCACGGCCAACGGTGCCGAAGCCATCGCCAGCGGCGCACAGTCGCTGGCCAGCGGCTTCCGCGCCTCGGCCACCGCCGATGGCACCACCGCCGTCGGTGGTTACAGCGAAGCCAGCGGCCGCCTTGGTACCGCACTGGGCTACGGCTCGGCCGCCACCGGCGCCAACACCACGGCGGTCGGCTTCGGTGCTACTGCGGCCGGTGCCAACGCGGTGGCGTTGGGCCAGTCCAGCGACGCCAGCGGTGATGAAAGCGTGGCCATCGGTGGCAGCACCTTCTCCGGTCTGATCACGGCGCGTGCCAGCGGCACCGGCGCGGCGGCCTTCGGTGCCGGTGCCTGGGCAACCAGCGATTACGCCAGCGCCATCGGCTGGAACGCCTGGGCCAGCGCTGCCGATGCCACTGCGCTGGGTGCCAACAGCACCGCCAGTGCGGCCAACAGCGTCGCCCTTGGTACCGGCTCGCAGGCCACCCGCGCCAACACGGTGTCGGTGGGCAACACGGCAGTGCAGCGGCAGATCACCAACGTGGCTGCCGGTACGGAAACCACCGATGCGGTGAACAAGGGCCAGCTTGATGCCGTGGCCGCCACCGCCGATGCGGTCGGCCAGCGCTTCCAGGCCAACGGCAGCGGCGTGGCTGCCGCCAGCGGTACCGATGCGGTGGCCGTGGGCTCCAACGCCACCGCCAGCGGCAACCGCAGCAATGCGGTGGGCAGCAGCGCCAGGGCCGTCGGCAACGCATCGCTGGCGCTGGGTGCCGGCAGTGCGGTCACCGGCAACAACTCGGTGGCCCTGGGTGCCGGCGCACGTGCGGTGGACGCCAACGTGGTCTCGGTCGGTGGCGGCAACGGCACCGATGGTCCGGCCACCCGCCGCATCGTCAACGTGGCCGAAGGCCGCATTGCCGCCGGCAGCAGCGATGCCGTCACCGGTTCGCAGCTCAACGTCACCAACCAGCGCGTGGGTGCGGTCGAGACCCGCGTGGGTGATTTCGATTCGCGCATCTCCACCGTCGAAAGCAGCACCGCCAACGCCATCGGCTACGACGATGCCAGCCACGACCGCCTGACCCTGTCCGGCATCGACGGCACGGTCATCGACAACGTCGGCGCGGGCAGCATCGCCTCGGGCAGCCACCAGGCCATCAACGGCGGCCAGCTGTTCCAGTCGCTCAGCGATGCCGCCAGCATCCTCGGCGGCGGTGCCAGCGTCGGCATGCAGGGGGTGTTCATCGCGCCGAACTACGTCATCCAGGGCAGCACCTACAACAACGTCGGCGATGCGCTGGGCGCACTGGACCGCAAGGTGACCGAGCTTGACCAGCGCACCGCCGGTGGCACCAGCCGTACCGCCACGGCCAGCCTGCGCAGCGCCAGCGTGCAGGCCACTACCGCCCAGGTGGCCACAGTGGCCGAGGCCGATGCAGTGGCCTCGCGGTCCAACGTGGTGGCCAAGCCCAGCGTGGAGGGTGCCACTGCCGCGCAGCCGGCCGTCGGTGCCAACGCCGTCGCCATGGGCGAGGGTGCCGTGGCCAGCGGGGCGTCATCCACGGCCATCGGCCAGGGCGCGTCCGCCACCGCTGCCAATGCCGTCGCGCTGGGCCAGGGTTCGGTCGCCGACCGTGCCAACACGGTCTCGGTGGGCAGCGAAGGCAACGAACGCCAGGTGACCAACGTGGCTGCCGGTACTGCCGCCACCGACGCGGTCAACAAGGGGCAGCTGGACCGCGGCATCACCACCGCCAACAGCTACACCGACAGCCGCGTGCAGGCGGTCGCCGACAGCTTCGACGTGTTCAAGGGCGAAGTGGATGGGCGCCTGCGCCACATGGACCGCCGCATCGACCGCCAGGGCGCGATGAGCGCGGCCATGCTCAACATGGCCACCAGTGCCGCTGGCATCCGCACCCAGAACCGGGTCGGCGTCGGCATCGGTTTCCAGGGCGGCGAATCGGCGATGTCGCTGGGCTACCAGCGTGCGATCAGCGATCGCGCCACGGTCACCCTCGGCGGTGCGTTCAGCAGTGATGACGCCTCGGTTGGCGTCGGTGCCGGCTTCGGTTGGTAAGGCAACACCGCGCCGGCGGCCACGCTGCCGGCGCTGCTTCTGCAACAGGGCCTGAGGGGAGGTCTCGGCAAACCCGGCTCGGCCAGCCGGGAACCGTCAAGGATTGATGGCCGCAGTGTTGGATCCAACCATGACCCAGAAGAGGAATGTGACGTGATCAATAAGCAGAACCTTCGCATCAACGTGCTTGCTGCCGCCATGCTGTCGATGACCGCCGCAGGCGCGGTCCACGCCGCTGGCCTGCCGACCCGCGAGCCGGTGCGCCAGGCCAGCACCACCGAAGCGGGCGCCGAGCGCATCATCGTGAAGTATCGCGCCGGTACCGCTGCTGCCAGCGACCGCTCGGCCAAGCTGTCCACGGTGCAGTCCGCACTCACCCGCGCCAGCCTGTCCGGTGGCACCAGCCGTGCCAGCGCGATGGGCCCGCAGGTGGTGCGCAAGCTCGGCATCGGTGCCGACGTGATCCGCCTGAAGGGCCGCCTGGCCCCGGCCGAACTGCAGCGCGTGCTGAAGGAACTCAAGGCCGACCCGTCGGTCCAGTACGCCGAAGCCGACGTCAAGCTGCGCCGCACCGAACTGCGCGCGGGCGACGTGAAGCCGGCCCTGGTGCCGAACGATCCGCTCTACGCGCAGTACCAGTGGCACCTGAGCAACCCCACCGGCGGCATCAACGCACCGTCGGCCTGGGACGTTTCGCAGGGCGAAGGCGTGGTCGTCGCCGTGCTCGACACCGGCATCCTGCCGCAGCATCCGGACCTGGTCGGCAACCTGCTGGAAGGCTACGACTTCATCAGCGACGCCGAGACCTCGCGCCGTGCCACCGACGACCGCGTGCCGGGCGCGCAGGACTACGGTGACTGGGTGGAGAACGCCAACGAGTGCTACAACGGCTCGCAGCCGGAAGACAGCTCCTGGCACGGTACCCACGTGGCCGGCACCGTCGCCGAGCAGACCAACAACGGCGTCGGCATGGCCGGTGTCGCACACAAGGCCAAAGTCCTGCCGGTGCGCGTGCTCGGCAAGTGCGGTGGCTACCTCTCCGACATCACCGATGCGATCACCTGGGCGTCGGGTGGCACTGTCGCCGGCATTCCGGCCAACACCAACCCGGCTGAAATCATCAACATGAGCCTGGGTGGCAGTGGTGCGTGCGCAGGCGCCTACCAGGATGCGATCAGCGGCGCGATCTCGCGTGGCACGACCGTGGTGGTGGCCGCCGGCAACGAGACCGACAATGCCGCCAACTACCGCCCGGCCAGCTGCGAAGGCGTGGTGACCGTGGGTGCGACCCGCATCACCGGTGGCATCACCTACTACTCCAACTACGGCACGCGCGTGGATCTGTCCGGCCCGGGCGGCGGTGGCAGCGTGGACGGCAACCCGGGTGGCTTCATCTGGCAGTCCGGTTCGAATGCGGCCACCACGCCGGACTCCGGCACCTACAGCTACATGGGCATGGGCGGTACTTCGATGGCATCGCCGCACGTGGCCGGTGTTGCTGCCCTGGTGCAGAGTGCGCTCATCGCCAACGGCAAGGATCCGCTGGCCCCGGCGGCCCTGCGTGCGCTGCTGAAGGAAACCGCGCGTCCGTTCCCGGTCACCATCCCGGCCTCCACGCCGATCGGCACCGGCATCGTCGATGCCAAGGCCGCGCTGGCCAAGGCCTTGGCCGAGCCGTGCACCGAGAACTGCGAGCCTGAAGGCATCCCGCTGACCAACAAGGTCGCCCTCAGCGGCGTGGCCGGCGCCACCGGCAGCGAGACGGTCTATACCTTCGAAGCCGTCGCCGGCAAGCAGCTGAGCGTGCTGACCTACGGTGGCACCGGCAACGTGTCGGTGTACGTGGCGCAGGGCCGCGTGCCGACCGCCACCGACAACGATGCCAAGTCCAGCCGCCCGGGCAACACCGAGACCGTGCGTGTTGCCAAGCCGGTGGCAGGCACCTACTACGTGAAGGTGGTGGGCGAAGCGGCCTTCAGCGGCGTGACCATCCTGGCCACCCAGTAAGGGCCACGGTTGCACGTAATGTCGTAAGTGAATTGGCGACGCCCGTTACCGGAAGGTGACGGGCGTCGTCTTTCATGGTCCTGCGCGCACAAGGCAGCGGAAGTCCGGGCTGAACTGCTAAAGTCGGGAGGATCGACAGGAGAGTCATGTGAACGCGCTCGCTGCCACTGCCATCGACGACGCCGAAGGCCGCATCCTCGATGCGCTGCTGGCGCGCGGGCGCCTCAAGGAAGGGGACCTGGCGCGCGCACGGCCGCTGCACGCCGAAGCCGGCGGCAGCCTGCTGGGCCTGCTGGTGCGGCTGGGGCTGGTATCCGAGCGTGACCAGGCGCAGGCCAGTGCCGATGTACTGGGCCTGCCGCTGCTGGAAGGCAAGCAGCTGCCCGAAGCACCGCCGCAGTCGCTGGCCGAAGGCCTGCCGCTGTCACTGCGTTTCCTGAAGCAGTTCCACGTTTGCCCGCTGGCGCTGGATGAACACGGCGTACGCCTGTGGCTGGCCGATGCCCACGATGCCTATCCGCAGCAGGCCGTGCAGCTGGCGCTGGGCGTACCGGTCAGCCCGGTGCTGGGCATGCGCGCGGAGATCGACGACCTGGTCGAGCGCTGGTTCGGCCAGGGCCGCAGCGCGATGGGTGCGATCGTGGAAACCGCAGATGGCGAAGGCGGCGCGGTCGATGACATCGAACACCTGCGCGACCTCGCTTCCGAAGCCCCTGTCATCCGCCTGGTCAATCTGGTCATCCAGCGTGCGGTGGAACTGCGTGCCTCGGACATCCACGTCGAACCGTTTGAAAGCCGCCTCAAGGTGCGTTACCGCGTCGATGGCGTGCTGGTGGAAGGCGAAAGCCCGCCGGCCAACCTCACCGCCGCGGTCATCAGCCGCATCAAGATCATGGCCCGGCTCAACATCGCCGAACGCCGCCTGCCGCAGGACGGCCGCAACATGCTGCGCGTGCAGGGCAAGGAGCTGGACCTGCGCGTGAGCACCGTGCCGACCGCGCACGGCGAAAGCGTGGTGATGCGACTGCTGGACCGCGAAACCGTGGTGTTCGATTTCCACCGGCTCGGCTTCACCGATGCGTTCCTGCCGCAGTTCCGCAAGGTGCTCGAGCAGCCGCACGGCATCCTGCTGGTCACCGGCCCGACCGGCTCGGGCAAGACCACCACGCTGTACACCGCGCTGAGCCAGCTCAACACCGCCGACGTCAAGATCATCACGGTCGAGGATCCGGTCGAGTACCAGATCG
>PJTS01000843.1_pt1 | contig 14191 bp, 14 predicted proteins | sample 1512251 | NCBI WGS metagenome assembly PJTS01 (sample SAMN08177686, study PRJNA422409) | Soil metagenome, whole genome shotgun sequencing project. | isolation source: Soil (2) enriched on wood chips: alkali lignin treatment | place: USA: Madison | collected 2015-01-15 | reverse complement strand
GCATGCAGTGATCGGCGGGGAGGGCTGGGAGGCGTATGCCGTTGACGAGGCTGGGTATGTAACTCCCGTCCCCTTGGAAGGCCCTCCTTTGCCGGAGGAGCTGCCACGCTTCAGTTGCGAACGTGCAGCAGGCTATGCCGCCGCTATGCTGATCAACATCAAAGAGCCTTCCCAGGCGGGTGAAGTGTGGATCGGGTTCAGCGAAGTGCCGCTGTCGCTGATGGTGCGCCAGAACTATGCGGCAAAGCCTGAGCTCCTGGATCAGCGTTTCACCCGCCTGGATGCGTCCACGGGGCAAAGTGATCGTGCTTTGGCGCTGACAGAGGGGGCGATCCAAGGTGCAATCGTGGATTACGATGTTGAGCGCGGGCGCATGATTGAAGGTCTGCGCGGAAATCCGCACCGGCCCGGTCAGGTTGCGCTGGACAAGGAAGGCAAAGTACCAGAGAAGCCGGCTTCCGACGATGCCCAAACCAACGAGCGCGGCGAGTCTGCAAAGGATGTCGCCACGGCTGCGGCCGCAATCGCAGCGATCTCCCAGGATCCAGCGGCCAAGCGCCCGCTCATACTTGGTGTGAGCGACCCTGTGGGCATGGCCCACGAAGCCGCGCATTTGCGGCTCTCGCTGCCCAGCAAGGCTGTGAAGTGGCTGATTGCGCAGAAGGACGGTGCGCGGCGCTTGCAGACTGCCGTGACGCTGGTGGGTCTCCAGCAGATGCTGGTAGAACAGGCAAGGGTCCGCGAGGCTGACTTCCGTGATCGCAATCCGCCGGCAATGTATGCCATGGATCTTCGCGCGGAGATGATCACCAAGGCCGAGTTTGAAGCTCGCCAGAAGGCAGGCATTGTTCCCACGTCTGCGAGCTGGTCGCCGATAGCAATTCCCATGAGTGGCCCTTGGGGCAACGGTGTCGCGTCGAGCGGGCAGAACGGATACGGCAACGTCAGTGTACCGGGAGGGGCCTTCGAGGCTGACGCGCTGGAGCTGATCGAGAAGATCAAGAAGAAGGCATCGGGCAGAACCCGTGACACCGTAACTGGGAAGTCGTTGGGATGGGAGGACTACCTGAAGGAATTCGGCAGGTTCTCAACCGAAGACAAGGCGCTGCGCAAACGGATCCAGGGTGACCACCGTGACCTTCTCTCATGGAATGGTCGCAAGCTGATCACTGAGTTCGACTTCGACGAGACGAGCCCGGCGGACGGCATCTACTACAGTCAGGTAGTCGCCAACCTGCTGCATGGCGGCCCGATTGACGATGAAGCGGTTGAATGGTACGCCGACTTCGTGAAGGATGACCCAAGCAACAAGGACAACCTTCTGGTCAGGGCAATGCTGGGCAATCAGAAGGATAGCTTTGATCAGTTCTCAGAATGGAGCGTCGAAGACGGTCAAAGAAACAAGACCACCGACATCCTGAACAACCTGCTGGATCTTGCGGAGAAGCTCAGCGAATCCAACCAGGGCGGGAAAGCTGCCTCGCTGGCGGTGAAGCATGTTGCAACGCTGCGGGTCCTCGCACGTGCGTACGCGAGCCCGCTGATAGCGATAGTAGGCGCAGTGGCGCTCGGCGCCGGGAAGGTGAAGAAGGCGCTTTCCCCGGCTCTGTATGATCGCGTAATGGCTCTGGTCAGTAGCATGGTCAAAAGAGCGGCCCCGCAGATTACGCATTTGATTGTTGACGCACCTTTGCGCATGGCCGGTCGTGCGTGGCGGGAGGTCTCAAGGGCGTTCACTGCGGCTGCGGCCGATACGCCGGCCGGGAAGCAGAATGGCGTGAAGAGCCTGGTGGTTGGGAGCGGAAGCTCGCTGCAGCTGGCCGGTGCCGGCGAAGCGGCGGACACGCGTGTCAAGCTTCATCTGTGGACAAACCAGAGTGAAGACCAATTGCGCGCGCTTTCATCGACGGCTCAGCCGGGGCAATCGGTTGCGAGCGCACGACCGGCACCTGGTTCGAAGGGCGGGGCGGGGGGCGCGGCTGCGGTTGCGGCCGCGCCTATCACCATGGGTTCCAGTGGCTTGATGAGTCTGGCTACGGCCACGCCCAAGGTAATTGCCGATGCGCCTACTGTGATGAGTGCAGGGGCGGGGATCATCCAGGCCATGGAGATTGCCAAAGCGTGGAAAAAGATGGAGGTGGGTACGGCGAAGGAGCGTAGGGATGCCATCTTCAGCTTCTTCTCGGCAGGACTGGGGGTTGTTTCGGCGTTTCTTGATGTCGCTAAATCGTATGCACAGAATATCTTGAAGAAAGCTCTGGCGAAGCGATTGGAAATGACAGTTGCACTTTTTGCGGCAATTGGATCTTTTATAGATTCGGCACAAAGTTTTATGGCCTCAGCAGATGATCTAAAGAATGGTCGCGGGATCTTCATAGCTCATATTCTTCAAGCCATATCCTTCTTTGTGGGAGGTGTGGCATTTAGTATCTACGCTGTTTCAATTGTTTTTCAAGGCTTTGGTGTTTCCACATCCTGGCTCGGCTGGGGGATAATTCTAGTTGTTATCGGGCTCGCGCTGGGGTTCGTTGCTTCACTGTTTATGACGCATCCCATGGAGGACTGGGTGGCGAGATCTATCTGGGGTAATGGGATCGCGTCTAAGTGGTCTACAAAAGAGATGGAATTGCTGGAGCTCAATAAGGTATTGCTCGGAATCGAGGTTGATGCACAGTTCCGAAGCTCACTTAGTGTCAAAAACCTCACGAGTGTTGGTGATGTTATCATCGGGGAAGCTGTTCGAAGAATGACTGCTCAGGAATCTGGGGCGGAATTTACTAGAGAGTTTGTTGTGAAGCTTAAGCTGGTTGAGCAAATGAGAAAGCGGCTAGGTGTCCATGTTCATATCAGTGGTAAAGGAGGTTCTGGTGCAGAAACCATTGCTGTCTACTCGACGGATGCGAATGGTCGTCCCGGAGAGAACTGGGGGCGAGGGGTTTCGATGGGTGCGATTGATCATGCTGCCCTTGACGCTCTGACGATCTCGGGGCATGTCGAAAGCGGAAGATTCTCCATGCTTTCTGTAGAGCTGACTATACGTGACGCTCTTGAAGATGGGGACGTTATCGTCCAAGAGAATATGGTGATTGAGTGATTGCTTCTTCAAAAAGGTATGGAGAGGTTGTTGTCCCGGAATGGGAAGGGGATGAGCCGTACTTTGACGTTGACTTCGCGCGTGCGCGGAGTCAAGGGAAAGCTCAAGTTGGAGTTGCTCAGCCTAGGAGGATTATTGAGGCTGCCGACTTAAATTGTGTGCACACAGGTCCTTCCTCGTCAGATTCCGTTATTGCCGCCTACGACGGTGGGATAATGGTAGGCGGACTCAGGGGGTCTCTAGGGATTTCGGTGCTTGCCTGGTTTGGGCTTATTCCGGCTTTTTGCCTTATTCTCATAAGTGGATACTGTGTGTATGTCCTTGGGCGAATTGGCGATTCCGCATGGGATAATTTTGGATTTACCCTTGGTGTCGTTTTTGCGGGGCTTGTGAGTGCGGCGATTGGCATTAGCTCATTTAGTGTTTTGTTTCGGGCGCTAGTGCTTATGCCTTCGGATTTTCCTGTCATATTTAATAAGTCGACTCGTGAGGTGTGGGTTGCTGTTCCGAAAATGCCCTCATTCGTGCGGATATTCGAACTCTCTCCGGCTGCCTTCGAACGCCATAGTTGGTCTAGTCTAAAGCCGCGTACCTACCGGATTCTTGAGGTTACGCCGGGTGTGAGCTCTGCCCGCTGGACCTATATTCTGACTCTGGTCTTCGGTCAAGAGGATGATCCGCGGAAGGTCGCCTGCGAGATGAATATAGGATTCAAGGGTTGGGGCGACGATTTTGAGTTGCTGCAGCTTTGGGAGCATATTCGCCGTTACATGGATGGTGAGGGTGCCGCCCTGAGCCAAGGCGAGAAGTTCAAAACCTTCAGCACAGGTCGACTTCCGAAGTTCCCGGATGAGGCAATGGGGGCATTGGGGCGAAAACTCTCAGAGTCTGAGGCTTGGGCTGGTCCAAGACCCTAACGCAGGATCGGCCGAGGGCGTTTTGGCTCGGGTGCCTGCACGTGTTTATGCCAGCCCGCTGATTTCGCGCCCTGACCATCTTGGGGTATATCAAAGGCGGAAGATTCTCCACGCTTTTTGTAGAGCTGAGCATGCGTGACGTTCTTGAGGATAGGGTGTTATCGCTCAAAAGAATATCGTGATTGAGTAATTGCTTCTTTCAAAAAATATGGAGAGGTTGTGTCCCGCAATGCGGAGGGGGTCATCCATACTTTAACGTTGTCTGGGCACATCGAAAGTGGTCCAATCTCCGCCCAGGTGGTTGAATTTATAGTTCGAGATGCTCTCGATGGCGGAGACGTAATTGTTTATGAAAGGACGACGGTTCAGTGAATAGTTCTGCGAAACGACATGGCGAGATTTTGGCAGAAGAGTGGGAGGGTGAAGAGCTCTTCTTCGATGCAGAATTTGCAAAGAACCGCAGCAAGGGGCAAGCACAGGTCGGTGTAGCTCAGCCCCGTAGAATGCTCAGTTCAACTGACGAGTCGCCCGTTCATAGTGGCCCGTCCTCATCTGATGTGGTTCTCGCGGCCTATGAAAACGGCGTGGTCATCAGCGGACTCAGGGGGGCTGCGAGTCTATCTTTTCTCGCTTGGTTTGGATTGCTGCCAGCCTTTTGTATGATCCTGGCATCGTTCTACTGCATCTCTATTTTGCTTAAGATGGGCGAAGGCGTGATTCAGGAGCCAGGAGTAGCGTTTGCCTTTCTGCTAGCTGCGTTATTTGGATTTCTCTTTGGGCTTAGCACGTTTAGTGTTCTGTTTCGTGGAATGGTGCTAATGCCTTCGGATTTCCCTGTGATTTTTAATAGAAAAACCAGAGATGTTTGGGTGGCAATCCCAAAGATGCCATCTTTTATTCGAATATTTGAAGTTCATCCGGTGAAATTTGAACGACACAGTTGGGCAAGCCTCCGGCCAAGGACCTATAGAATTTTCGAGGTTACCCCTGGCGCGAGCTCTGCCCGCTGGACGTACATTCTGACGCTGGTCTTCGGTCAAGAGGGCGATCCGCGGAAGGTCGCCTGCGAAATGAATATTGGATTCAAGGGGTGGGGTGACGATTTCGAATTGCTGCAGCTCTGGGAGCATATTCGCCGGTATATGAACGATGAGGGTCCCGTCCTGAGCCAAGGCGAGGAGTTCAAAACCTTCAGTACTGGCCGTCTTCCTAAATTCCCGGATGAGGCAATGGCGGCACTGGGGCGAAAACTTTCAGAGTCTGAGGCTTGGGCTGGTCCAAGACCCTAACGATTGAGTGATCGCTTCTTTTAAAAGATATGGAGATGTTGTGTCCCGGAATGGGAAGGGGATGAGCCATACTTTGACGTTATCTGGTCAAGTTGAAAGTAGTCGATTCCCTGCGCTGGTAGTTGAGTTCGTAATTCGAGATGCTCTTGATGGCGGGGGTGTAATTGTTTGCGAAAGGGTGGCGACAGAGTGATTGATTCTGCGAAAAGATGCGGGCAGGTTCTGGTTGACGAGTGGGAGGGTGATGAGCCATATTTCGATGCGGATTTTGCGAGAGCTCGAAGTCAGGGCAGAGCGCAAGTCGGAGTTGCGCAGCCGAGAAGAATCCTGGATAGCTCTGATCCGACCAGCGCACATACTTGTCCGTCGTCTTCTGATGCCGTAGTCGCAGCATACGAGAATGGAATACTTGTCGGAGGGCTAAGGGGGTCGTTGAGTATTTCGGTACTCGCGTGGTTCGGATTCCTGCCAGCATGTGGGCTGATCTTTGTGGGGCTTTGGTGTGCTTATGTAATTGCTCAAGCCGGGGCCGGTGCTCTGGATCAGCCGGGTCTTGCAATTGGCCTGGCGATCGCTGGTGTGATTGGTTTTATATCAGGTGTTAGCATATTCAGTGTGCTGCTACGAGTTCTCGTTTTCATGCCTTCTGATTTTCCGGTTCTCCTTGATAGGACATCCAAGGATGTTTGGGTCGTGGTTCCGAAAATGCCCTCATTCGTACGAATATTTGAACTCTCTCCGGTTGCCTTCGAACGCCATAGTTGGTCCAGTCTGAAGCCACGGACCTACCGGATTCTTGAGGTTACGCCGGGTGCAAGCTCTGCCCGCTGGACGTACATTCTGACGCTGGTCTTCGGTCAAGAAGATGATCTGCGGAAGGTTGCCTGCGAAACGAATATAGGATTCAAGGGGTGGGGTGACGATTTCGAGTTGCTGCAGCTCTGGGAGCATATTCGCCGGTATATGAACGATGAGGGTCCCGCCCTGAGCCAAGGCGAGGAGTTCAAAACCTTCAGTACTGACCGTCTTCCTAAATTCCCGGATGAGGCAATGGCGGCACTGGGGCGAAAGCTCTCAGAGTCTGAGGCTTGGGCTGGTCCAAGGCCCTAACGCAAGATCGGCCGAGGGCGTGTTGGCTCGGGTGCCTGCACGTGTTTATGCCAGCCCGCTGATCTCGCGCCCTGACCATCTTGGGGCATATCAAAAGCGGAAGATTCTTCATGCTTTCTGTAGAGCTGAGCATGCGTGACGCTCTTGGGGATGGAGGCGTTATCGTCCAAGAGAGGATGGTGATTGAGTGATTGCTTCTTCAAAAAGGTATGGGGAGGTTGTTGTCCCGGAATGGGAAGGGGATGAGCCGTACTTTGACGTTGACTTCGCCCGTGCGCGGAGTCAAGGGAAAGCTCAAGTTGGAGTTGCTCAGCCCAGGAGAATTATTGAGGCCGCCGATTTCACTGTGATGAGCTTCGTTCAATCTGCCGTGCATCCGGGCGCGTGGTCCTTGTGCCAGGTTGTGTACATGTGTGTGAGGAGATGGCAATGAGCCAGTTCGCCGGTTGGCTTGCCCAGCGGTATCGCAACAATCGCCCATTGACCGAGTATGAAAGGCGCGCCGATGTGCGCCAATTTGACTCATCCACGCTCACCCCGATCGATATGGGGATCATCGCCATTGATGATGATTGCCTAGAGTGTGTTGATCGTCACTTTCGATATCGAGGATGGGCCGGGATGTGGGGCGTCGTAATTCTAGGCCTCGTGCTCGCATTCGTTCTGGCGATTGTATATGCAACCTTGGAGATTCATGCCGAAGGGAGGTCCGTAAGTCAGGAGATGACGATCACGGTTGGCGTACTCGGCGTACTCATTCTCGGTCTCGTTGCGTTTACGCATTGGTTGCTTCTTGGAAGAGATATCTTCAGGCATCAGTACTACCCGATTCGCTTCGATCGGCGTGAGATGAAGATTCACATCTTCACTGGTGGGCGCGACAAGGCGATGTCGGTTCCATGGAAAGACGTGAGGTTCGTCATCGGAAGAGACAAGCCAGTGGGGCCTGATGAAGGCTATACCTATGACCTCAGAGGCTTGGTGTTGCGAGGAGATCAAGTCGTTCACACCTTTGCCGTTGGGTCGGACAGTGGTCCTAGTCCGGCGATCACGCTCGCACATTGGGAAATGATCCGGCGCTTTATGGAGGAGGGGCGTTCCGCACTGCCGTTCCCGCCGCTGCAGCTCTTCACGTCGGTTGAGCCCAGTTTCCGCAATGCGTTCATCATCCATGTGTCATCTGCAGGGGCCGGCTTGATGTGGATTGCGCTGCCGCTGACGCTACCCTGGGCACTGTTCCGCTTCCTCGCGATGAAGCTGTGCCGTAAGCCGGTTTGGCCTGCGTCCATTGCAAGCAGTACAGTGCACGGCCCATCTGATCTGCCGCCACTACGTGCGCCGACTGTGTACGGCCGAGTAAATCATGCGGGTGGCCGTGCCGATGAGATGGAGCGCTTCTGGAAGGAATCGATTGCGGCCGCGAAGGCTCGCGATGAGGAAGTTCGGAAGCTACTCCGGCAGGGCCCAGTCGGTACTTGATGTAGCGCCACGGCCAAGCCGTGCCATGCTTGTTGGCTGCACTGGACGGTACCGAGTCGCCGACGTTCGCCATGATGGCCCCCCAGGACTCTGGCTGGACCGGGACGATAGGACCACGCTTGCCTGAAGGCGGGCGGGCGGGCAGGCAGAAAGAGTTTGCCGCCCACCTGATGCCTCCCGCGTCAGCGCAAAGAGGCGCAGCGGAACCCGTGGCTCCTGTTCTGATTGGAATCGATCTCACTGCCATCGATGTCCTTATTCATTGGAGGATCTGGAAGGCGATGATCCCGAGTAAAGGTCATTGACAGCAAAGCGAGCGAATCACCACCCCGATTGCTGTTTCCTCGGATGACCTTTTCTGTGCCGCTCTTTGGGCCAGTAGGATTTCTGGAGTCGCCGCCAGAGTAATTTTCCTCGTACCAATCTTGGACCCATTCGTAGCCGTGATCCATCATGTCGTACAAACCGGCGGGATTGGGAGGGAACCTGCCCAAGGCGGTTCCGCTGCCATCCTGATGCTGGGAATAGCTTGCGACATTGCGGCCGTCATCGACTGTGCCTGTATCGGTCGGATACACAACCATCTTTCCGCCTGAGCGCGATGCAAACTCCCACTGCGCTTCAGTAGGAAGTGTCAGCTTTTGGCCTGATATTGCTCCAGCCCAGGCGCAGAAGTCCATGGCGTCTTGCCATTTCACTCCAGCAGCGGCTTTGGGGTCAGCGCGATATCGCTTTGCGTCGAGATCAGAGGTGCCCACCCTGGGTCGGTCAGTCGCATCCGTAAATGCATCAAAATCCTCAATCGACACCTTGTGGGCCATGATCGAAAAGCCGTCCAGCGTGATATTTCGGAGGACGTCATCATTCATCGCTCCGCTGTAGGGCAGTTTGTCCTCGTTGTGCACCGGGCCGAAGTCGCCCATGAGGAACGAGCCTCCCTTGATCGGCACCAGGTCCGACAACATCTTCTGCTGAGTAGATGCGCCGGAACCGCGGTCTGCCTGAGCAGATGACTTTTCATCCTTGGCGCATGCGGTGGTGGCAAGCGGCAGGATTGCTAGCAGGATAGCTGTCCGAAGTGAAAGCACAGACATGAAGAACTCCTTGGCGGAGCGGCGCATAGTAGCAGCGGATTTGACGAGCTAGGTGAATGCCGCATCGCGGTTGGATGGCTACAAGTGATCGCAACGCCCGGGGCAGGAGGGTCTTTGAGTGGGCCGTTTTCTGGGACAAGGAGACAATGGCGGCCGTGCGGAATGGGCCGCCGGAGTCCATGGCAAATATGCTGATGAGCGAAGAGCAGGTCAGGGCGCTGGTAGCGGGCAAGCTGAGGAATCTTTCTTGACTGTGTCACGTTGCAGCCGCATCTCGGTGCTGGCCGATTCTAATGGCGCCAATCCAACCAGTGATAATGGGAGCCCTGACTCATTAGGCGCGGCGCCCCTGCGTCTGTAAGCTGTCTGCCGGCGAACAGTTCAATCTGGTGCGCGCGCGAGAATGAGATGGCGCGCTTCCGGAAACAATGCATAGTGGAGGCGAGGGTCAGGAGCGATGGGGTCAATGAGCGGCTTAAGAGTAGTGGGGACAGGGTGCTGGGGTGAGCTGCGCGGTTTGCCGGGCCTGAAGTATGCGTCCACGGCTGAGATGCTGAAGCTCCCGGGCATTGGAAAGCAGGCCTCGTCACGGCCTTCTATAGAGCGAGAAGGATTCCAGGCTTTATAATCTCGTCGGAGAGCCTAGCGGGCTCTTGCGATCTCAGACGGGGTTCATGACTTCTCTCTCGCTCCTGGCTATGGCTCTGGGATGATCGCATTGGGTGGGTTGGGTGTGGTCGCGGCGGTCTTGGGCTTCTTCTTCTCCTTCTCGCTGATTGGACTTGCCGTGGGTATTCTCATAGCAGTTCTCTTGATGATTGTCGCAAGGTGGAAACCTACAAAGGCGCAGCGTTGGCTGGACTCCAGCTATTTCGGACATCACAAGAAGTCAAGCTTCTCATCGCAGGATGAGGAAATTTCGGGCTTTAAAGAGCTAGGTGCAGAGGGTTGATGTGTATACAGGCTGGTTGACAAAATTCAAAGTGAATAGGCCGCTAAGTCCTGTCGAGCGTTCAGAGAAGCTCTCGCGAGAGCGATCTGAAAAGTTTTCCGATCGCCACACCGTTATTAGTCTTAATTCGACTTACATGGATGTGATTGATCGTCGTTACCGTTTAAGGGGTATGGTGGGAACAACCATAGCGACGTTGGTGTGCACTGCGATGGCGCTATTTGGTCTCTGGATGCTCATTGCGTGGGTTCCGACTGCTCGTCCTGATGGAGTGTATGATTGGCGAGTCGCATTGGTTTTCTTGGTCATTTTTGTTGGTCAGTGGCCTTTGGTTTGCTGGCTTACATTTGGTCGCGATTTTTTTTCGTACAAGTACTATCCAATTAGGTTTAATCGACGATCTCGAATGGTGCATGCGTTCACGGGGGGCGGGCGAGACGGGGTGATTAGTGTTCCTTGGAGCGAGGCGTACTTTCATCTGGGTCATGCTCAGAATGAGAAATATTTGCGCGATATCCGTGTTCATGTGATGGAGGGTGATACCGTGCGGCGAACCTTCGCCGTGGGTCACTACTTCGATGACGAACAGAAGGTGCGTGAGATATGGGAATTCATAAGGCGTTACATGGATGAGGGGCCTGAGAATGTGGTCGATCCTGCGGTGCCCAATCGGCTCCATCTTTCGATTGCGGACTCGTGGAAGAATTGCTACTTAACCGTCGTGATAAGTCTTGGGGAGTCGTTGCTGCAGTTCAGGAAGATCCTGATGCCGCTACTTCTGCCGTTGATGGTGTGTCGCTGGCTTGTTCTAAAGAGTAGTAAGGTGCCGGTTTGGCCGGAATATGTAATCGACGAATCGAAGATTGATGCCGACGACCCAAATCGGTGGCTTGAGCCTGAGTACGTTGGTCAGTTCTATGAGGGAGAGCGGTTGTGATGCTTTCGACGTCAGTACCCGCTTCTACTTCTTACCTCTAAGGCCGATACCGTCAACGATGATGCGCTACTGATGTATTTTTTGAGCCTTAGGCCGGTCTGCGTTGCGTCGCTGCATGCTCCAACTTCTTGCTGGTTCGAGCATGCCGGCGAGCCATCGACGGTGCCGGCCAGTGGCGTGCTCTGGCGCCCGGCGCACGATTCGGGCTGTCGCAGCACCCGCAGGTAGGCGAGGACGCCCGTTTCCTGTGCCTGTCAGTGCGGCACCAGGCGCGCAACAACCTCGATGCCGAGGTGTTTGATGCGCTGGAGAAGACCCTGGGCCCGGCCAGCGTCGCGGCCCCGGTACTGCCCGGCGCACTGTCCGGGCTGGCCTATGGCGATGCCCCGGCGTGGTGTCCACCGCGTTCTACGACAACCGCTTCGTGGCCATTCCGGCCGAGGTGGTCCATCGCCCGCAGACCGAGCATGGCCACGGCGCGCACCTGCACCCGCGGCCGACGATCACCAGCACGCTCAGCGCGATCGTGGTAAGCGATGGCGACCCGCTGCTGTCCGACCGCGATCACCGCATCAAGGTGCAGTTTCCGTGGCAGCGCGGTGGCAACGCCAGCAACGGCTTGGCCCACCCCGGTGGCGACGACAACGCCCCAGCCAACAGCGGCGCCTGGACCTGGGTGCGGGTGATGACCCCGTGGGCCGGCGACAACTGGGGCGGCGTGTTGCTGCCACGGCGCGGGCAGGAAGTGCTGGTGGCGTTCCTGGAAGGCGACATCGATCGCCCGGTGGTGGTGGGTGCGGTCTACAACGGCCGTGGCCAGCAGGATGCGCAGCACAACCAGATCAACGGCGGTGGCGGCAACGCCAGCGGCATGCAACACATGACAATCAAAGGGAAGCGCGGATCTGACGAAGGAAAGGCGGAGGGTGACGTAGTGCGCTTCCTTGACTAACGTTACTCGTTGAACGACGTTCTCCCGAACCTGTACGGAACGATGAACAAGCACTCCTGCGACAAGGTCGACAACGTAGGTAATTCGTATCTGCAATCGTTCCTTGAGAAGCGCTCGAAGCTGTTCAATGAGTTTCCAAAGGGATATGGGTTCGCCCAGATCTTGAGCATCGACGATCCGGTTCAATTGGCTGCACTGGACGGTACTGAGTCGCCAGCGTTCGCAATGATGGCCCCCCCAGGACTCCGGCTGAATCGGGATGATCAGACCATGCTTGCGTGAACGTTGGAGGGCGGCAGCAGTCTGCCGCTCCTCAGAAGCATCCGAGGTGAAGCGCTCAGTCCTTAATCCTGAGTGGCGCAGCGGAACCCGTGGCTTGCATTTTGATTAGCATCAATGTCACTTCCGTGGGCATTCTTGAGCTTGGGTGGATCCGGAAGCCGGTGATCGCGCGCAAACGTCATCGCGACAAATACAAGCGAATCACCGCCGCGATTGTCATTTCCTCGAATTACTTTCTCGGTTCCTTTCTTCGGGCCAAGAGGATTTCTGGTATCTCCTCCCGTGTAGTCTTCCTCGTACCAATCCTGTACCCACTCATAGCCGTGGTCTGTCATGTCGTGCAGTCCAGCGGGATTGGGAGGGAATTTGCCTAGGGCAGTTCCGCTGCCGTCATCGTACTGGGAGTAGCTCGCTACATTGCGACCATCATCGATATTGCCTGTATCGGTCGCGAATACAACCATTTTGCCACCTGATCGCGCCGCAAATTCCCACTGCGCTTCAGTTGGGAGCGTCAGCTTCCGGCCTGACCCCTTCCCGGCCCATGCGCAGAAATCCATGGCGTCCTGCCACTTCACTCCGGCAGCGGCTTTGGGGTCAGCGCGGTAAAGCGTCGTGTCGACCTTCGAAGTACCCGCCTTCGGGCGACCTGTAGCGTCCGTGAAAGCGTCAAAATCCTCAATCGATACCTTGTGGGCCATGATCGTGAAGCTGTCGAGCGTGATCGTACGGAGGACGTCGTCATTCATTGCTCCGCTATAGGGCAGTTTGTCCTCGTTCTGCACCGGGCCGAAGTCGCCCATGAGGAACGAGCCTCCCTTGATCGGCATCAGGTCCGACAAGATCTTCTGCTGGGTAGCTGCACCGGAACCGCGGTCTGCCTGAGGAGATGACTTTTCATCCTTGGCGCATGCGGTGGTGGCAAGCGGCAGGACTGCTAGCAGGACCGCTGTCTGAAGTGAAAGCATAGACATGAAGAACTCCTTGGCGGAGCAGTGCATAGTAGCAGCGGATGTGACGTGCAAGGTAAATGCCGCATCGCGGTTGGATGGTTGTGATTGTCGCCATCTTCAGGCCCGGCCAATCTGGTTTCTGATGACCTTGTCCAGCTCTTGGGTACCCATATCCCTGTCGACGCGATCTGCTCCCGGCTTGGTAAAATTGTGCCGATTCCGCTGTCGCTCGGACTACTGCAGATGCGCGACCCCAAACCGAAGGTGGCGACGGCGTAAGGCTGCGGGTCCTTTCGGGTCAGTTGAGCAGCAGGGCGGGGCTGTCGGGCGGCATCGGAGAGCCCCTTGGTGCCGCCACGGGGTTGATCAGAGGTACGCTGAGCATCATGGATGGCTACCAGGACATCGGCCTTTCGCGTGGCTATGGCATCTGCATGATCGTCATCGGCCTGTTGGTCGCGATCATCACCTTGATCGTTGCCTGCTTCAAACCGACGAAGATCCAGAATTGGCTGGATGCCTCCTATTTTGGAAAGCACAAGAGCCGGAAATTCGATACGCTTCAGGCTGCGGGGCATGGTGTCCACCACCATTACGAGTTCTTCACGTACGTCTGGTATCCGACGCGATTCAATCGCCGTAATCGGATGGTCTATTTCTTCACCGGAGGCAATAAAGGGGCAGTCCGGGTGCCGTGGGATGACGCGGTGTTCTACATCAGTCGGGATCCACCCAGGACTTCCTGCGCGACCTGCGCTGCAGCATCGTTGAAGACCGGGTGGTCAAGCGCACCTTCGCCGTCGGGCACTACTTCGATGACGAGCAGAAGATCAAGGGAATCTGGGAGTTCGTCAGGCGCTACATGGAGAATGGGCCGGAGGCTGTGGTCGACAGCATTGAAGACCGGCAGATGAATCTCTCGGTGAAGCCGTCCTGGCGCAACTGCTATCTGTTCGTTGTTGCCAGCCTGGGGCCCGCCATGCTGGGTGCCCGATTTGTGTTGATGCCGCTGCTGTTGCCTCTCGTTCTGTGCCGCTGGCTGGTCCTGAAATCCTGCCGTATGCCAGTGTGGCCGCAGTGGGTAGAGGACGAATGCGCGATCGATGCCAATGACCCTCTGAGACTGGTCGAG
>PJTS01000837.1_pt1 | contig 14299 bp, 11 predicted proteins | sample 1512251 | NCBI WGS metagenome assembly PJTS01 (sample SAMN08177686, study PRJNA422409) | Soil metagenome, whole genome shotgun sequencing project. | isolation source: Soil (2) enriched on wood chips: alkali lignin treatment | place: USA: Madison | collected 2015-01-15 | reverse complement strand
GATCAGCGGCACGATCAGCATGAAGATCAGGTTGAGGAACAGGCCCGACGCCGGCGTGGTGATGTAGTCCATGACCCACTTGGCACCGGCCTGCAGGCCATCGACGCTGCCGCCCAGGGCATGCACGGTGAGTCCCAGGACCAGGCCGATCACAAAGCCGATGCCCATCTTCCAGTGCAGGGGCAACTTCTTCTTGTCGGCAGCAGCTGCTGTCATACGCGGCGTTCCTCGAAAAATGAATCTACTCTAACAAAGCGCGCAAGCCGCGCCGGTTCAGGGTCGCTGCGTGGGGTACAGCGGCGCCAGCCCAGTGTCGGCGGCCTCCTGCGGTGTCGACCAGTGCGGTCCGTCACGGAAGCATTCGCGCAGGCGTGCACGCAGTGCGGAGGCTTCGCCCTGCCCGCCCCAGCGCGCGGCCTGCAGGTCCAGCAGCACCTGGCGCTGGGCTGGATCAGCCAGGCGTTCGATCACCTGCTCCAGGCGCTCGACGCCGGCCATCGCACACAGCTGCGCCTGCACCTGGTCGAAACCTTCGCCGTCGAGCGCACGGCGCAGCTCGGCCACGCTGCCGCGCGGCACGCCACTGTGGTTGGCGCCTGCCGCCGTGGGCGACCCTGCAGGAGACACGCGGCGGCCACGGCGCCAGCCCCAGGCCAGGGTCAGCAGCCACAGCAGGGCGAGGCCGGCGGCGGCGGCGATCCACGGCCACGGGCGCGCGTCCGCGGCCCCCAGCGGCACGGCAGTCGGTGCGGCCGGCGCCGCGTCGTCGCCGGGCAGCGCGGCCTGGGTGTCGATGGGCTGCGCGGCCGGAGCGCCGCCACGGCCCGCGGCCACCGCCAACGTGAGGTCCGGCAGCGTGGCCTGCTGGGCGCTGCCGCTGTCCACGTTCCACCAGGCCAGCCTGGGCCCGGGCACCACCAGCGTGCCGGCCTGGCGCGGCACGATCGAGTAGCGACGGGTGATCTTCAAGCGCGGCGTGCTGCCGGTGAACGTCTCATCGTACTGGGCCGGTTCGGCGAAGACCTGCCCGGCATCGCCCACGTCGGGCACCGGCAGATCGGTGAACTGGGCGCGGGTCGCGCCGTTGGCCACGGCTTCGACCACCACGGTGGCCGCTTCGCCGGCACGCGCACTGTCCGGCGCCGTGGTGTAGCGCAATTGCAGCCCATGCAGCGGCAACCACGGCTGCGGTGCCTGCGCCGGCTGCGCGCGCACCTGCAGGGTACGCTCGGGGGCGACGGCATTCATGCGCCCGTCGCCGCCGGCGCCGAAGAAATCATCGAAGAAGCCACCCGCGGTGCGCCCGTTGAAGCGGGCACCGGGCAGGCGCAGCGGCCCACTGCGTTCGGGAATCAGCAGGAAGCGCCGCTCCACCACGTTGTAGCGGCGGCCGTTGATCTGGCGCACGTCGGTGCGGTCCTCGCCCACCCGCTGCAGCGATGCGCCCTCGGGCGTATCCAGCACCAGCTCGCCGGAGGCCAACTGCGAGGCGAAGTAGAGGCGCACCACCACGCCGACGCTCTGCTGCACGTAGGGCTGCGCATCATCCACCTCGGTTTCGACGAAGGCGACGGCATTGCTCTGTGCAGTGGCCACCGTGCCCGCGCCCACCTGCAGCTGCAGCGGCTCGGTGCGCTGGCTGCCCACCTGCAGCGAGGGCACCAGCAGGGTGCCGCTGCGGCGCGGGGTCAGCGTCACCGAGTAGACGGTGCGCTGCTGCATGCTGCCGTTGCTCCATTGCACCTGGCGGTTGCTGCCCTGCGCACCCAGCACGAAATCGGCATTCAACGGCGCGTAGTCCGGGCTGCCCTGGTCGGTTTCCACCTGCAGCGTGACCGGTTCACCGAGCTGGGTGCTGGTCGTCTCCAGCCACGCGCGCGTCTGCGCCAGCGCGGCCGATGGCAGCCAGGCCAGCAGCATCGCCAGCAGCACCGTCACGTGGAGTGTCCTGCGCGGCACGCCGATCATCGCCCTTCCCTCTTTCTACGTTCGTTTTCCAGCTGGAACTTTGTGCGCAGCAACGAGCCCGGGTCATCCGGCACGCGGCGCATCCAGGCGTCCACGGCCTGCTGTTCCTCGCGCTGCTGCGGCGTACGCCCGTCGCCGCGTACAGCGGGCTTGCCCTGCTCGCCCGGCGTGGATTGCTGCATGGCCTGCTGCATGCGCTGGCGCTGTTCCGCATCGGCCCGTGCCTGCGCCTTTGCATCAGCCGCCTGCGGTCCGGCGTCCTGGCGGTCCTTGTCACCGGGCTTGCCCTGCTGCGGCGGCTGTTGATCCTGCCGGCCCTGCTGCGGGTCCTGCTGCCCCTGCTTGGGATCCTGCTGCCCCGGCGAACCCTGCTGGCCCTGTTGCTGCCCTTGCTGCGGCTGCTGCTGGCCCTGTTGCTTGTCCTGGTTGGAGCGGTTGTTCTGGTCCTTGCTGGACGGCGGCTTGCGCTTGCGCGCGGCGTCGACCACCGCACGGTTGGCCACCGCGTCGGCCATGCCGGGATGCTTGGCCAGCGCGCGGTCGTAGGCGGCTATGGCACCGTCGTAGTCGCCCTGCCGCGCCAGCGCGTTGCCCAGGTTGTACAGGCCGGCATCGCTGTCGATGCCTTCGAAGCGCGCGCGCGCCGTATCAAAATCGCCGTTGCGGTAGGCCTGCACGCCTTCGGCGATGCGTTCGTGCTCGCGCTGGTCGGCACGCTGCCAGAGCGTGCCGGTTTCCCTGGCCGATGTGTTGCGGGGTTGCGCCTGCAGGTTGCCTGACAGCGGCAACAGCCCCACCGCCAGCACCGCGGCCAGCACCGCGCGGCGGCGGAACGCCAGCAGGGCCAGCAGCAACAGCGGCGGCAGCAGCCAGTAACCTTCGTCCTGCCATTGCCGGCCCTGCCCCGGGCCCTGCCGTGCAGGGCCATCACTGGCATCCAGCACGTCCAGCGCACGCAGGTCGCGGTCATCGGCGGCAATGCGCGCGTACTGGCCCCCACCGGCGGTTGCCACCGTGCGCAGGCTGCCTTCATCCAGCGCCGCCTGCGCGATCTGCCCGCTGCCATCGCGATAGGCCGCGCCCGTGGGCGTGCCCAGCCCCAGCACGGACACCTGCAGTCCGAGACTGCGCGCCTGCGTTGCGGCAAGAGCAGCGGCAGCATCGGCCTGGTCAGTGACCAGCAGGATGCGCCCGCGCAGCGTGCCGGTCTGGCGCAGCAGCTGGGTGGCCCAATCGATGCCACGGTCGGCATGCTGGCCATCGCGCGGCATCACATCCGGGGCCAGCGCATCCAGATAGAGCGCTACGTTGGCGGTGTCATCGGTCAACGGTGCAACGGTGTAGGCATCGTCGGCATACACCACCAGGGCAACCTGGCCCCCTTGCCGCGCACGCAGCAGCGCACCGATCTTCGCCCGCGCCTGCAGCAGCCGCGAAGGCGGCAGGTCGGTTGCGGTGATGCGGCTGGACAGGTCCAGCACCACCACCAACGGCGTGCCGGCCTGGTACATCGGCTGCGCCTGCTGGCGCCAGCTGGGGCCAGCCAGGGCCAGCACCGCCAGCGTGCAGCCCAGCAGCAGGGCCCACGGCAGGCGCGTACGGCGGCGCTCACCGGCCGCCAGCAGGTGCGACAGCAGGTGGGCATCGACCGCCTGCCGCCACGCATCGCTGCGGCGTTGCCGGTACAGCGTGGCGGCGATGACCAGCGGCAGCACCAGCAGCGCCCACAACCATTCCGGCCGCAGGAAATGCAGTGCGCCCGCATCGGGGAGGACGGCGTGGAGCTTCTGCAGGAAGGTCGCGATCATCGGCGTCGCTCCGGCCACAGCCAGGCCAGCGCGCCCAGCAACAGGGCCAGCGCGAGCGGCCAGGCATAGCGTTCGCTGCGCGGGCGCAGGCTCGGGCCCTTGGCGGCGATGGGTTCCAGCCGGTCCAGCTCGGCGTAGATGCCAGCCAGCTCGTCGGTGTCGCGGGCGCGGAAGAATCGGCCCCCGGTCATCTCGGCAATCCTGCGCAGGGTGGCTTCATCCACTGGATCACGATCACTGGCGATGGGGATGCCGAACAGGCGCATGCTGCCATCGCTGCCAAAGGCGACGGTGTGCACGCGCACGCCTTCGGCACGGGCCAGTTCGGCCGCGCGCAGCGGCTCCAGCACACCGGCATTGCTGACGCCGTCGGTCAGCAGGATCAGCACGCGCTGTCCTTCGGGTTGGCTGCGCAGGCGCTTGACCGCCAGCGCGATCGCATCGCCGATGGCGGTCTCACGCCCGGCCAGGCCGACCACGCTGTCGCGCAGCTGGTCACGCACGCTGGCCAGGTCGGGGGTGATCGGGGTGAGGGTGTACGCGCGGTCACCGAACACCAGCAGGCCGACACGATCACCGGCACGCCGGTCGAGGAAGTCGGCCAGCACCGCCTTGGCCGCGGTCAGGCGTTCCACTGCCTGCGAGCCGAGCACCATGTCCGGCTCGCTCATGCTGCCGGACACATCCATCGCCAGCATCATCTGCCGGCCCTGCTGCGGCGGCGTGATGGCCTCGCCCAGCTGCTGCGGCCGTGCCATCGCCACGCACAACGCGGCCCACGCCAACCACAGGATGAGCGTGCGCAACCAGGATGCATCGATACGCCCGCCCCCGGACAATGCCTGCAGCTCGGCTGCGGCATAGGGCACGCGCAGGGCTGCACCGGGATCGGCGCGGCGTTTCCACAGGTGCATCAGCAGCGGCACCGGCAGCGCAAAGAGCGCCAGCGGCCAGGCCAGCTGCAGGTCCGGCCAGGGCCAGTAACTTGCCAGCAGGCTCATCGGCGGCGCTCCTGCAGCAACTGCAGGTATCGCTCGCGCGCCCAGCGGCGGACCTCGGCCACGTCGCCTGCTGCGACCTGCGGCCGGTAGGCGCCTTCGGCGAGCAGGCGACGCTGCGGCTCGGACAGCTGTTGCTTCGGATCGATCCGCTGCCACCAGGCCTGGTCATGCAGGGCCTCGCTGCCGGGCTGGGCCAGCCGCGCGGCACGGCGCAGCAGCCCGGCGATGGCGGCCAGCTCGGCCGCTGCGGCGGGCGCGGCCTGCAGCTCCCGGTCGAACTGCTGCAGCCAGCGCTGGCGACGGCGGCGACGGCGCTGGCTGATGAACACAAGGATGCCCAGCACCAGCAGCAGGACGGCGGCCAGCATCAGCCAGCCCGGTGCGGGCGGCCACCACGACGGTGGCGGCGGCAGCGCGACATCGCGCAGCGGCAGCGCCGCACTCATGCCGGCACCTCGGTGGGCGCAGGTGCCAGCCAGGCATCGCTGGGGGCGTCGGTGGAAAGGATCTGCACATCGACCCGGCGAGCGGCCAGCTGCTGGCGCAGCGCCTGCAGCGGTTCGACGAAGTGGGCGTGCCAGTGCTCCTGCACCTCGCTGCGGCGCAGGTCCAGGCCGATGCGCTGCTGTGCGGCCAGGAACTGCAGCGGTGCCGACGGCGGCTGCAGTTCCAGCGGGTCGACCAGCAGCAGCAGGGTCAGGTCATGGTGCTGGGCCAGGGCGCTCCAGCGCGCCGGCGCGATGCGCAGGGCCTGCTGGGGATCGGCCAGCACCAGCATGCGCGCGCCGGGGCGCAGCACGCGGCCGGCGTGGTCCAGCGCACGCTCCAGGCCGAGGTCATCGGCGGGCGGTTGCGCGTACCAGCGGGTCAGTGCGTCGAGCACGCGCAGCACGCCACGCGGCCCGCCGGCTGGGGCGATCGGTGGTTCACGGTCGCTGCCGCGCAGGGCGCCGATTCGGTCGCCACGACGCTGCGCCGACCATGCGGCCACGGCACCGGCGCGTGCGGCCTGCACCGATTTGAAGCGCACGCGCGTGCCGAAGTACAGCGCGGGCGAGGTGTCGGCCACGATCAGGCTGACCCGCTCGCGCTCGGCCTGGAACAGCTTGGTGTGGGCGCGGCCGGTGCGTGCGGTCACCCGCCAGTCGATGTGCCGCGCGTCATCGCCGGCGACGTATTCGCGTGATTCGGCGTACTCCATGCCGCGCCCACGCAACGGTGAGGGCGCCTGGCCGGCATTGCCGGCACGCCCACGGCGTGGCGGTGGCGGTCGCTGTGCCAGGCGGCGCAGGGCCACCAGTTCGGCCAGCTGCGGGCGCAGGCCATCGCCTTCGACCACGCGGGCGCTCTGTGGCGCGGATGGATCGGACATGCGCAGGCTCAGGGTGCCGGCACGCGGGCCAGCAGTTCCTGCACCAGGCGCTCGCCATCCCAGCCTTCGGCGGTGGCTTCGTAGCTGGGCAGCACGCGGTGGCGCAGCACATCGGCGGCTACGGCGCGCACGTCATCGGGGGTGACGAAGTCACGACCGGCCAGCCAGGCCCGTGCACGCGCACAGCGCTCCAGCGCGATCGAGCCGCGCGGGCTTGCGCCCCAGGCGATGCGGCGGCCGAGGCCGGCGTCATAGCGCGACGGATCGCGCGAGGCCAGCACCAGCTCGATCAGGTAACGCTCCAGCGCCGGCGCCATGTGCAGGTCCAGCACTTCGCGACGGGCGTCGAAGACCACCTGCATCGGCAGCTTTTCCGGTGCGGGCGCCGCGTCGCCGAGGGCGCCACGTGCGCGCTCGCGGGCCAGGCGCAGGATCTCCGATTCAGCGGCCTGGTCGGGATAGCCGATCCGCACATGCATCAGGAAGCGGTCCAGCTGCGCCTCGGGCAGCGGGAACGTGCCCTCCTGCTCGATCGGGTTCTGCGTGGCCATCACCAGGAACAGCGACGGCAGTGCATAGGTATGCCGGCCGACAGTGACCTGGCGCTCGCCCATGGCTTCCAGCAGGGCCGACTGCACCTTGGCCGGGGCGCGGTTGATTTCATCGGCCAGCAGGATCGGATGGAAGATCGGGCCCGGCACGAATTCGAAGCGGCCTTCCTGCGGGCGCCAGATCTCGGTACCGGTCAGGTCGGCCGGCAGCAGGTCCGGGGTGAACTGGACGCGGGCGAAATCGGCTTCCAGGCGCGAGGCCAGCGCGCGGATGGCGGTGGTCTTGGCCAGGCCGGGGGCGCCTTCAACCAGCAGGTGACCGTCGGCCAGCAGGGCGATCAGCAGGCGCTCGACCAGCGCAGCCTGGCCGACGATCTCGGCCGACAAGGCGTCACGCAGGCCGATGAAGGCCGCATGCAGCTGCGACGGGGTCGGCGCGAGCGGCGCGGTGGTTGGCGCGTCGGGGGGCGCGTTCGACGAATCGGGCATCGGCGGTGGCAGGTTCATGGGGGCCTTTGACCGGCGCGGGGTGGCACGGGTTCCCCACATCATCGCAGGCCGGTCCCGGGATTGGATCAAGGACGGATGAATGGCCATCCGCGCAAGGCGTGGCGCCACAACGAAACGGGGCCGCACATGGCGGCCCCGGTTCGAACAGCGTGTGATGGCTGGCTCAGCTCTTCTTGGCCACGCGCAGCACCTTCGGGGTCACGAACACCAGCAGTTCGGCCTTGTCCTTGTTGCGGCCACGCTTCTTGAACAGGTTGCCCAGGAACGGCACGTCGCCCAGGAACGGCACCTTGCTGACGCTGCTGCGGTCGGTGAACTCGTACACGCCACCGATCACCACGGTCTGGCCGTCTTCCACCAGCACGGCGGTGTTGACTTCGCGGCGGTTGATTTCCGGGATTTCACCGTAACCGGCCAGGGTGATGTAGCGCTGCACTTCGTCCTTCTTGACCTCCATGTTCAGGAACACACGGTTGTCGTCGGTGATGGTCGGGGTGACCTTCAGCTGCAGCACCACTTCCTTGAACTGGACGTTCGGGGTGGCGGCACCGCCGGCGGCACCGCCGCCACTGATGGTCACGTAGCCGATTTCCTTACCCTGCTTGATCAGGGCCTCGCGCTGGTTGGTGGTCACCACGCGCGGGTTGGAGATCACTTCACCGCGCGACTCTTCCTGCATGGCCGACAGTTCGACGTCCAGCAGGTAGCCCGCGTTGAGGATCGACAGTGCCAACGAGCCCGGGTTGCTGGTGGAGGCCACCGGCAGGTTCCAGTTGAGGCCGTCGCCAATCTTCGAGGCAGTCGGAACCGGGGCGGGGCCGACGCTGCCGCCAATGATCCAGTCACGCACGGCATTGGCGTTGGCTGCGTTGGTGTCCACCTGCGAGTTGAGCGTGCTGTGGTTCTGGGCCACGTTGCCGCCGAAGAACACATTGTCGCGGCTGCCGCTGATGCCGAACTTCGCACCCAGCTCGCGGGCGAAGGTATCGGTGGCGATGACGATGCGGCTCTCGATCAGCACCTGGTCGACCGGGCGGTCGATCACGTTGATCAGTTCACGCATGCGCGCGATCTTCTTCGGGATGTCGCTGATCATCAGGGTGTTGGTGCGCTCGTCGGCCACGATGCGGCCGCGCGAGGACAGGAAGCCGCTCTCTTCATTGCTGGAGCTGCTGCCACCACTGCCACCACCACCACCGATGCCCTTGGCTTCGGTCAGCGCTTTGAAGATCTGCGAGGCGCTGTGGTAGTTGATCTGCACGTAGTCGGTCACCAGATCCTCGCGGTTCTCGATGGCGATGCGTGCGTCTTCCTTTTCCTGCTCGAACTTGGCCAGCTCAGCCTGCGGCGCGACCCAGATCACGCTGCCATCCTGGCGCTTGTCCATGCCCTTGGCGCGCAGCACGATGTCCAGTGCCTGGTCCCACGGCACGTTGACCAGGCGCAGGGTCACATTGCCCTGCACCGAATCGGACGCTACGACATTCAGGTTGGATTCTTCGGCGATCAACTGCAGCACGGTGCGCACCGGCACGTCCTGGAAGTTGAAGGTCACCGGCTTGCCGCTGTAGCCACGCTGCGGCACGCCCTTGGCGGCCTGGGTGACGCTGCCTGCGGTGACGGCACCGACGGCGGCCGGTGCCTTGCGGGCACTGATCTCCACCACGTACTCGTTGCCGCTCTGGTAGGCCAGCGATTCAACCGCGCCGCCGGTGCTCAGCACCAGCTGGGTGCCTGCGCCGGACGGCTTGGCATCAATGCGCTGCACCGGCGTGGCGAAGTCGGTGACGTTCATCGGCTTCTGCAGGTTGGCCGGCAGCCGGGCATTGCCGACGTCGACCACCACGCTGTTGTCCTGCGTGCGCAGGTCAGGGATGGCGCCCTGGCCGTCGAACTCGACGATCAGGCGGCCGCTGCCGTCTTCGCCGCGTTTGAAATCGATCCGCTGCACCGCCAGCGATGCCGGCGCGGTGGCCTGCGCTGCAACGGCGGTGCTGGCCGGCTTTTCAGCCGGTGCGGCAGCCAGCGCCGGAGCGCAGGCCAGCATCAGCGCGACTCCCAGCGCGCTGATGCGGTTCAAGGTAGAGCGCCGGATGGGTCGCAGCCCCTTGGCTTGGTGAAAAGTCATCGTGCTATCCCCAGTAAACGATCATTGATCATCGAGCGCGAGCGTGGCCGGACGTTCCAGCCAGCCCCCCGCGCCGTCCGGCACAAGTTCGATCAGTTCCACGCGGTCTTCGTAGACCGCGGTGACCCGCCCGTCGCTCTGCCCAAGGTAACCACCCGGGCGCACCCGGTAGGTCACCTTGTCGGGCCCCATCACCAGGGCGACCGTGCCGCCTCCGGTACCGATGGTGCCCACCATGTCCAGCGCATCCAGCGGGAAGCCTTCAAGCGGCTCCTTGCGCCGGTTCGGATCCGGACGGGTTCCGCCAGCCCCCTGCTGCGGATTGGTCCAGGCATCGGTGAACGGATCGCGCATGCCCTGCGCGGAGTATTCGAAGGTCTCGAACTGCTGCATCACCGGCAGCGGCTCCAGCGGCTGCGCCGGTCGTGCACGTTCGCTGGCGACCCAGGTTTCAAGGTTGGGCGCGTCGCCCGGCGTGCTGGTGACGCCGCGGCCACAGCCGGCCAGCATCAACACCGCCAGGGCCATGCCGCCTCGTGCAATGAAGGAACGGATCACGGCTGCGCCTCCTTGCCGGCTTCAAGCTGCTGCTGTTCGGCGACCTCGGCATCATCCAGGTAACGGTAGGTCTTGACCGTACCGGACAGCTCCAGCGCACCGGCACGGCTGTTGCCGTTGGCCTTGTCGACAGGCTTCAGGTTGATGTCGTGCATGGTCAGGATGACCACGCGCGGCAACGAGGCCACGCCACTGACGAACGCGCCGAACTGGTGGTAGCTGCCCACCATCTTCAGCTTGATCGGCTTCTCGGCGTAGAACTCCTTGATCTGTTCCTGTTCCGGCTCGAACAACTGGTTGGTCAGGCCGCTGGACAGCGCGGTCTGCGAGATGTCGATGATCAGGTCCGGCATTTCGGTCTTGCTGGGCAGCTGCCGGAGCATCTGCTGCAGGACCTGCTCCATCTGCGCCAGCTGCTGCTTGAGCGGCTCCAGGTTCACCGCGCGCGCCTGTTCCTTGCTGAACTGGTCACGCAGGGTGGTTTCCTGTGACTCCAGGCCCTCCAGCTCCTCGCGCTTGCCGCTGATCAGCAGCATGTACGCGACGAACATGATGACCAGGGCGATCAGCGCGCAGAACACGATCTTCGCGTTCCGCGGCCAGTTGCCGATGTCGTTGAAATCCAGGCTCTTGACGTCGAATTTCTTGCTCATGCGCGGTCCCCCTGCAGCGGGGCATGGAAGGCCTGCGGCGGTTGGGCCAGTCGGCTCCCTTCAGGCTTGGGCGGGGCCGCCGGGGTGGCTGCCGGTGCCGCCGGAGCGGGCTGGGCAGCCGGTGCCTTCGCGGGGGCAGCCGGTGCCGGCGGCGGCGTCGGGGCTGCGCCGGGCTGGGCAGGTGCCGGGGCGGCCGAAGCGGCATCGGCGCCAGCCGCCAGCGGCGCGACCGCCGGAGCCGCAGCACCCGGTGCCGCGACCGAACCATCGGCGTTCAGGCCTGGCGTGGTCGACTCATCGCTCTGCGCCGGCAGTTTCACCGTCACCTTGAACTTGTACGGCAGGGCCTTGACGTCAGCCAGCAGGTTCCCCTGGCTCGACTCCTTGTCCGGCGCGCTGGCTTCGATGATCGACAGTTCCGGGCTGGTCATCCAGCCGGACACTTCCAGGTTGCGCATGTACGCCGAAACGCGTGCATTGGACTGGGTCCGGCCTTCCAGGGTGAGCATGTCACCGTCCTGGGTCAGGGCGGTGAGCACGACGCCATCGGGGATCGTGCGGACCAGGGCGTCGAACAGATGGACCATCTGCGAACGCTTGGCCTGCAGCTGCTCGATGACGGCCTTGCGGGCCAGCAGGCGGTTCTTCTGCTCGTCGAGGCGCTTGATCTCCTCGTTCTGCTTCTTGACCTTCTCGATCTCGGTCTGCAGGTAGGCGTTGCGATCCTGCTGGCCGCTGACCTGCATGTCGTAATAGAACCAGATCAACAGGGACAGCAGCAGGCCACCGAGCGCGGCCATGCCGAGCATGACGCCGAACTCGCGCTGGCGTTGCTTGCGCCGTTCGGCGCGCCAGGGCAATAGATTGATGCGTGCCATCAGTCGAAGCTCCTCAGTGCCAGACCGGTAGCGATCATCAGCGCGGGGGCATCCTGGGCAAGCGCCTGCGCCTGCACCTTCGGGCCCAGGGTCATCTGCGCCAGCGGGTTGGCGACCACGGTCGGCACGCCCAGCTGCTCTTCGACCATTTCCGGCAGGCCGGCCAGCGCGGCGCAACCGCCCGCCAGCACGATGTGGTCGACACGGTTGAATTCACTGCCCGCGTAGAAGAACTGCAGCAGGCGGCTGATCTGCTGGACCGTCGCCTCCTTGAAGGGTTCCAGCACTTCCACTTCGTAGCTTTCCGGCAGTCCGCCCTGGCGCTTGGCCAAGCCGGCTTCCTCGTAGCTCAGGCCGTAGCGGCGCATGATCTCGTCGGTCAGCTGCTTGCCGCCGAACACCTGTTCGCGGCTGTACAGGCTGCGGCCACCGCGCAGGACGTTGAGGGTGGTCATGGTCGCGCCGATGTCGACCAGGGCGACCACGCCGTCATGGGACACCGGCAGCTCGCTGGCCACCAGGGCGAAGGCGTTCTCGACCGCGAAGGCCTCCACGTCCATCACCTTGGCCTGCAGGCCGCCCAGCTCCAGCGCCGACTGGCGCAGCTCGACGTTCTCCGAGCGCGAGGCAGCCAGCAGCACCTGGACCATTTCCGGGTTGTTCGGGATCGCCCCGATCACCTCGAAGTCCAGGTTCACTTCCTCGATCGGGTACGGAATGTAGTTGACCGCTTCCAGCTCGATCTGGGCTTCCATGTCGGCTTCGTCGAGGTCGGCCGGCATAGGGATCACCTTGGTGATCACCGCCGAACCGGCCACGGCGGCAGCGGCCAGCTTGGCCTTGCTTCCGGAACGGTTCATCGCCCGGCGGATGGCCTCACCCACGGCCTCCACTTCGACGATGTTCTTTTCAACCACAGCATTCGGCGGCAACGGTTCCACGGCGTAGTGTTCCACGCGGAAACGGTTGCCACTGCGGGAAAGCTGCAACAGCTTTACCGCAGTCGAACTGATGTCGACGCCAATGAGCGGCGACTGACTTTTTGGGATGAGCCCCACGGTTTCTCCCCTGCCGACGGGCACTTGGACACAGGATCTGCGTCCGCGCATTAATAACGTATTTTTAGCGAATGGCAACCGCCCTGCTGTGAAATCCCTCACAGGATGAACACGCAGCCCCTGGCAATTCCCCTTGCGTTCCCCGGTGCCGGCCCCAGCCGCCACCTTGCGTAATCTATACTCTGCGACCACGAAATTCGCAATCGGAATCTGACACCGATGACTCGTCTCCGCCGCTGGCTGCGCTGGATCTTTGTTGTTGTCCTGGTCCTGGCGCTGGTCGGTGCTGCCGCCGTGGGCGGCCTGTACTACGCCGTATCGTCCAAGCTTCCCGACGTGCAGACCCTGCGCGACGTGGAGATGCAGGAGCCGATGTACGTCTATGCTGCCGACGGCAAGCTGATGGCCGTCTTCGGTGAAACCCGGCGCACCCCCATCACCATGAAGGACGTGCCGGAGAACCTTAAGAGGGCTTTCCTGGCCACCGAGGACGCCCGCTTCTATGAGCACGGCGGCGTGGACTACAAGGGCATCGCCCGCGCGGTCTGGCTGCTGGCCACCACCAGCGACCGCCGCGTACCGGGTGGCTCGACCATCACCCAGCAGGTCGCCCGCCAGTTCTTCCTGAGTTCCGAATACAGCTACACCCGCAAGCTGGCCGAGATCCTGCTGGCCCGCAAGATCGAGTCGGAGCTGAGCAAGGACGAGATCTTCGAGCTGTACCTGAACAAGAGCTTCTTCGGCAACCGTGCCTACGGTGTGGCCGCGGCGGCTGAGTTCTACTACGGCAAGAAGCTGAACGAGCTGGACCTGGATGAAATGGCCTCGCTGGCCGGCATTCCCAAGTTCCCCTCCTCGGGCAACCCGATCTCCAACCCCGAACGGGCCCGCCAGCGCCGCGACAATTATGTACTGCAGCGCATGGCCGACCTGAAGTTCGTCACCCAGGCCGAGGCCGACGCGGCCAAGGCAGTGCCGATGCACGCCAGCGCTCACGAGCCGCCGGTACAGGTGGAAGCACCGTACGTGGCCGAACTGGTGCGCCAGGAGATGATCGCCCGCTTCGGCGGCGATGTGGTCAACAAGGGCTATCACGTCACCACCACCATCGACGGCACGCTGCAGACCGCGGCCAATCTGGCCGTGCGCGATGGCCTGCTGCTGTACGACCACCGCCACGGCTGGCACGGGGTGGAAAAGCAGGTGACCCTGGGCGCCGGTGACGATGCGGCCGCCCTGGCCGAACACCTGCGCGGCATGTATGGCCAGGCCGGGCTGCTGCCGGCCATCGTGGCCAGCACCGGCGCCGACGGCAGCGCCACGGTGGTCCTGGCCAACCGCAGCGAGATCGTGCTGCCGGCCGGCGCCGCCAAGTGGACCAACAAGACCCCCGCCAAGCTGGTGCAGCGCGGTGACATCGTGCGCGTGCGCGCCGGTGCCAAGGACGGCGAATGGCTGCTGGACCAGATCCCGCGCGGCCAGTCCGCTCTGGTCTCGCTGGACGCCCACAGCGGCGCGCTGAAGGCGCTGGTAGGTGGCTTCAGCTTCTCGGGCAACAAGTTCAACCGCGCCACCCAGGCCCGTCGCCAGCCCGGTTCGAGCTTCAAGCCGTTCGTGTATGCCGCCGCCTTCGACAAGGGTTACAACCCGGCCTCGATCGTGCTGGACGCCCCGGTGGTGTTCCGCGACCGCCGCGGCAAGACCTGGGCGCCGCAGAACGACGGCGGCGGTTTCCGCGGCCCGATGCGCCTGCGTGAAGCGCTGGTGCAGTCGCGCAACCTGGTGTCGGTGCGCCTGCTGGACGGCATGGGCGT
>PJTS01000835.1_pt1 | contig 14379 bp, 13 predicted proteins | sample 1512251 | NCBI WGS metagenome assembly PJTS01 (sample SAMN08177686, study PRJNA422409) | Soil metagenome, whole genome shotgun sequencing project. | isolation source: Soil (2) enriched on wood chips: alkali lignin treatment | place: USA: Madison | collected 2015-01-15 | reverse complement strand
GCTGAACACCTCCACGGCGGTCTGGCTGACCCCCTCCAGCAACAGCACGCGGATATCCTGCTTCGGGAACGAGGTCTTCTTCGGCGACATGGTACGGCACGGCCAGTGGGACAGGGGCTGACCACTATGCCAGATCGGCGGGGCCATGGTGCAGTGCGGAAATAGTTGCATCCGTAGCCATTCCGGGTGATTGCCGGGGCTGGACGCTGGCCCGCGGCGCTGGCACGCTTGCCCGTTCTTCACGCACCGCGCTGGACCGTCATGACCGATTCCCGCATCGCCTCGCTGCAGCAGGCCTGTCCCGGCCTGAAGCTGAAGACCGACCCTGCCGACCTGGAGCATTACGGCCGCGACTGGACCCGGCGCTGGACCCCGGCGCCACTGGCCATCGCCCTGCCGGCATCGGTGGAGGAGGTGCAGGCCGTGATGCGCTGGAGCGCGGCGGAGGGCGTGGCGGTGGTGCCTTCCGGTGGCCGCACCGGCCTGTCCGGCGGCGCCGTGGCGGCCAACGGCGAGCTGGTGCTGAGCCTGGAGCGGATGAACAAGGCGCTGGCCTACGATGCGGTCGACCGCACCCTGGTGGTGCAGGCGGGCATGCCGCTGGAAGCGCTGCACAACGCCGCGCTGGACCACGGCCTGATCTACCCGGTGGATTTCGCCGCGCGCGGCTCGTGCTCCATCGGCGGCAACATCGCCACCAATGCCGGCGGCATCCGCGTGATCCGCTACGGCAACACCCGCGAATGGATCGCTGGGTTGAAGGTGGTCACCGCCAGTGGCGAACTGCTGGAACTCAACAAGGGCCTCATCAAGAATTCCAGCGGCTACGATTTCCGCCAGCTGATGATCGGGTCCGAGGGCACGCTGGGCGTGATCGTCGAGGCCACGGTGAAGCTGACCGATCCGCCGCCGGCCAGCAACGTGATGCTGCTGGCGGTGCCGAGCTTCGACGTGCTGATGCAGGTGTTTGCGGCCTTCCGCGCACGCCTGCAGCTGCAGGCCTTCGAATTCTTCACCGAGCGCGCGCTCGAGCATGTGCTGGCCCACGGCGCGCAGGCCCCGTTCGACGAGGTGCACCCGTATTACGTGGTCACCGAATTCGCCGCCAACGATGAGGCGCAGGAAGCGGCGGCCATGGCAGCCTTCGAGGACTGCATGGGCAACGGCTGGGTCAGCGACGGCGTGATCAGCGCCAGCGATGCACAGGCGGCGCAGCTGTGGCGCCTGCGCGAGGGCATCACCGAAGCGGTGGCCCGCTACAAGCCGTACAAGAACGATGTCTCGGTGCGGATCTCGGCGATGCCGGCGTTCCTGGCCGAGACCCAGGCACTGATCGGCGAGGCGTATCCGCACTTCGACGTTGTCTGGTTCGGCCACATCGGCGATGGCAACCTGCACATCAACGTCCTGAAGCCGGACGACACCAGTGATGCCGATTTCGTGACCCAGTGCGAGCACGTGACCAAGCTGCTGGCGCAGGTGCTGGCGCGCTTTGATGGCAGCATTTCGGCCGAGCATGGCATCGGCCTGGTCAAGAAGGGCTACCTGGACAGCACGCGCGGTCCGGCGGAAATTGTGCTGATGAAGGCGGTCAAGCGCGCCTTCGATCCCGAAGCGCGGCTGAATCCAGGCAAGCTGTTCGACGCCTGATGCAGGCAAAGACTTCACACAACCATTACGCTCCCTGCAACTCCACTGATGGCCTGACCACGATGACCCGTCCGCTCCTGCTGCTCGCCCTGCTGTCCCTGCCGCTGGCCGGCTTCGCTTCCAGCTTCGCTGGCACCTCGGCGGGTTCGGCCACCGGTGCGTCTTCCGGTTCCTCGGGCAGCAGCTCGGGTGATGACAAGGTGGTGTTGGCTGCGCGCGATGACGCTGCTGCGTTCGTGGCCAGCGATGGCCAGATCCGCGGTGCGCGCCTGCAGGCGGCGCTGGTGCACCTGCGCGAGCAGGATGCCGCTGCCCAGCAGCAGAGCGATCTGCAGCTGGCCCGCGCGCTGCTGGCCCGCTGAACCGGTCTTCCGGTAGTGCCGGCCGCTGGCCGGCAACGCCATGACATCTGCACGGAACGCAGCCACGCAGGGCGTGGCTCTACTGCTGATCGCGCACGCCGCGCATGCGGCCGATCGCCTGCAGCTTGATCCCGCCGGACTGAGCGAGCCGCAGCAGCAGCTGGCCCGGCAGACGCTGGACGACGTGCAGGCACTGCTGCCGGACGGCCTGCTGCGCGCGCTGCCTGCGCAGGTGCGGGTGTCGTGGCGCGATGACCTGCCGGGGCAGGTGCACGGCCGCGCATTCGCCGGACGCATTGCGCTGCGCCTGGATCTGCTGGATGACAGCCAAGCGGGGGCGCGCCGTGCGCGTCGCAGCGCGCTGGTCCATGAACTCACCCATGTAGCAGACCGCAGCGGCGCGAACTGGTCGCACAGCGCGCGCTGGCGTGATCTGGCCGGTTGGCAGCGCAGGCCCTGGCACCTGGGGCGCGGCGGCAACCACTTCAGCGACCGCAGCCCGGATCGCTACGAACTGACGGACCCGGCTGAATACCTGGCGGTGAATGCCGAGCGTTTCGTGCTCGACGCCGAATTCGCCTGCCGCCGTCCCGCCTTGGCGCAGTGGTACCAGCAGCATTTCGGCACGCCGCCCTCCTTGCCGACGGTGCAGTGCGATGGCACGGTGCCGCTGCTGCAGGCTGAGGCGGAGGAGGGCGCGGCGTCGTTGCTGCAGCTGGATCCTGCCCGCGTCTTCGCCGTGGATTACCTGTTCGCCGAGGGCAGTGCGCAGCCGATGAGCCGCTGGGGCCACAGCATGCTGCGCCTGGTCATCTGCCGCCCGGGCCGCGCGCCGGGGCCGGATTGCCGGCTGGATCTGGAGTATCACCGCGTCCTGTCCTTCCGCGCCTTCGTCGGCGACGTGCAGATTTCCAACTGGCGGGGGCTGACCGGCGGCTATCCGTCGCGGTTGTTCGTGTTGCCGTTGCAGCAGGTGGTGGACGAGTACACCAAGGTCGAACTGCGCGGGCTGCAATCACTGCCGCTGGCGCTTGATCGCAGCGAAATCGCCAGCCTGCTCGAGCGCACCGCACAGGTGCACTGGAGCTATGACGGGCGTTATTACTTCGTCAGCAACAACTGTGCGGTGGAAACCGCCAAGCTGCTGCAGGCCGGGGTGCCACGGCTGGGCGAGGCCGGCCTGGCCCAGCTGACCCCGCGCGGGTTGCGCCGGCGACTGGTGCGGCTGGATGCGCTGGATGAGCGGGTATTGGACGACCGTGCCGGCGCGCAGGCCCAGGGCTATTACTTCGCATCGGCACGCGACCATTACCAGCAGTTGTTTGCGGTTGCTGCCGCGCAGAACTCCCTGCCGGCGCACGATGTGCAGGCTTGGCTGAAGCTGCCCGCGCGGCAGCGTGCGCCGTGGCTGCTGCAGGGCGATGTGCGCGCGAGCGCCGGGTTGCTGTTGCTGGAACAGGCCGCACAGCGCCGTGCTGAGCTGCGGGCGCGGGACACCCTGAAGCGGCGCCTGCTGGCCGCGCCGGAAAGCGAGGCCACCGCGCAGCTGCGCGGTCTGCTGGAACAGAGCGGGCAGTGGTTGCGGCCGGGCCGGCTGCTGGCCGATGGCGGCTATGGGCTGCCGCTGGCCGAAGAGCAGGCCGTGGTTGCCGGGGCCGTGGCCACCGCCAGTGCAGCGGCCGTGCCCGCCTGGCAGTCGCTGCGCCAGCAGCTGCGCGTGCAGCTGCCTGCCGGGCAGCGGCAGGAACTGGATGACATCGACGCCAACCTCGCGGCCCTCGGCCAGCGGCTGCGTGAGCAGGCCGCCGCACCGGTCGCGGGCGTCGCCGTTCCCTGATCAGGGCGTGCTGCGGCTGCGGTCAGGCGGCTTTCAGGCCCTGCCGGTGCCAAGGTGGTACGGTCAGGTGTCCTCAGCAGTATCGACAAGGAGTCGAGCCATGCGTGTAGTTCCCGGCCTGTTGGCAGCCTCCCTGGGCATCCTCCTCACCGCCTGCCAGCCTGCGGCAGCACCTCCCGCAGCGGCGACCGCCGCCGATCTGCCGCCACCCGTGCCGGAGCCGGCGACGGAGGCCGCAGCCGCCAGCGAAACCGCTTACCGCTGCGGCGACCTGGATGTCCAGGCGCGCTTCGAGGGCGAGGACGCGGCGACGGTGACGATCGGTGAACGCCGCTTCGCGCTGCACGCGGAACGGGTGGCGTCCGGGGCGAAGTACAGCGATGGCAAGGGCAACAGCTTCTGGGCCAAGGGCAGCGATGATGGCCTGTTGAGCCTCAAGGGTGAGCCCGATCGCGAGTGCCATGCCCAGCAGGGCATCGAAGGCGATGGCAGCGCGGGCAAGGCCGCATTCCGTGCCACCGGCAACGAGCCCGGATGGCTGGCCGTGGTCGACGGCGATGCGCCGGGCCTGCAGGTGGACGTGGACTACGGCGAGCGCCGTTTCCAGGTGGCCGCGCCCACCACGGGTGCGGATGGCTGGGCGGGCAAGGCTGCCGATGGCACCGACATCAAGCTGAGCTTCCAGCGCACCACCTGCCAGGACAGCATGAGCGGCGAATCGTTCGAGGCCAAAGCCATGCTGACCGTTGGTGCTCGCCAGTACCACGGTTGCGGCAATTTCGGCGGCAGATAAGCGCAACCCTGTAGAGCCGAGCCCATGCTCGGCTCCACGGGATGCGATAGTGCTTAGTCGGCGCGGCCGGCGAATTCGCCGGTGGCGGTGTTCACCAGCACGCGCTCGCCGTTGGCGATGTACTCCGGCACCATGATTTCAATGCCGGTGTTCAGCTTGGCCGGCTTCGGGCGCTTGGTGGCGGTGCCGCCCTTCAGCTCCGGCGGGGTTTCAATCACTTCCAGCACCACCGAGGCGGGCAGCTGGATCGCCACCGGCTGCTCGTCGATGACCTGCACATAGATGCCGGTCAGGCCGTCGGTGATGTAGCCGGCGTCGTCGCCGATCACGTCGGCGTCGAGGGTGTAGGGGGTGTAGTCCTCGTCATCGAGGAACACGAAGGCATCGCCGTCCTTGTACGAGTACGTGGACTGGCGGCGCAGCAGCTCCACTTCGACCAGGTTGTCATCGGCATCGAAGCTGGCGTCGAGCTTGTTGCCGCCCGGCACGCTGTACATGATGAAACGGAAGCGCACGTTTCCGCCGCGGCCCTGCGGCGAGCTGCGCTCGATGTCGCGGATCTGGTACACGCCGTTGTTGTACTCGACGACGTTGCCCTTCTTGATGTCGTTGGCTTTCATGCTGTTCTAGGTCGGTTGGGGGAGGGCGCCATCCCGGCGCCCGGGGGAATCACTTCGGAGCGAGGCGGGTGGCGCCGTCCAGGCGGATGGTCTCGCCGTTGAGGTAGGTGTTGCCGATGATGTGGCCGACCAGGCTGGCAAAGTCTTCCGGCTTGCCCAGGCGCGAGGGGAACGGGATCGAGGCGGCCAGCGACTGCTGCACGGCCTCGGGCATGCCATCCACCATGGGCGTCCAGAATACGCCGGGGGCGATGGTATTCACCCGGATGCCGAAGCGCGAAAGTTCGCGGGCCATCGGCAGGGTCATGGCGACCACGCCGCCCTTGCTGGCCGAGTAGGCGGCCTGGCCGATCTGGCCTTCGTAGGCGGCCACGCTGGCGGTGTTGATGATCACGCCGCGTTCGCCGTCATCGCCGGCAGGGTTGTGCTGCATGCGGTTGGCTGCGGCCTTGGCCACATTGAAGCTGCCCACCAGGTTGACCATTACCGTGCCCTGGAAGTTGGCCAGCGGCATCGGCGCCTCTTTGCCCAGCACGCGCCCGGCGCCGAGGATGCCGGCGCAGTTCATGGCCAGGTTCAAGCCGCCCAGGAAATCGTGCGCCTGGTCGATGGCGGCGGCCACGGCCGCTTCGTCGCTCACATTGACGTTGAAATAGCGGGCCTTGTCGGCGCCCAGCGCGGCGACCGCGGCCGCCCCCTTGTCGTCGTTCAGATCGAACAGGGCGACCTTGCCGCCGTGGGCGACCAGATGTTCGGCCACGGCCAGGCCCAGGCCGGAGACGCCGCCAGTGATCACGGCACGTACGGAAGACAGCTGCATTGCACGGTCCTGCAGGTTCAAGAACCGCCGATTCTAACGGAAGGCGCGGCGAGCGCTGTTGTGCGGTGCTGCATTTGAACCTTGCGTGTAGAGTCGGGCCATGCGCGACTGCCGTGGAAGAAGCAGTCGAGCATGGCTCGACTCTACAAAGCTGCTGGGGAGCGGGCCAGGTGGCGCTCGAACTCGGCCGGCTCCAGCCCGTGGGCGAACAGGAAGCCCTGGCCCACCGTCACCCCCAGGTCCAGCAGGCACTGCCGCTGGGCCTCGTTCTCCACGCCTTCGGCCACCACGCCCAGGCCCAGGCTGCGGGCGATCGCGCAGACCGCCTCGCACACCGCCACGTCCGAGCGGTTGCGCGGAATGCCTTCCACGAACAACTGGCTGAGCTTGAGGCCGTGGATGGGCAGTCGGCGCAGGTAGTTCAGTGCGCTGTAGCCCTCGCCGAAATCGTCGATGGTCAGCATCACCCCCATCTCGCGCAGGCGGGCGAAGGTGCGCAGGGTGTCGGGCGCGTCCTCGATCAACACCCGTTCGGTGAATTCCAGTTCCAGTGCGGTGCCGGGCAGTTCGAACTCGTCCAGCAGGCTGCGCACGTTGCGCGCCAGGTCGTCGCCGGTGAACTGGCGGTAGGACACATTCACCGCCACCCGCATCACGCCCAGCCCGTCGTCGCGCCACTGCCGCACCTGGCGGCAGGCTTCGCGCAGGGCCCAGTGGCCGATGCGCACGATATCGCCGGTATGCTCGGCATGGCGGATGAACAGGTCCGGGCGCATTTCCCCCAGTTGGCTGTTCTGCCAGCGCATCAGTGCTTCGCAGCCGATGGTGGCGCCGGTGCGCAGGTTCACCTGCGGCTGGTAGACCAGGCGGAATTCGTCGCCATCCAGGGCCTTGTGCAGGCGGCTTTCTATCTGCAGCCGGTCGTTCTGGCGCTCGGCCAGCTCTTGAGAAAACACCTGCCAGCCATTGCGGGTGCGGCGCTTGCACTCGTACATGGCGGTGTCGGCATTCTGGATCAACTGCTGCGGCCGGTCACCGTCCTGCGGGGCGCAGGCAATGCCGATGCTGGCGGTCACCGGGAACTCGTCGCTGCCCAGCTGGAAGGGCGGCACGAAGGCGGTGATGATGCGTTCGGCCAGCTGTTCGGCCTGGTCGGGCTGGTCGCGCAGATCGCAGATGACCAGGAATTCGTCGCCGCCAAACCGGGCCAGCAGGCCCTCGGTGCCGATCGCGCGGGCGATGCGCTGGGTGGCCTCGATCAGCAGCTCGTCGCCGGCGTTGTGCCCCAGCAGATCGTTGACCACCTTGAAGCGGTCCAGGTCGATGTACAGCACCGCCACCCGGTCATGGCCGGGGCTGGCCATGCGCACGTCCAGATCACTCAGCACGGCGTCGCGGTTCATGATGCCGGTCAGTGGATCGGTGCGCGCCTGCACGCGCAGGGTTTCTTCAGCCTGCTTGCGTTCGGTGATGTCCTGCAGGGTGCCGGCAATGCGCGCGGCATCGACATCCCCCGTGGACACTTCGCCGATCATGCGGATCCAGAACGAATGGCCATCGCGGCGCTGCCCCTGCAGTTCCAGTCCGAAGCTGCTGCGGTGTTCGATGGTGTCGGTCAGGGCCTGCTGCAGGGCCTGGCGATCGTCGCTGCGCAGGCAGTCCAGCAGGTCGGGCATGTCCTGCACGTCGTTGGGCTGGCCGACGATGTGGCGGGCCTCGTCGGTCAGGTACAGGCGCTGCAGGCCGCGGTCCCATTCCCAGCCGCCGATATGGGCCAGCGACTGCGCGCGCGAGAACAGCAGGCTGTTGCGCTTCAGTTCGGTGATGTCGCTGAACATCGCATACACATGCCCGGCCTCGTCGCAGCCACTGCTGAACACCGGTACGTTGGTGCACGACAGCCACAGCATGCGCCCGCGCGGGCGGTGGTACAGGCCGATCACGGTGCTGCGGATCACCCGCCCGGCCTGGAAGCAGCGGTTGGTCGGCCACATCGCCGTGGGCAGCGGTTGCCCGTGTTCGTCCACCACGATCCACGCTTCGGGGTCCAGCAGCGAGTGCAGGCCAGTGCCATCGCCGGCCAGGCCCAGAATGCGGTGTGCGGCCGGGTTGGCCGACAGGGCGTTGAGGTTGCGGTCGAACAGGATCACGCCCTTGTCGATGGATTCCATCAGCAGCCGGTAGCGCGATTCGGCGCGCCAGCGGCCGCTCAGGTCGCGGGCCACGGCCACGATGCAGCGCTCGCCGCGATCGCTGAAGCCGGCCGAGTGCACCTCCACCGGGAAGCGGCTGCCATCGCCGCGCATGTTGGTGACTTCGATGACGTAGGTGTCGCCCCGGTTCAGGGCTTCCCAGACCGGCTCCAGGTGGTCGCTGGGCAGGTCCGGGTTCAGTAGTTCGATCGGCTGGCCGACGATGGCCTCGCGCGGGCGGTCATAGGCCTGGATGCCGGCCCGGTTCACATCCAGCACCACCCCCTCGGCGCTGAGGATGCTGACCGGATCGGGTACGGCATCGAACAGGGCGGCATAACGCGACTGATGATCCAGTGCGCGCTGGCGCTCATCCAGCAGGGCCTGGCGGGCCTGCTTCAGCAGTGCGGCCAGCGCGGGCGGCGGCGTGGCGGCCAGCGCGCTGTCCAGTGCGGCCAGGGCGACGCCGGTTGCGGCGGAAGATTCGCCGGGGGCCGGACGGTCGCGCGGGCCGCGGGCGGTCATGTGGCCGCCAATGCCTGGCCGGTGCGGCTGGCGGTGGTACGGCCCAGCAGCCCGGCCAGCCAGCGGCCGGTGGCGGCCAACGCATCCAGATCCACCCCGCATTCCAGGCCCAGGCCGCGCAGCAGGTAGACCACGTCTTCGCTGGCGACGTTGCCGCTGGCGCCCTTGGCGTAGGGGCAGCCGCCGGCGCCGGATACCGCGCTGTCGACCACGCGCACACCTTCTTCAAGACAGGTGGCGATGTTGGCGATGGCCTGGCCGTAGGTGTCGTGGAAGTGCACGGCGAGGGCGGACATCGGAATTTCGGCGGCGACGGCCTGCAGCATGGCGCGCGCCTTGTGCGGGGTGCCGACGCCGATGGTGTCGCCCAGCGAGATTTCGTAGCAGCCCATGCGATGCAGGGCGCGGGCCACCCAGACGACATCGGCCAGCGGCACCTCGCCCTGGTATGGACAGCCCAATACCGTGGACACATAGCCGCGCACGCGCACGCCGTCGACCAGTGCGCGCTGCAGGATCGGCTGGAAGCGTGCCAGCGACTCGTCGATGCCGGCATTGGTGTTTCGGCGGTTGAAGGCTTCCGACGCCGCGGTGAACACCGCCACCTCCTGCACGCCCGCCGCCAGCGCGCGGTCATAGCCCTGTTCGTTGGGCACCAGCACCGGGTAGGCCACGCCGGGCAGTCGGGTGATGCCGGTAAAGACCTCGGTCGCATCGGCCAGCTGCGGTACCCAGCGCGGGCTGACGAAACTGGTGGCTTCGATGGTGCGCAGCCCGGTGGCCGAGAGGCGATCGATCAGGGCGATCTTGTCGGTCGTGGACACGGCCTGGCTTTCGTTCTGCAGGCCATCGCGCGGGCCGACTTCGACGATACGGACGAAATCGCTCATGCGCGTGCCCCGCTGTACGGGACGGCGGGGCGGGCGGAAGCTGCGGTGCTGGAAGCAGTCGTCGGGATTCGAGTCACGTCGGGTCCTGGGGGGCAGGGCAGGCGGTTGTAACGGCTGCCAGAGGGGATACGCAGGCCGCCCATATGACCGGCCACGCAGTGTGCAGGGCGTGCAGGAAAACGCTCAGGCTTCGGTGACCCAGTGCGGCGCGCGCTTGTCGAGGAACGCGCCCAGCCCTTCCTGGCCTTCGGCGGACACCCGCAGGCGGGCGATCAGGTCGGCATTGTCGTGGTCCAGGCGGTCGCGGTCGCGGCTGTCGCAGACCTGGCGGACCAGCTGCTTGGCCGACGCGGCGGCGATCGGGCCGGCCTTGTCCAGCAGGGCCAGCTGGCGGTGCAGGGCGTCGTCCAGGCGGTCCGGTTCCACCAGCTCGTGGACCAGGCCGATGCGCAGCGCCGTCTCGGCGTCGAAATGCTCGCCGGTGGCGAACCAGCGGCGGGCCTGGCGGGCACCGATGGCCTGGATCACGTAGGGGGAAATGACCGCCGGCAGCAGCCCCAGACGGCTTTCGGTCAGCCCGAAGCGGGCGCCGGTGCTGGCGATGGCGATATCGCAGCAGGCCACCAGGCCCACCCCGCCACCGAAGGCGGCGCCGTGCACCCGCGCCAGGGTCGGTTTGGGCAGCTCGTCCAGGGTGCGCATCAGGCGCGCCAGGGCCAGCGCGTCGTCACGGTTGTCCGCCTCGCTGGCCGCGGCCATGCTGCGCATCCATTGCAGGTCTGCCCCGGCCGAAAACGAGGCGCCATGCCCGGCCAGCACCACCACCCGCACGCTGTCATCGCGGCCGGCCTCGTCCAGCGCCGTGGTCAACTGGGCGATCAGCCCGGCATCGAAGGCGTTGTGCAGGGCTGGCCGGTTCAGCCAGAGGGTCACGGTGGCGCCAGTGCGCTCGATCTGCAAAGCATCGTTCATGGGATTCCAGGGGTCACTTCATACCTGTATGGATCATAGCGGGCCATGGTCATGGGCCATGACGCGACGCGGGAATGTTAGAATCGAGAACCATTTACATCCAGCAGAGAACACGCTAGATGACGCTGTCCGAACTGCCCCTGCACACCCCGGCCGTGGTCGATTCCGTGCAGGACCTGCACGCCAACGATGCCATTGCCCGCCGCCTGCGCGAGCTGGGCTTCGTCAAGGGTGAGGAAGTGCGTCTGCTGGCCAAGGGCCCGGTGGGGGGCGAGCCGCTGCTGGTGCAGGTCGGTTTCACCCGTTTCGCCCTGCGTATCTCTGAAGCCAAGCGCGTCGTGATCGACGCCGCCCGCCAGGAAAGCCGTGCATGACCAGCAACGCCTCCGCCACGCCGCTGCGCATCGCGCTGGTCGGTAACCCCAACAGCGGCAAGACCGCGCTGTTCAACCAGCTGACCGGCAGCCGGCAGAAGGTGGCCAACTACACCGGCGTTACCGTCGAGCGAAAGGAAGGCCGCCTGCGCGCGCCGTCCGGTCGGGAATTTGCCGTGCTCGATCTTCCCGGTGCCTACAGCCTGCACCCGGCCAGCCTGGACGAAGCGATCACCCGCGACCTGTGCCGGGGCTTCTACCCGGGCGAGGCGGCGCCGGACGTGCTGCTTTGCGTGATCGATGCCACCAACCTGCGCCTGCACCTGCGCTTCGCGCTGGAGCTGCGTGAGCTGGGCAAGCCGATGGTGATCGCACTGAACATGGTCGATGCGGCGCAGCGCCGTGGGATCCAGATCGATGTGGCCGCGCTGGAACGCGAGATCGGCGCGCCGGTGGTGGAAACCGTGGCGGTGCGCAAGCAGGGCGCGCGCGCGCTGGTGGAGCGCCTCGACGCCATGGTGCCGCACCTGGATGCGCCGCTGGCCGGCGTGGAAGGTGGCATCGATTACCACGCCAAGGTGCGCCAGATCCTGTCGGCGGCCGTACGCATGCCCGCGCGCACCGCGAAAATCGATGACACCCTGGACCGCTGGCTGCTGCACCCGGTGTTCGGGCTGGCCACCCTGGTGGTGGTGATGTTCCTGATCTTCCAGGCGGTGTTTGCCTGGGCCACGCCGCTGATGGATGGCATCGAAGCCGGCTTCGCCTGGCTGGGCGAGCTGGCCGCCGGCGCGCTGCCGGCCGGGCCGCTGACCAGCCTGCTGACCGACGGCATCATCGCCGGCGTGGGCGGGGTGGTGGTGTTCCTGCCGCAGATCCTGATCCTGTTCGCCTTCATCCTGGCCCTGGAAGAGTCGGGTTACCTGCCGCGCGCGGCGTTCCTGCTGGATCGCATGATGGCCGCCGCCGGCCTGTCGGGGCGCTCTTTCATTCCGCTGCTGTCCAGCTTCGCCTGCGCCGTGCCGGGCATCATGGCGACCCGCAGCATCCAGGACCCGCGTGACCGCCTGGCCACCATCCTGGTGGCGCCGCTGATGACCTGTTCGGCGCGGCTGCCGGTGTACGCGCTGCTGATCGGCGCCTTCATTCCCGAGGGCAAGGTCGGCATCTTCAACCAGCAGGGCCTGGTGCTGTTCGGTCTGTACGTGGCCGGCATTCTCAGTGCGCTGGTGATGTCGTGGGTAATGAAGAAGTGGCGTCGCGACAAGAGCGAGCATCCGCTGCTGCTGGAACTGCCGTCCTACCGCATTCCGCACCCGCGCGATCTGGCCGTGGGCCTGTACGAGCGCGGGATGATCTTCCTCAAGCGGGTGGGCGGCATCATCCTGGCCCTGACCGTGCTGCTGTGGTTCCTGCTGTCCTTCCCCGGTGCGCCGGAAGGGGCGACCATGCCGGCCATCGATTACAGCTTAGCCGGGCAGATCGGCCATGCGATGACCGCTATCTTCTCGCCGCTGGGCTTCAACTGGCAGATCTGCATCGCGCTGATTCCGGGCATGGCCGCGCGCGAAGTGGCGGTGTCTTCGCTGGCCACCGTGTATGCGTTGTCGGCCGCCGATGACGATGCCGCAGCGCAGGCGCTGACGCCGCTGCTTAGTGATGGCTGGTCGCTGGCCACGGGTCTGTCGCTGCTGGTGTGGTTCATCTACGCGCCCATGTGCATTTCCACCCTGGCCACCATCAAGCGCGAAACCAATTCGTGGAAGCAGATGGGCTTTGCCACCGTGTACCTGTTCGCTGCGGCCTACGTGGCGGCGCTGATCACCTACCAGGTGACCGTGGCGCTGGGGGGAGGCTGATGACTACCGGGCTGCTGATCCAATACCTCATCATCGCGCTGGCCGTGCTGGTCAGTGCGTGGGTGGTGCTGAAGAAGCAGTTCCCCGGCGCGGCGCGCAAGCTGCGCGGCGCCGTGGCGCTGGCGCTGCTCAAGCCCGTTCGGCCGGCATGGCTGCAGGCGCTGGGCCGGAAGATCGCGCCCCCGGCCAGCGGCGCTGGTGGCGCCTGCGGTGGCTGCGACAGCTGCGGGCCCACGAAGCGGTAGCGTCGAGCCTGCTCGGCTGTTGTTCGCGGGGCCTTCATCCACGCATGGCGTGGATCTACTGGACGGGTCGGGGCGCTGCCGCTAGCCTTCCTGCATGAACCAGACCCCCCTGCGATTGCTCATCCACGGCGCTTCCGGGCGCATGGGCCAGGCCCTGCTGCGCCTGGCCTCCGAACATCCTGACACCCTGCAGATCGTTGCGGCGGTCACTGGCCGCGCGCCGGCCCAGCGCGTGGTGGATGGCGTGCCGTTCTTCGCCGCCAGCGAGCTGGCCGGTGCGCCGACCTTTGATGTGGCCATCGATTTCAGCCTGCCGGAGGGCTTCGATGCCATGCTGGCGCTGTGCGTGCAGCGTGGTGCCGGGCTGGTGTCGGGCACCACCGGCATTTCCACCGCGCAGCGGCAGGGGCTGGAGGCGGCGGCCACGCAGATCCCACTGGTCTGGGCCTCGAACTTCAGCCTGGGCGTGGCGGTGCTGGATGAGCTGGTGGAGCGGGCAGGGCAGGCGCTGGCCGGCTGGGATTGCGACATCGTGGAGTCCCACCACACGCAGAAAAAGGACGCGCCCTCGGGCACCGCGTTGACCTTGGGTGCTGCGGCGCAGCGCGGCGGGGCGCAGCCGCACTACGCCAGCCTGCGGGCCGGCGACATCGTCGGCGAGCATCTGGTGCAGTTCACGGGTATGGGTGAGCGCATCGAACTAGTGCACCGGGCCACCAACCGCGACATCTTCGCCCGCGGTGCGCTGTTCGCCGCCCGCCAGCTGCACGGCCGCGCGCCGGGCAGTTACCGCGTGCGCGACCTGCTGGACGGCCCGCGGGGCTGAACCGCGCGGGGTCGGATCCCTTTCCAGCGGAAAGGGCTCTGACCTCCTTTGGGCGCATCCGGGGTCAGAGCCTTTCCCGTTCGGGAAAGGATCCGACCCCATTGCGGCCGCACATACGCTTCCGGATTGAAATGAATACGCAATCGCCTGTTCATAAAGCGATATAACCGCTGGCGCCAGCGCCACAGCGGCGCTACAATTCGCACTCGCCGAATCACGAAAGCCGGACCGGTCCCAGACCGTACGTCCGCGCTTTTTTGCAACCGGATTTCCGTGAAGCGCAGGCGTGACTTCGGCCCCCCTTCGGTAGCCAAAGTGAGAATTCCGTGACCCAAGCCGCAATCCTCGTCCTCGAAGACGGCACCGTATTCGAGGGCGAATCCGTAGGCGCGCCCGGCCTGTCCGTCGGCGAGG
>PJTS01000834.1_pt1 | contig 14388 bp, 11 predicted proteins | sample 1512251 | NCBI WGS metagenome assembly PJTS01 (sample SAMN08177686, study PRJNA422409) | Soil metagenome, whole genome shotgun sequencing project. | isolation source: Soil (2) enriched on wood chips: alkali lignin treatment | place: USA: Madison | collected 2015-01-15 | reverse complement strand
GAGCGCTACGTTCGGGACGTAGAGGTCGCAGGTTCGAATCCTGTCTCCCCGACCACTTCGGTGGTCGCATTGAAGCCTGGTGAGGTTATCCAAGCTTTTTTGTTCCCTGAAGTGACACTGCTCCGGCAGTGTGAAGGAAACGGCTTTCACCCCTTGCCGCCACCAGGGTGAACAGCTAAAATAGGCGGCTCCCTTCGGGGTGTAGCTCAGTCTGGTAGAGCGCTACGTTCGGGACGTAGAGGTCGCAGGTTCGAATCCTGTCTCCCCGACCACTTCGGTGGTCACCAAGAAGCCTGGAAGACGACAGTCCTCCGGGTTTTTTTGTATCTGCAACCGGCACCCCGCCCACGCGGCTGCCGGAATGTGCCGGCCCCGTACAATGGCCCCCTGCCCCACCTGTCGCACCGGCCTGGCCCGGTGCCGCCGCTGCACGCCAACCATCGCGCGTGCGCCACCTGCAAGGATTCCGCATGACCACCGCACCCCACGCCTCGCCCTCACTGCTGCACGGGCGGCTGCTCGCCTTCGCTGCCATCCTGCTGGCCGCGGTGAACCTGCGCACCGCGGTGACCTCCATCACCCCGCTGCTGGACGTGCTGGGCCAGCATTTTGGCTTCGGCACCACCATGACCGGGGTGCTGGGCATGCTGCCGACCGCCTCCTTCGCCCTGTTCGGCGTGGCCACCCCGGCCCTGGCCCGGCGCCTGGGGCTGGAACGCACCACCCTGCTGGCCATGACCCTGGCCATGGCCGGCCTGCTGCTGCGCTCCAGCGCCGGCGGCGTCGGCACCCTGCTGCTGGGTTCGGTGATGGCGCTGGCCGGCATGGGCATCGGCAACGTGGTGGTGCCGCCGCTGGTGAAGCGCTACTTCTCCAACAAGGTGGGCACCATGAGCACGCTGTACATCAGCATGCTGCAGCTGGGCACCATGCTGCCGGCACTGCTGGCGGTGCCGGTGGCGCAGGCGGCCGGCTGGCGCGTGTCGCTGGGCATGTGGGCGCTGCTGGCCCTGGCCGCGGCCCTGCCTTGGCTGATGCTGGCCCGCCGCGCACCGCACGCGCAGCTGGCGGCCAACGATCCCAGCGCCCAGCCGCACGGCAAGGTCTGGCGCACCTCGCTGGGCTGGAGCATGTCGCTGATGTTCGGCATGACCTCGCTGATGACCTATTCCATGTTCACCTGGCTGCCGCGCATCGTGGTGGAAGCCGGCGCCACGCCGGCGTTCGGCGGGGTGATGGTGGCCGTGTTCTCAGCCCTGGGGCTGCTGCCATCGCTGGTCATCCCGTCGCTGGCGGTGCGCCTGCAGAACCCGTTCCCCCTGGTGCTGATCGGCTTCTTCTCTTTCGTGATCGCCTTCACCGGCCTGCTGCTGGCGCCGATGAAGGCGCCCCTGCTGTGGGCCGCCCTGCTGGGCGTGGGCCCGTCCACCTTCCCGCTGGCGCTGACTCTGATCAACCTGCGCACGCGCACCGCCACCGGCTCGGCGGCGTTGTCCGGCTTCATGCAGGGCGTGGGCTACAGCTTCAGCTGTCTGGGCCCGTTCCTGGTCGGCTGGCTGCACACGGTCAGCAACGGCTGGGGCCTGCCGTTCGGCTTCCTGTTCGGCTGCGCCACGGTAATGCTGTGCGCCTCGTGGGTGGCCTGCAAGCCGCGCCGGCTGGAAGACCTGTGGTGATCTGAGCCAGCTTGCCCCGCCGTCTACACACCGCTTCGGCGTGAACTGACGTAGCGTGTCCAAAGCTGACGCGGGACGCGTGCTGGCCGAAGGGCCAGGGCGTGCCGTCGCGGCAGCGCTCGGCGTCGCGTTGGCCGCCGGAACACTGTGATTTCGCAGTCCAAGCCTTTGGCGGAAGGGGAGGTGCGATGGAAATGGGCGTTGTCGCGCGGCAGTTGCGTGTAAGGGAAACCGCGAAGCTCTGGCCTCCTTGGGGCGTGTCAGCTAAAGTTGGCGTGTGATGTGCGTCACACTTTTTGCACATCGTCTAAGAATGGATGCTGAAGGGGGAATTCATGGTTGTTCATCGACCGCTGGCGCTCTGCGTCGGCCTGGCCTGCGCCGCTCTGGCGTCCTGGGCCCACGCGGCGCCGCCGCCCACCCAGGCCACCCAGGCCACCCGTGCCGAGCGGCTGGCCGAAATCGGCCATTACCGTGACCAGGCCCGCTGGGTTGACGCGCTGGCCGCCATCGAGCGCGCGCAGCAGGTCGAGCCCAACGACGACCTGCTGTACAAGCTGCAGGTGCTGACCCTGGGCGACATCGGCAACGCGCACCGCGCCTGGCGCCTGTACCAGGCGCGGCCGCAGCTGTTCGACGCCGACCAGAAGGCCCGCTTGGAAGCGAACTACGTGGCCAAGCTGGTGAACTGGAGCCTGGCCTACGGCCAGACCGAAGATTCGCGCCTGGACGAAGCCGAGGACGCGCTGGCGGAGATGGAGCGCTACGTGCAGCGCGACGGCACGCCGCTGGCACGGGCCCCGCTGCGCATCCGCATGGACCGGCTGATCCTGCTCAACCGCCTGTCACGGCATGCCCAGGTGCGCGATGAAGCGCGCGCCCTGCAGGCCGAAGGCCATGCCCTGCCCGACTATGTGCTGCCGGCAGTGGGCGATTCGATGATGGCCACCCAGCACCCCGACGAAGCCATTCCACTGCTGGAAGCAGCGGTGAAGAACGACCCGTCGCGCTTCCAGTCCCGTTCGGAGCTGGCCTATGCCTACCTGGAAACCGAACAGGCGGAAAAGGCCATCGGCTACCTGCAGGCCTGGCAGAAGGATGAACCGGCCTGGCGCTGGGGCGGCGGCAAGAGCCCGTACGCCAACTGGGCGCGCTACGAGGCCGACGTGAACCTGGCGATGATCCGCGCCTACAGCGGCGACCTGCCCACCGCACAGCGCGAGCTGGAAGCGCTGGTGGACGTGGGCCCCGGCAACGGCGGCCTGCAGACCGCGCTGGGCAGCGTGTACCAGATGCGCGGTTGGCCGCGGCGTTCGCTGGAACGCCACCAGATGGCCTATACCCTGGACCCGCGCGACGTGTCGCCGCGCCTGGGCATGCACGAAGCCTATGTGCAGCTGCAGCGCGACGACCTGGCACGGCCGCTGCACGACGACCTGCTGCAGCGCTACCCGAACCAGCCCTCGGTGCAGCGCATGGACCGTGACTGGCGCGCACACCGCGGCTGGCAGCTGCAGGCCACCGTGGAAGGCGGCCGCAGCTCGGGCGGCGGTGGCACCTCGCCGCTGGGCAACGACGACCTGCATTACGGCATGGAAGTGGCCACGCCGATCCTGGACGATCGCTGGCGGCTGTTCGCCTTCGCCGACCGCCGATCGGTCACCTTCCAGGACCAGAAGATCAACCCGCTGTGGATGGGTGCGGGCGTGCGCTACCGCTTCGGCCGTGCCGACGCCGAGGCCGCCGTGCTGCGCCCCAACGACAGCATCGGCGACACCGGCCTGCGCGGCGGTTTCGGTTGGCAGTTCAATGACCAGTGGCACGCCGGCATCACTGCGGCCCGCAACGACCCGGAAGCCTCGATGCAGGCGCGCGTCTCCGGCATCACCGCCGACAGCGTGGCCGTGGCCGTGGACTACACGCGCAACGAACGCACCCACTGGAGTCTGGGCGGCAGCCAGTTCCGCTATGACGATGGCAACCGCCGCGACACCCTGACCAGCGCCATCGAGCAGCGCCTGCTGACCCGCCCGCGCCTGCTGATCGATGGCCTGGGCAGCGTCTACACCAGCCGTGGCAGCCAGGACGATGCGCCGTACTTCAACCCCTCGCGCGACCGCTCGGTGGAAATCGGCCTGCGCATCGACCAGCAGCTGTGGCGCCACTACGAACGCCACTTCCGCCACCGCCTGACGGTGTCGCTGGGCGACTACTGGCAGGAAGGCTATGGCAGCGCACTGATTCCCAGCGTGGCCTACCGCCACGAATGGCAGTTCAGCCAGGGGCGCATCCTGGAATACGGGGTGAGCTGGTCGCGGCCGGTCTACGACGGCCAACGTGAACGTCATATCGGCTTCGATGCCGCGCTGCGCTGGGGAGAGTGAGATGGAACGGATGCTTCGCTACCTGATGACCACCGTGCTGCTGGGCCTGCTGGCCCTGGCACAACCGGCGGCCGCCCAGCAGCCCACCGAGCTGGATGCCAGCGACAACGGCCTGCTGATCCTGAGCTACCACGACATCCGCGATGACGTGGGCGAAAAGGCCGATGCTGATGCCTATGCCGTCAGCACGCAGAACTTCGCCGCACACCTGGACTGGCTGTCGGCGCATGGCTACCACCCGATCTCCCTGTCGCAGCTGATCAAGGCCTCGCGCGGGGAAGCCACGCTGCCACCGCGGCCGGTGCTGCTGACCTTCGATGACGGCCTGCGCAGCGTGTATACGCGCGTGTACCCGCTGCTGCGCGCCTACAACTACCCGGCGCTGGTGGCGGTGATCACCGATTACGTGGACATGGCACCGGGCCGCACCATCGACTACGGCTACCGCCCGTTCGGCCACGATGATTTCCTGACCTGGGCGCAGCTGCGCGAGATGCAGTCCAGCGGCCTGATCGAACTGGCCAGCCACACCGACAACCTGCACCACGGCGTGCAGTCCAACCCGCAGGGCAACCAGACCCCGGCGGTGATCACCCGCGTCTACGACCCGAAGGCGCAGCGCTATGAAACCGCGCAGGAATACGAACAGCGCCTGCGCGCGGACCTGGGCCGCAGCGTACAGCTGATCAAGAAGGAGCTGGGGGTAACGCCGAAGGCGATCGTCTGGCCGTATGCCGCCTACAACCAGATGAGCAACGACATTGCCGAGCAGCTGGGCATGCCGGTGTCGTTCGACCTGGAAGGCCGCAGCACGCCGGTCACCCGCGACCTGCACGGGCTGGCACGCCTGCTGGTGACCAACAACCCGAACACGGCGTCGCTGGCCTTTGAACTGCGCCGCAATGTCGGCCTGGACGGCACCCGCGCGCTGCAGATCGACCTGGATGCGGTGTACGACGCCAACCCGGCCCAGCAGGCGCGCAACCTGGATGCGTTGATCGAACGCGTAAAGAAGGTCGGCCCCACCCACGTCTACCTGCAGGCCTTCGCCGATCCGGACGGCAACAACACCGCCGATGCGCTGTACTTCCCGAACCGGCACCTGCCGATGCGCGCCGATCTGTTCAACCGCGTGGCCTGGCAGCTGAAGACCCGTGCCGGTGTGAAGGTGTATGCGTGGCTGCCGGTGCTGGGCTACGAGCTGCCCGATGCCGCTCAGCGCACCGCGCTGGGCATTGCCAGCCCCGAACACGATGGCATGTACCGGCTGGACTTCACCAAGCCGCAGGCGCGGCAGATCATCAAGGACATCTACGAAGACCTGGCCATCAATTCGTACTTCGAAGGCCTGCTGTTCCACGACGATGCCTACGTACGTGACACCGAACTGGCGCAGCTGCCGCAGGAAGGCCCCGATGGTGGCCGCACCCAGGCACTGATCGATTTCACCCTGGAACTGCGTGACAGCGCGCAGCGCTGGCGACCGAAGCTGGGTACGGTGCGCAACCTGTACGCGCAGCCGGTGCTGGAACCGCAGAGCGCCAACTGGTTCGCCCAGCGCCTGGATCTGTTCAACAAGGCCTACGACCGAACCGCGCTGATGGCCATGCCGTGGATGGAAGGCAGCCGCCACCCCGAACGCTGGCTGGACCGGCTGGTAACCGCCGTGCGCGCGCACGACCCGGACCTGAAGCACACCATGTTCGAGCTGCAGACCGTGGACTGGCGCACGCAGACGCCGATAAGTGGCCAGCGCCTGCGCGCCCAGGTGCGCCGCCTGCAGGCACAGGGCGTGCGCCACTTCGCGTGGTACCCGGACGATTTCATTGCCGACAAGCCGTCGACCGTGGACGCGCGCGCCGCGATGTCTGCGCGCAACTTCCCGTACCCGGAGAAGTGACATGGACATGAGCCCCTGGCTGTATGCCCTGTTCCAGTTCGCCTTCTTCTACCCGATGGTGATGGCGTTCTTCTGGATGTCCGGCGGCCTCTACTACTTCTTCCGCCGCGAGCGGAAGTCGCGGCCGCGCAACGATCCGCCGCCGATGGACGAGTACCCGTTCGCCACACTGCTGATTCCCTGCCACAACGAATCGGACAACCTGGACGACACCATCGGCGCGGCGCTGGCGCAGCGTTATCCGGACTTCGAGGTGATCGCCATCAACGATGGCAGCCGCGACGATACCGGCGCACGCCTGGATGCACTGGCCGCGCAGCACCCGCGCCTGCGCGTGGTTCACCTGGACCGCAACCTGGGCAAAGCCAATGCACTGCGCATGGGTGCGCTGGCCGCGCGTTCGGAATACCTGGTCTGCATCGATGGCGATGCCATGCTGGAAGAGTACGCCATGCACTGGATGGTCTGGCACCTGACCAGCGGGCCGCGCGTTGGCGCAGTGACGGGCAACCCACGCATCCGCAATCGTTCCACTCTGCTGGGACGCCTGCAGGTGGCCGAGTTCTCTTCGATCATCGGCATGATCAAGCGTGCCCAGCGCGTGTATGGGCGCATCTTCACCGTGTCCGGGGTGATCGCCGCGTTCCGCCGCACCGCCCTGCACCGCATCGGCTACTGGGCCGATGACATGGTGACCGAGGACATCGACATCAGCTGGCGCCTGCAGCTGGACCACTGGGACATCCGCTACGAACCCAACGCGCTGTGTTTCATCCTGATGCCCGAGACCCTGAAGGGCCTGTGGCGGCAGCGCCTGCGCTGGGCCCAGGGTGGCGTGGAAGTGCTGCTGCGGCATGGCGCCTCGTTGTTCAGCTGGCGCAAGCGGCGCATGTGGGGCGTGTTGCTTGAGTACATCCTGAGCGTGTTCTGGGCGTACACCATGTTGCTGATCGTGGTGCTGTGGGCGCTGGGCAAGTTCGTTCCGCTGCCGGCCCCGCTGTACATCGATACGCTGCTGCCGCAATGGCACGGCGTGATCCTGGCGCTGGTCTGCCTGCTGCAGTTCGCGAGCAGCCTGATCATCGACCGTCGTTACGAAACACACATTGGACGCAACTATTTCTGGGTCATCTGGTACCCGATGGCGTACTGGTTGATCAGCCTGTTCACCACTCTGGTGGCGTTGCCGAAGACGCTGTTCAAGCGCCGCGGCAAGCGCGCCACCTGGGTCAGCCCTGACCGGGGGATCCGATGAGCACCGTACGTGGCACCACAACCAAGAAACCGTCCAACCGCTTCGATTCGCGGTTGATCCAGAAGCCTCGCCAGCAGCCGCGCCTGCAGCGCACGGCGTGGGGCTTCGTTACCCTGGCGTTCTGGGGCTTCTACTTCTACCTGTGGGCACCGCTGGTCACGCTGATCTCGTGGTTGCTGGGCGGGCAGATGGCGTTCGTGCAGCTGTACCAGCACAAGCAGCACCTGGACCCGTTCGTGATGATCGCGCTGCCGGTCATCCTGGTCTGCTGCACGGTGCTGCTGATCGCCTGGGCCGAGTACAACCGCTACCGTTTCGCCGGCAAGGAACGGCGCGCGCCGCGGGTGGATTCGAGCCGTACCGAGATCGCCCATTCGCTGGGCGCCAGCGATGCCCTGGCCGATCTGCTGGTGAACGCCAAGGCCGTAACGCTGCACATGGATGACAACGCCCGCCCGGTGGGTCTGACGCGGCAGCCGCTGGTGTAAGGGGTGGGTGTTTTGGCAGGGCTTGCAGCCCTGCACCTGCAGAGGCAGGAGCAACAGCGGGCATTCCGTGGGATGGCGGGACACTGTGGGTTTGCGGGGACGCCGTAAAACCATCCATGGGGGCTTGGTCGCCGCATCCATGCGGCTCACACCCCGCAAACCCACAGTGCCCCGCCTTCGATAGGTTCACGCGGCTGTTGGCAACGGCGGCTGTGGGTGGGTGCCGACCGTTGGTCGGCACATCTGTCAGATATCAAATTTCATCTGTGATCCGACCCCGTGCCGACCAACGGTCGGCACCCACCAACGCAGAACGCCGCTCCGACAGATCGCGAAAATCTGTCAGAGGCGGGTCGGTGTCGGAATGCGGGGTGTCAGCCGCATGGATGCGGCTGCCAAGCCTACAGGGGTGAGGGCGCTTTGCTTGCGAAGCACTGCTTCGCAAGCGCCCGAACGCACAGCCGCCAGCGGCTGGGCCGGGCCCCGGAGGGGGACTTGCGGCGTCCCCGCATTCCGACACCGCCCCGCCAATCCAAGGAACGCGCGCTCTTGACGTTGACGTTGACGTTGAAGTGCAGCAGGTGCAGGGCTGCAGGCCCTACCGCAAAAAACTCTATCGGGTCTGCCCTTCGCCGCGCACCACGAACCGTTCGACGGTCAGCGCTTCCAGCCCCATCGGGCCGTACGCGTGCAGGCGCGTGGTGGAAATGCCGATCTCGCTGCCCAGCCCCAGCTGGCCACCATCGGAAAAACGCGAGGACGCGTTGACCATCACCACCGCCGAACGCAGTGCGTTGACGAAGCGCTCGGCATTGGCCTTGTCCTCGGTAGCGATCACCTCGGTGTGGTCGGAGGTGTAGGTGCGGATATGCGCGATGGCGGCGTCGAGATCGTCGACCACGCGCACCGCCAGCACCAGGTCGAGAAACTCGGCCGCGTAATCCTCTTCGGTGGCGGCCGTGCTGCCCGGCAGCAGCGGCTGCGCACGTTCATCGGCACGCAGCTGCACGCCACGTTCGCCCAGCGCCTGCGCCGCGCGCGGCAGGAATGCCTCGGCCACGTCGCGGTGCACCAGCAGTGTTTCCAGCGAATTGCAGGCCGCCGGGCGGCTGCACTTGCCATCCACCAGCAGCGCAACGGCCTTGTCCAGATCAGCGCTGGCATCCACGAACAGATGGCAGACGCCCTTGTAGTGCTTGATGACCGGAACCCGCGCGTGTTCGGCCACGAAGCGGATCAGGCCTTCACCGCCACGCGGAATGGCCAGGTCGATCAGCTCGTGCAGCTGCAGCAGCTCAAGCATCGCTTCACGGCGCAGATCGGTCAGCACGGTCACCGCTGCCGGCGGTACGCCGTTGGCCTTCAGTGCACCGGCCAAGGCCTGGGCGATGGCAGTGTTGGAATGGATCGCTTCTGAACCGCCGCGCAGGATCACCCCGTTACCCGCCTTCAGGCACAGCGCTGCGGCCTCGGCGGTCACGTTCGGGCGTGCCTCGTAGATCATCGCGATCACGCCCAGCGGCACGCGCACTTTCTGCACGCGGATACCGTTGGGGCGCACATCGTCGCGGGTCACCTGCCCGACCGGATCGGACAGCGCGGCCACCTCGCGCACCGCTTCGGCCATGGCGAACAGCCGCGCCGGGTCCAGCGCGAGGCGGTCAAGCATCGCCGTACCCACGCCCTTCTCCCGTGCAGCTGCCAGGTCGCGAGCATTGCCGGCCAGGATCAGGCCGGCGTTCACTTCCAGTGCCTGTGCCATGGACAGCAGCAGCGCACGGCGCGCCGCACTGTCCAGCCCGGCAACCACCGTGGCCGCATCACGGCAGGCCCGGGCCTGCGCTTCGATTTCACTCATGGGGATGTCCTGCAGTTCGTTCATGGCAGCACCAGATCGTCGCGGTGCACGACAGTGCCACCGTAGTTGTAGCCGAGCACGGCCTGGATGTCGCGCGTGTGGCGGCCGGCGATGCGGCGCACATCGTCGGCGGCGTACTGGCTGACCCCGCGCGCCACGCAGATCCGCCCCGCCTCGCTGTTCCAGCACACCTGCACCATGTCACCGCGACGGAACGCGCCGTCGGCGCCGGTAATGCCGCCGGGCAACAGCGAAGCGCCCTTCTCGCGCATGGCCTGCGCAGCACCGGCATCGACCAGGATCGCCCCCTCGGCCAGCGGCGCATGCCGCAGCCAATGCTTGCGCGCCGCTTCACGGCTGCGGGCGGCGTGGATGCGCGTACCAAACAGCCGATCGCGCGTCAGCGCGCGCACCACGTCACCGCTGCGGCCGTTGAACAGGTAGGTTTCGATGCCCAGCCGGCCAGCCTTCGCGGCGGCTTCCAGCTTGGTGCGCATGCCACCGGTACCGGCACGCGAGCCCGCCCCGCCTGCCATGGCCAGCACGGCATCGCTCAGTTCGGCCACCTCGTGCAGCGGCTGCGCGTCGGCCACCGTGCGCGGATCGGCGCTGTACAGCCCGTCAATGTCGGTGGCGATGAACAGTGCATCGGCATCGACCAGCGCGGCCACCGTGGCGGCCAGGTTGTCGTTGTCACCAAGCTTGAGTTCGTCCACCGACACGGTGTCGTTCTCGTTGACCACCGGCAATGCGCCCAGCCGCAGCAACTCGTTCAGCGTTGCGCGCGCATTGAGGTAGCGGCGGCGGTTGCGCAGGTCGTCGTGGGTAAGCAGCACCTGCGCCACCGGCCGCTCGAAGAAGCGCTGCCACAGGCCGATCAGCTGCGCCTGGCCCAGTGCCGCAAGCGCCTGGCGGGCGGCCATGGCGGCACCGGGTTCGTCCACGCGCGGCAGGATCGCCCGCCCCGCCGCGACAGCGCCGGAGGAGACGATCACCACTTCGCGGCCGGCCAGCACATGGGCCGAGACGAACTGCGCCAGACCCAGAGCATGGCGCGGCGACAGCCCTCCACCATCGGCGGCCAGCAGACTGCTGCCCACCTTCAGCACCGCCCGCCGCCACGGCGGCAGCGCTTGTTCGGGGAACGGCGAGGCGACGTGGGCAGCGGGGTCTTTCATCAATGGGGTCTCAGCGGGTACGCCATTCGTGCACGGTCAACTGCGAGGCCAGCATCGTCACCAGCGGATCGGTGGCGACGATGGCCTGGGCCTGCGCCAGGCTGTCCACGTTGCACAGCACGTAGGCGCCGCCGCTGCCGTCGGTGAAGCCACCGGTCAGCTGCAGCCGGCCCTGTTCGCGCAGCGCGTCGAGGAAATCCAGGTGCGGCTGCACCGCGGCCTGGGTGAACGTGGGCAGACGCAGGGCCATGACCAGATAGACGGTGCCTGCCATCAGGCCAGCGCCAGCCAGCGCGCGCGCAGCTCGTCCAGGCGCAGGTCGGCGGCCGAACCGGGCGACACGCGCGCGGCCAGGCTGCCTTCCGGGGTACGCCCCTGCCCTGCACTGTCGGCACCGGCAGCGGCGGCCTTGTAGGCCTCGCGGAACGGCACACCGACCACGGCCGCCTCCACCGCAACGTCGGTGGCGTACATGCCCGAATCAATGGACGCGCGCAGCTTGTTGTCACGCCATTCCAGGTTGGCCAGCAGCGCCGGCAGCAGTTCCAGCGCGGCCAGGCCACGACCGAAGCCATGGAAGATGGCGCCCTTGGACGACTGCAGGTCGCGATGATAGCCCGACGGCAGCGACAGCAGCTGCTCGATCTCGGTACGCGCCGCGGCCACGCTGGCGTGGGTGGCGCGCATCAGTTCGATCACGTCCGGGTTGCGCTTGTTGGGCATGATCGAGCTGCCGGTGGTGTACTGCGCCGGCAACGCGACGAAGCCGAATTCGGCGCTGGTGAACAAGGACAGATCCCAGGCGATGCGGCGCAGGTCCAGCGTGGCGCCGCCCAGTGCTTCCAGGGCGGCCAGCTCGAACTTGCCGCGCGACAGCTGCGCATAGATCGGCGACACCTGCATGCGCGCAAAGCCCAGCGCGGCAGTGGTGTGTTCGCGGTCCAGCGGCAGGTTCACGCCGTAGCCGGCGGCGGTGCCCAGCGGGTTGGCATCCACCAGTGCGTGGGTGTCGCGCGCGCGCGCCGCGTTGTCGATGAAGGCTTCGGCCCAACCGGCCCACCACATGCCCGCCGACGAGACCACGGCGCGCTGGATGTGGGTGTAACCGGGAATCGGCAGGTCCTTCTCGGCCTGCGCACGGTCCAGCGCGACCTTGGCTACTTCCGCACTGAGATGGGCCACGCGCTGCAGCTTTTCCTTCAGCCACAGGCGGGTAGCCACCAGGATCTGGTCGTTGCGGCTGCGCCCGGTGTGGATTTTGCGCCCGGCATCGCCCAGGCGTTCGGTCAGGCGTGCTTCGATGGCCGAATGCCCGTCTTCGTACTGGGTGTCCAGCACGAAACGGCCTTCGCGGAAATCCTGCGCCAGCAGGTCCAGTTCGCGCAGCAGGCCGGCCAACTCGTCGGCACTGAGGATGCCGATGTGCTGCAGGCCTTCGGCGTGCGCGGCGCTGGCGGCGATGTCGTGCAGGAAGAATTCGCGATCAAGGATCACGTCATCGCCGGCGAGGAAGGTCTGGATCTGTGCGTCGACCGCGACGCCCGGCTTCTGCCAAAGAAGGTCTGCCATGGGGGCTCCGTAATACGTGTTCAGTGCGGGATCGACGTCAGCTCGTCGATGCCCAGCGCAAGGTTGAGGTTCTGCATGGCCTGGGTGGCCGCACCCTTCAGCAGGTTGTCCAGGGTCGCTACCACCACCACCCGCTTGCCACCGGGTGCCAGGGTGAAGCCACCGACCTGGGCGCCGTGGCGGCCGGCGATGCGGCTCACCCACGGGGCCTCGTCCACCACCTCCACCAGCGGTTCGCCGGCGTAGGCCTGCTGGAAACGCGCAACGATCTGTTCGCGGGTCTGCACCTGGTTCAACCACAGGTTCGCGGTCAGGGTGATGCCACGGAAGTGCGGCGCCACGTGCGGCATGAACTCCACCGCCACGCCCAGCTGCACCGACACTTCGCGCTCGTGCACGTGGTTGGTCAGCGCGTACGGCATCAGGTTGTCGGCCAGCAGGTCCACGTTGTTCTTGTCCGACGGGCTGGTGCCCGCACCGGAATAGCCGGACACACCGAAGCACTGCGGCGGGCCGGCCAGCAGGTCCAGCAGCGGGTGTACGGCCAACTGCATCGCGGTGGCATAGCAGCCCGGGTTGCTGATGTGCTTCTGGCCGCTGTAGCGGCTGCGGGTGAGCTCCGGCAGGCCGTAGTACCAGCCGTTGTCGAAGCGGTAGTCGGCCGACAGATCGACGATCACCGTGTCCGGCTTTGCAGTGTCCAGCGCGGCGACGAACGGCGCGGCAAGGCCATTGGGCAGGGCCAGGATCACCGCATCCACGCCCTTGGCGGCCACGGCATCGGCATCCAGGTTTTCGTACTGCAGGTCACCCTGCACTTCGGGGTGGTGGTCGGCCAGGCGCTGGCCGGCACGCTCGCGCGAAGACACGAAGGCCAGCTTCAGGCGCGGGTGGGCGGCCACCAGCTTGATCAGCTCGGCGCCGGTATGGCCACGGGCACCGACAATGCCCAGAGTGAAAGTCGAATCGTTCATGCGTGTTGGTCCAGGCGGTGCTGCAGGTGGCGCTTCACGCCCTGCCATTCCGCGTCGATGATGGAAAAAATGACGGTGTCACGCGGTGTGCCGTCGGCATGCCGCTTGTGGTTGCGCAGCACGCCGTCCTGCTTGGCGCCCAGGCGGGCGATGGCGGCGCGCGAGGCATGGTTGAACCAGCTGGTTTCCAGCACCACGCTGATGCAGCCCATCACCTCGAAGGCGTGCTGCAGCAACAGCAGCTTGGCCTCGGTGTTCACCCCGCTGCGCTGCACGCGCGGGGCATACCAGGTGTACCCCAGGCTCAGCTTGGGAACATCCGCTTCCAGGCCATAGAAGCGGGTGCTGCCGACGATGTCACCGGCCGCATCACGAATCACGAACGGCAGCACCTTGCCTTCGGCCTGCGCATCCAGCGCGGCCTGCACGTACTGCCCTGCCCGCTGCGGCGACGGCACCTGGGTGTACCAGAGCTGGTCCAGCCCGCTGCCTTCCAGCGCCGCGGCCAGGCCGGGCACATGCGCACCCTGCAGCGGCTCCAGCAGCACATGCTGGCCACGCAGGGTGGGAACGCTGTTCCAGGCATCGGCAGGCGTCATGGCTCAGCCCTGCAGGCTCGGCGTGCGCTGCGCGCAGTGGTCGACATAGGTCTTGATACGGTCGATGCCATCGGCGCCGAACCAGAACACCTTCCACTGGTCCTGCTTGTAGCAGCCGTCGGATTCGGCGTAATAGAAGTGGTTGATCGGGTTGCCATGGCGCGAGCGCCAGAACAGCTGCGGGGTTTCTTCCAGCATCACGTTCCACACCGCACGGCCCAGGCCTTCGCCCTGCGCATCGTCCAGCACCGCGAACTTGTCCAGGTACACGCCCTCGGCCTCGTCGGTGAGGATGACCGCGGTGCGGTAGTTCTCGCTCACGTAGGCGCGCAGCAGGCGGGTCTTCTGGAAGTAATCGGGCACCAGCGTACGACCGAAGCTGGATTCGATCAGACCCTTCAGGCGCGGCAGGTCCAGCTCGCTCCATTCGGTGGCGCGCAGCACTTTTTCGCCCTTGCGCACCAGCGTGCCCGAGCCCTTGTGGGTGAACAGTTCCTTGGCCAGGTC
>PJTS01000829.1_pt1 | contig 14460 bp, 9 predicted proteins | sample 1512251 | NCBI WGS metagenome assembly PJTS01 (sample SAMN08177686, study PRJNA422409) | Soil metagenome, whole genome shotgun sequencing project. | isolation source: Soil (2) enriched on wood chips: alkali lignin treatment | place: USA: Madison | collected 2015-01-15 | reverse complement strand
CTGGGTCTGCAGGCCGGCCCAGTCACGCCACTTGTCCGGGTAACCGATCTTCGGGGGGAAGGTTTCCCACTGTGCGATGGCCTTGGCCTTGGTCTCGTCGCTCATCCAGCTCAGGCCCTGGATGCGTTCCTTCAGCGACGCGGCCAGGTTCTTCACCAGTTCTTCCATCTTCGCCTTGGCTTCCGGCGAGAAGGCGACCTTTACGTACAGCTGGCCGAAGGCTTCGCCGGCATCGTTCTCGATGGTGCCCAGCACACGCTTCCAGCGCGGCTTCTGTTCCTTCTGGCCATTGAGGGTCTTGCCGTAGAACTCGTAGTTCTCCTGCACGAAGGCGTCGGCCAGGTACGGCGAGGCGCCATCAACGGTGTGGAAGCGCAGGTAGGCGCGCCAGACCGACGGATCGGTGTCGCCCAGTGCCTTGCTCACTTCCTCGTGGAAGGCCGGCATGGCCAGCGAGAACTTCTCCGGTGCGGCAACGCCCTGCGACTTGAAGAACTCGGTCCAGCTGAAGTTCGGGGGCAGCTGGTCGGCGCCGTCCAGGCGGACCGGGTTGTAGAACAGCTCGACGTTGCGCGACAGGTCGACGCGCGACTTGGAGGCCTTGGCCAGGCGGGTCTCGAACTTGACCACGTCCTCGGCCTGCTTGGCGGCATCGGCAGCGGCAACGCCCGACAGTTCCAGCACCTTGGCGACGTGCGCCTGGTAGGCCTTCAGCTTGTCGGCGTTCTTGGTGTCGGTGTAATAGGTGGTGTCCGGCAGGCCCAGGCCGCCCTGGCTGGCGTAGGCCATGTTCATGGCCGAGTTCTTGAAGTCCGCTTCGGCGCCGAAGCCGAACAGGACGTTGTCGCCCTTGGCTGCGCTGGTGCGCAGGTAATCGGCGATGGCGGCCTTGTCCTGCAGGCCGTCGATGGCGGCCAGGTCGGCCTTCAGCGGCTCGATGCCCTGGGCGTTGATCTTGGCTTCGTCCATGCCGGTGGCCCACAGGTCGCCGACGATCTTCTCGATGTGGTTCGGATTCTTGACCTGGGCAAGCTGCTCGGCCAGCTGGTGCTGCACGGCCACCGAACGCTCGTCGAGGATGGTGAAGGCGCCCCAGCTGGTGCGGTCGCCCGGAATCTCATTGGCGGCCAGCCACTTGCTGTTGACGTAGTCGCCAAAGGCGCCGCAGGCGTCCATCGCGCTGTCCAGGTCACTGGCCTGGAAGGCGTTGTAGGCCGGCAGCTTGGCCTCGTCCAGCTTGTAGGTGGTGGCCTGGTCAGTGGCGGCCGGCGTGGAGGCGGTGGCGTCCTTTGCCGGGGTGTCGGTCTTGCCGCAGCCGACCAGCGCGGCCGAAACGGCCAGGGTCAGCAGCACGATCTTGGGAGTACGGGTCACTTGAATGGCCTCCAGGCCGAGTGATTCAGGGAAGGGCCGTTTGGGGCGGCCGTGGGCCGAACGATACGCCGCTGGCCCGCCCTGCAAGGGTGTCGAAGGTCATGGCCGGGTGCAAGGGCCGGGCAGGGCCCATAAAAAGACAGACCCGGCAAAAGCCGGGCCTGTCGGGGTGTAGCGGTCCTGACGGGATCAGAACTTGTAGGTCACGCCCACGTAGGCATAACGGCCGACCATGTCGTAGTAGGACGAGCCCAGATCGGTGCCGAAGTAGTTCACCGGCGGATCCTTGTCGAACACGTTGTCCACGCCCAGGTAGACCTCCACGCCGGAGTCCGCGATCTTATAGCCGACCTGCATGTTGTGGTACAGGTACGACGGGTTGCGGATCGGGCTCTGCGAACCCGGGTTGGACTTGTAGCTGTCCGGGGTCACGCGCAGGTTGCCGTCGACGTAGATCATGTCCCACTTCGCGCGGAAGTTGCCCAGGTCATAGTTGACGTTGAACTGGCCGCGCCAGCGCGGATCGCTGTAGTAGGTGACGTACTCGGTGAACTCATCCGGGAACGCCTGGAAGGCCCACTCACGCGACTGGATCAGGCGGGTACCGACCAGGCGCAGGGTGGTGTTGCCGCCTGCCAGCTGGAAGCGGTAGTCCATTTCCACGTCGACGCCGACGCGGCGGGACTTGGCCAGGTTCTCGGCAAGCGCGGTCCAGCCGATGATGCTGTACGGGGTGCCTGCGGTGCCGCTGGCGCGGACCACCATGTCGCAGAACGAGTTGTTCTGCACGCCGCCGGGCGAGTCAACGCAACGGGTTGCATTGGTCTGCGCGGTCACCGAACCGATCGCGTCTTCCAGCGTGATGCGCCAGTAGTCCATGGACATGCCGAAGCCGTCCAGGAACTCAGGCTGCCACACGAAGCCCATGGTCACCGACTTGGAACGTTCCGGCTTCAGGTCCGGGTTGCCGCCGCTGACGCCCGGGCGGGTCGCCGTGTAGGTGTCCACCCAGTTGCTCGGGATGCCCAGCGCGGCGCAGTTGGCTGCACGCAGTGCCGGGTCCTTCGCGGTGCTCGGACGGTTCGAGTTGGTCGACAGCGTGTTGCAGGGGTCGTTGATGGTCGCGAAGTTCTGCGACTGCGGGTTGAACAGTTCGCCGATGCTCGGGGCGCGGACGGCCTTGGCCAGGCTGGCGCGGAAGCGCAGGGAGCTCAGCACTTCCCAATCCAGGCCGACGTTCCAGGTCTTGGTTTCGCCGATGGTGCTGTAGTCCGAGTAACGACCGGCCAGATCCAGGTTCAGGCGGCGGATGCCCGGGATGTCGGCCAGCAGCGGCACCGAGGTTTCCACGAAGGCTTCCTTGGTGTCGTACTCGCCACCACGGCTCGGGATGGCGTTCAGGAAGGTCAGGCCCATCGCCGACAGCGGATCGGTGTTTTCCTGGCTCTGTTCCTTGCGGTACTCCACGCCTGCTGCGATGCCCATGTCACCGGCCGGCAGCGAGAACAGCGAGCCGTTGGCCACCGAGGCGCTGAACACCTGCTGCTTCAGCTTGGACTGGTTCAGCGAGTTGGTGTTGAACCATGCAGCTGCTTCCGGGCTGACCTTGCCGTTGCCCATCACGTTGAACGGAACGCAGCCGGCGACCAGGGCGGCCGAGTAGGCGCGGCCGGTATACGGGTTGACGGCGTTGGGGTTCAGCGTCGAGCGGCAGACGATCTGGCCATTGGCCGGATTGATGACGGCATCCAGACCGGCCTGCCAACGCTCTTCAATGCGGTTGTTGAAGTTGACGCGGTCGATGGTGGTCTGGCCGAAGTTGGCCGAAGCCTCGTAGGTCCAGTCGGCGCCCAGGTTGCCTTCCAGGCCCAGCACGGCACGTGCGGTGGAGCGCTCGACGTTCTCGCCGCGGCGGCCGGAATCAACGTTGAAGCGCGACACGAGCAGGGTGCTCAGGCCGTTCGCGTCCATCAGGGCGCCCAGCTCCGGGGTCACGTACGCGTTGTCGCGCTGGATGCGCAGGGCGCGCGCGGTACCCACCTGGTCGAAGGTCGGCTGGCCGAAGAACTCCGATTCGGTCTTGGTGTACTTGCCTTCGAAGAACAGGCGGTGGTCGTCGTTCAGATCGAAGTTGACGGCGGTGTTGAAGCTGAAGCGGTTGAACGCCGGCTCCAGATCCGCGACGGCATTCAGATCGGCGAAATCGCAGTTCGTACAGGTGTTCGCGCTGACGATCGTGCCGTCATAGCGGTTCTTGCGGAACGTGCCATCGGGATTGAACACATAGCGGTTCGAACCGTCAGCGCGGAATGCGCCGAGGGTGAACGTGCCGCCGTAGGACAGCGCATGGTTGCCGCCCGGACCCTGCAGGATGGTCTGCGGGTTGCTTTCGCTCGGCGGCTTGCTGGCGTCGTAGTTCGGGTTGTTGACCGTGGTCAGGAACTCACGGCCGATCGCGCGATCACCACGGCCGTAGCGGCCCTGGGTGCTGTACTCCATCGCGATGGCGGCGCTGCCGCGGCCGTCGGCAAAGTCCTTGCCGCCGGAGAAGCTGATGAAGGAACGGTCGAAGCTGCCTTCCGATGCCGCGCCGCGCTGGGCGCGCAGCTCGAAGCCATCGAACTTCTTCTTCATGATGAAGTTGACCACGCCGGCAACCGCATCGGCGCCGTACACGGCGGACGCACCACCGGTGATCACTTCAACGCGCTCGATCCACTCGACCGGAATGGTGTTGACGTCCACGGCGGTGGAGCCCGGGCTGGCGCCCACGTGGCGGCGACCGTTGACCAGCACCAGGGTGCGTGCGGTGCCCATGCCACGCAGATCCATCAGGCCCAGGCCGGCGGTGCCGATGAAACGGGTCGAGTTGCCCATGGTGTAGGTCGGGGTGAGCTGCGGCATCTTTGCCATCAGGTCACCGATGTTCACCGCGCCGGTGCCACGGATTTCCTCGGCCGAGATGGCCGTGACCGGCGACGGGGTGACGAAACCGGTACGCGCGATACGCGAGCCGGTGACGGTGACCTTGTCCAGGTCGACGGCCCTGTTGCCGGTGGACTCGGCGTCCTGGGCGAAGGCCGGTGCTGCAGCGGCGGCCATCAGGCCGGCCAGCAGGGCGCAGGTCAGCGGGTGGCGACCGGGCGTGCGGTGAATCGTCATGCGTGAAACCCCCTAATGGATGTGAATGCTGGCTTCCGTGCCGTAGTTCTGTGTGCGTTCATGTGTCGTCCTGACTCGCCTCGAACCTAACACGGTCTTAACGAGAAATGCATGTTTCCGTCACGCGGTGACGTATTTAGCACTTGACGTGTTCATCAAATTGCAACAAATACAGTGGCTTAGTCTCAGTTGTAATGGTTACGTCTGTAAGCCAACAATTGAGATGAATAGGGGATTAAGCGAAGCTTTGCGCAGAAGTGGCGTGGGCTTTGCACAAGCTGGCGTCTCGGGCGTCTGTCCGCGCGTCGGCTGCCGGGCTGAAGACAAACGAAAAGGGCGGCCGAAGCCGCCCTTTTCATGTTGACGTTGTCGCCGGTCAGAACTTGTAGGAAACCCGGGCGAAGAACGTACGGCCGTACCAGTCGTACTGCGACGCGTACAGCGGGGTGTTGCCGTAGCGGGTACCGGCGGTGTTGGAAATCAGGTCCGGTGCCTTGTCGAGCAGGTTGCGCACGCCGACCATCAGGCTCCAGTCGTCCATGTTGTAGGCCACCGAGACGTTGTGGCGGAACTGCCAGCCAGCCTTGATGTCGCGCGTTGCGTTCTGGTAGCCGGAGTAGGTGAAGGTCCGGTCCAGGTCCCTGTTCTCCGTGCTGCTGTTGTAGACGCCCTGCCAGTTGAAGGCCCAGTCACCGCGCTCCAGGCTCACGCTGGCCAGGCCGACGGTTTTCGGACGGCCGATGTAGCCCACCTGGTCGGAGGTGGTGAAGCCGCTGTCAGCTGCCGAATCGAACAGCTGGTAGGTGTCTTCCAGCGTGTAGGTGATCTGCGCTTCGGCGGACAACTTGCCGAAGGCGAAGTCGTTGTCGTAGTTGATCTGCAGGTCGTAGCCGCGGGTACGCTCGCGGTTGATGTTCACGTACTGGTTGTAGATGGTGGTGATCTGGTTCGGGTTGGCCGGATCGGTCGGGCTGTTGCGCACCAGGTTGTTGCAGAACGAGTTCGGGTACACGGCCGAACCGTAGCAGCCGAACACGATGTCGTATTCGTCGAGCTGGGTGATTTCGCCGCGCACGTCGTAGTCGAAGTAGTCCAGCGCGATGTTCAGGTTGGCGAAGGTCGGGGTCCACACCAGGCCCAGGGTCTTGGCCTTGGAGGTTTCCGGCTTCAGCTGGCCCGCGCCGCCACCGGAATAGATGGTGGCACTGCTGCCACCGCCGGCGTAGGTTTCCGGAATGCCAGCAGCACCGCAGTTGGCGCGCAGGAAGTCGTTGTTGCTGTCGCCCCACAGGATGCAGGGGTCGATCTGGTTCTGGGCCAGGAAGCCGGTCTGGTTGCCCAGGTACAGCTCATACAGGCCCGGCGCACGGTAGGAGGTGCCCATGGTGCCGCGGACGCGCAGCGAGGGGACGACCTGCCAGTTCACGCCGGTCTTCCAGACCTTGTCCGAACCCGACACGGAGTCATATTCGAACACGCGGCCGGACAGGTTGACCGACAGCGATTCGATGCCCGGAATGCCCTTCAGCAGCGGCACGTCCACTTCGGCGAAGGCTTCCTTCACCTTGTCGGTGCCCTTGGTGATGTCGGCGGTGCTGGAACCCCAGATGTTGCCCGAGCGCGAGAACTCCGACGGGGTGTCGTTGATCTTGTACTTGCGGAACTCGACGCCGAAGGCCGAGGCGACGTCGCCAGCTGGCAGCGTGAACAGGTTGCCGCTGAGGATGGCGTTCGCACTGGTCTGTTCGTACACGGTGTTGCCAGTGTGGTACTGGCCGATCGCATTGATCAGCTCACCCATGCGCTGGCCGTTCAGGAAGCCGGCATTGAAGTAGTCGACCGGCATGTCGCCGCTATTGTCGTAGGACAGGTCACCGGTGCGGCTCGCATCGATGGCCAGCCCGCCGTAATCGCCGCTGGAGCGGCTGTAACCGGCGTTGACTTCCCAGGCCCAGCTGTCGGTGGACTTGAACTGACCATCGAATTTGGTGGTGCCGTAGAAGTAGTCGACGGTGATCTTCTGGTCGCTCGGGAACGGCATGATGACCTGGAAGAGGTCATCGGCCGCTTCGCTGTACACGATCGGGTAGAACTGGCGCCAGCCGTGCGCGTTGGTCTCGCGACGGTTGTACAGGAACTGCGTCTTCCAGGCGAAGCTGTCGAAGCTGAAATCGCTGGCGGCGTACAGGGTGGCGCGTTCGCGCTTATTGATTACTTCCTGGTCATGGTAGAACGGGAAGTTCAGCACGTCCTCGTAATAGGCCGTACCACCGTTGGCGTAGGTGGGGGTCGGACGCGGGCGCGGACGGTAGCCCGGGAACGGACCGACAGTGCTGCCATCGGGCGAGGGCACGTAGCGGATCGCCGAGTTGTTGTAGTTGATGATGGTATTGGCGTACAGGTTGCCGGTGCTGCAGCCTGCCAGGTCGGTGCCGGCCAGGATCGAACGATCCTCGCGGTCGATACGCTTGCCGTCAGTGCCCCACACCATGTCCTGGGCGCAGGAGAAGAAGTCACGGTCGCCCACGGTCAGAGCGTTCAGGCGGTCCCACTGGGCCGCAGCAACGATGCTGCCCTTCTCGAAGTTCCAGCCGTTGGCGATCGAGGCAGAGAACTGCTCGCCGCCGCCGTGCTGCGGAACGCTCATCGAGTAGGTCATCTCCGGGCGGTCGATGCTCTTCTTGGTGATCAGGTTGACCACGCCGGCCAGAGCGTCCGAGCCGTAGATGGAGGACGAGCCGTCCTTCACGATTTCAATGCGCTGCAGGATGGCCTGCGGAATGACGTTCAGGTCGAATGAGCCGACCTGGCCGCGGGTACCGGCCGGGCCGGGGCGCTGGCCGTCGAGCAGGACCAGGGTGCGGTTGGCGCCCAGGCCACGCAGCGAGACGGTCTGCACGCCGGTGCCGCCTTCGACGACGAAGCCGCCGAACTGGTTGTTCATCTGGGTCGAGCCAGCGGCGATCGCCGAGGTCTGCAGGAAGTCAGCGGTGTCGAACTGACCGGAGGCGATGCTCTTGTCGATCGAGATGACCTGCACCGGCGAGGTGGTTTCGTACTCCGGGCGCTTGATGAGCGAACCGGTGACGCTGATGGCATCCAGGTTGGTGGCGTTCTTGGACGCGCTGCTCGACGTGGTCGTCGGCTGCTGCGGTTCCGCTTCCTGGGCAAAGACGGGCGCGGCCTGCAGGCATGCGAGGACGGCGAGGGTCAATGGGACGCGGCTTGGCTTGATCTGGCGATTGGCGGTGCGCATTTCGGTTGGATCCCCACTTGTTATGCTTCGGTTAAGCGAGTGTAAGTAGGACGTTAGCTAAATGCAATATGAATACGAAAATTTATAACTCGTTGTTTTTAAAAGACATCTACGGCTTTTGAAACAAAAAAACCCTCTCGATTCAGGATCGAGAGGGTTTTTCTTCACATCTTTGTGTTAACGGTTAAATCAGAGGCCGCCGGGGCCGCAGTCGTTCTTCAGGAACGATTCGATCAGGCCCAGCGTCTCGCGCTGCTGGCGCGGGTACCACGGCATGCTGTGCTGCTGGTCGGCGATCAGGTGGAACTTCGCCGGCACCTTGCCTTTGACCGCGTCGTAGAAGCCCTGTGCGTGGAACGAGGGCGTGCGCACGTCGCGGTCACCGACGAAGAGCATGACCGGGATGTTGGCCGACGCGGTGTTGCGCATCGGATCCATGCCCTTGACGGTCTGCCCCTGCAGGATGCGCTGCAAGCGGTTGTCGCTCCACGACGTGCCCAGGCGGGCCAGGTCGGTCACCGGCGCACCTGCAATGGCGCACTGGTACGGCGAGTTCGGTCGCACCGTCGCCGCAGCAGCGGCGAAACCACCGTAGGAGTAGCCGAAGATCGCGATGCGGTCCTTGGCAGCGAAGCCCTGCGACACCAGCCAGGCGGCACCGTCGTCGTTGTCGTCGGACATCTTCTGGCCCCATTCGCGGTCGCCGGCGATCCACAGCTCGCGACCCAGGCCCGACGAACCGCGGTACTGCGGGCGAAGCACTGCGTAGCCGCGCGAGGTCAGCAGTGCGATCCAGCCCGAGGCGTCCCACTGCACGTAGTCGCGCGCCCAGGGGCCGCCATGCGGGTTGACGATGGCCGGCGGTGCCGGGTCGCCGTCCTTCCAGCCCTGCGGCAGGTCCAGGATGGCGGGAATCTCGCGCCCGTCGCGGGCCTTGTAGGTGACCCAGCGCTCTTCACCGGTGGCGCCCTTGGCGATCCATGGGCGCTCGCTGCCCAGGCTGACCACATTCTTGCGGTCCAGCAGCAGGAAGTAGCTGGTGGGCGCATCAGGGCCGACGGCGCGGAACAGGATGCGCGAGAAATCATCGTTGTAGCGGGCGATTTCCACCTGGCGCCCGCCGGCGGCCTGCTTCAGCGTGTCCTGGATCGACTTCAGGGTCGGGTCCACGTACACCGTCTGCGCGCTGGGGCCATCGATGGTGAAGCCCACGACCTGGTTGAAGGTCTTCGGCTGGGTGCTGAACACCAGGCTGGCGATGGAGAAGTTCGGGTTGGCGAGGACGGGCTCGGAGTCGAACTTCTGCAGCTTTGCGTCGTAGAGATGGACCTGGACCTTGTCCGAGAACAGGTCGGTCAGGATGTAGTACTTGCCGGTGGCGTCATCCACGCCGGCCAGCTCCACCGTGTGCCGGTTGGACAGCTTGGACAGCAGGGGCTTCTGCAGCACGAACTGGCCGGACGACGGGTCCAGGATCAGCACCTGCTGCTCGTAGTCGCCGCTGACCGGTTCGATCTGCGCCTTGGCCAGCACCTTGCCGGTGCGCGCGTCGAACAGCGCGGGCTGGGCGCGCGTACCGCCGCGGAACAGCAGCTCGGTTTCCTTGGTCTTGAGGTTGTACAGATAGTAGTTGGCGGTCAGCGAGATTTCGCTCAGCTGGCGGATGATGACCCTGTCCGGATCCAGCGGCAGCATGTTGACCAGCGACGCAGTGCCACCCAGTTCAAGGCAGCGCTGGGTCTGCTCACTAACGCCCAGCTTGCGGGTGTTGTCGGCGAAGGCTTCGCCGAAATCCTTCTGGGTCGTGTCGGTCAGGTAGGTCTTGACCACGAAGGTCTTGGTCGCGCCGGAAACGCTGCCTTCGCCACAGCCGCCCAGCTGGCCGGTCCATTCCTGGCGGCCGACAGCGAGGATGCGATCGGATTTCAGCGCCGCGGCGGCGATGAACTTCATGCGGTCGCCGGACGGTGTGACCACCTTCGGGCCGCCAGACAGGCTGTCGGTGTCCCAGCTGGCCAGCGCGGTTTCTTCCGGGTTGGCGGGGGACGGGATCAGTGCGACCAGGTGCTTGCCGTCAGGGCTCATCGAAACCGACTGCAGCGCCGGCAGGCGCGCCAGGTCTTCAATGGGGACGGGGGCGGCGTGGGCAGAGGTGCCGGCCAGGGCCAGGGCCAGGGCGGTACCCAGGCGGAAGCGGGGAATCACGTGCATTTCTTGTCCTTGGGCTGCGCGTTGATCGAGGTCGAAAGCTGACTGATTGGTGAACGGATTCGGACGGTAGCAGATGTTCGGTAGGCGCGTCAGTGCCAACCGGAGCGCGTTCATTGCCTGGCCCGGCGGGTCCAACTTGTATGATGGGAGGTTGCCAGTCCCCACGAACCGCTTCCGGAGTCCGCAGTGAACAGCCCCGCCCGTCGTCCCCACGCCAGCCAGGTACAGAAGGGCCTGTCGCCCCATGCGCGCATCCGCAACGTGATCGCGGTGGGTTCGGGCAAGGGGGGCGTCGGCAAGTCCACCACCTCGGTGAACCTGGCGGTGGCCCTGCAGCAGCTCGGTGCCCGCGTGGGCGTGCTGGACGCGGACATCTACGGCCCCAGCGTGCCGGCCATGCTCGGCCTGTCCGGCCGCCCGGAAAGCCCGGACAACAAGAGCATCGAACCGATGCGTGCGTTCGGCGTGGACACCATGTCCATCGGCTACCTGGTGGAAGACGAGACGCCGCTGATCATGCGCGCGCCGCGGGCGACCGCTGCGCTCACCCAGCTGTTCGAAGACACGCTGTGGGACGACCTGGACTACCTGCTGATCGACCTGCCGCCGGGCACCGGTGACATCCAGCTGACCCTGGTGCAGAAGATCCCGCTGGCCGGTGCGGTCATCGTCACCACGCCGCAGGACATCGCCACGCTGGATGCGAAGAAGGCGCTGAAGATGTTCGAGAAGGTGGAGGTGCCGGTGCTGGGCATCGTCGAGAACATGGCCGTGCACACCTGCAGCAACTGTGGCCACGTCGAGCACCTGTTCGGCGAGGGCGGTGGCGAGCGCATGGCCGCGCAGTACGGCGTGCCGCTGCTGGGGTCGCTGCCGCTGCAGATCGATATCCGCGAACAGGGCGACGCCGGCAGCCCGATCACCGTCGCCCAGCCCGATTCGACCGCCGCCCAGGCGTATCGCCGGGCCGCCGAGCGCCTGGTGGAGGAAGTGGGCAAGCGCCCGCGGGCGTCGATCCAGATCCTGTCCTCGCTGCTGTAAGGCAGCAACCGCGGGGCTGCGGCGTGGCTGCCCGGCCCCCTGCTAGAATCCACGCGCCCCTCGCACCCAGGACAAAGCATGAGCATCAAGAGTGACCGTTGGATCCGCCGTATGTCCGAGCAGCACGGCATGATCGAGCCGTTCGAGGCCGGGCAGGTGAAGCACGCCAACGGTGAGCGCATCGTCAGCTACGGCACCTCCAGCTATGGTTACGACGTGCGCTGCTCGCGCGAGTTCAAGGTGTTCACCAACATCAACTCCACGATCGTCGACCCCAAGCACTTCGATCCGGGCAGCTTCGTGGACGTCGTCGGTGATGAGTGCATCATCCCGCCCAACAGCTTCGCGCTGGCCCGCACGGTGGAATACTTCCGCATCCCGCGCGACACCCTGGTGGTGTGCCTGGGCAAGAGCACCTATGCCCGCTGCGGCATCATCGTCAACGTGACCCCGCTGGAACCGGAGTGGGAAGGCCACGTGACCCTGGAATTCAGCAACACCACGCCGCTGCCGGCGCGCATCTACGCCAACGAAGGCGTGGCCCAGATGCTGTTCTTCCAGGCGGCGGCCGACGATGTCTGCGAAACCTCGTACAAGGACCGCGGCGGCAAGTACCAGGGCCAGACCGGCGTGACCCTGCCGCGTACCTGAGCAACCTGTCGGTAGCGCCGGGCCATGCCCGGCTGCACATGGACAAAGGCGGCGCTTGCGCCGCCTTTGTTTATTTGCCGCGTCCGAACAGCATCGCGATGCCGACGCCGACCAGGCCGACCGGCCACCAGGTCAGGAACAGCTTGGAAACATTCAGGTGCGTCCAGCCCAGGTTGCTGGCGAGCATGAACAAGCCGATCAGGATCAGCAGGATGGCGGCGACAAGATTGAATCGCATCGGGTCGTCAAAGGCTCAGGGGTGGGCCGGATATCCTAGCCGTTCCTTCCAGTAGGCGACATGCTGGTCCAGCGCGGCCGGCTCGTAACGGTGCGCCGGCCCGCTGCCCCAGACCGGGCCGGGCCAGGCCGGATCGCCGTCGTGGCGGCCGATCACGTGGAAATGCAGCTGGCGCACGATGTTGCCCAGCGCCCCGATGTTGATCTTCTCCACCCCGTCCGAGCCGTGCAGGGCCTTGCAGGCGCGGTTGAGTTCGGTGCGCAGCTTGTCCTGCTGCTCGCCGTCCAGCTCGATCCACTCGGTAATCCCGGCCAGGCGCGGCACCAGGACCAGCCAGGGGAATCGTTCGTCGTTCATCAACCGCACTTGCGACAACGGTCCTTCAGCAACCAGCACGCTGTCGGTGGCCAGGCGTGAATCCAGTTCGAAATCGCTCATCCAAGATGCTCCGTGAAGAAATCGAGGGTGCGTTGCAGCGCCAGGGCGGCGCTGTCTGGATCATACGCATGTCCGACCTCCCGGTTGAAGGCGTGGTCGGCCGGATAGACGTAGGTGGCCATCTGCGGCAGCTTTTCGCGGTGGGCCTGCACGGCCTCCGGCGGGATGCTCTTGTCCTGAGCGCCGAAGTGGAAGATCACCGGCGCCTTGGGCGTTTCGTCGAGGAAATTGACGTTGCGGCCGCCGTAGTAGCTGGCCGACGGCAGGCCCAGGCGCATCGCCGCCAGCAGGGCCACGCTGCCGCCCCAGCAGTAGCCGACAGTGCCGACCTTGCCGTAGGGGGCCAGGCGCGTCGCCGCCGCGCGCACCACTTCCAGTGCCTTCTCCATGCCCAGCGTGTTGACCCGCTCCAGGCCGTCCTTCACCCCTTCCGGGCTGTAGGGCAGGGCGTCGGGGTCGGCCTCCGGGCCATCGACCAGATCGAAGAACGACGGCGCCAGCACCGCGTAGCCTTCGGCGGCGAAGCGCTCGGCGACCCCGCGCATGTGCGCGTTGACCCCGAAGATTTCCTGTATGACCACCAGCGCCGCGCGCGGCTTGCCCTCGGGCAGGACCTGCCAGGCGCGGACCGGGCCATGATGCGTATCCAGAGTGATCCATTCGGACATCGTCGGGTACCTCGTTGCAGGGGACAGGCCTGCATTGTCGACGCTGGCCGGGTTAGCGGCGTGTCAGCGGCTGTGCCCGATCAGGCGGCTGGCCATTCAGAGCCGGGCACCAATCGCGATGTTGCAAGCGGCATCGACGACAGTGGCTTCCGATGTCACTCAGAACTTGCGCAGCCCCGCATGGACCAGCGCCTTGCCAAGGATGCTGACGTTGCCGGGCTCGGGGCGATAGGGCGGGAAGTCCGTGTTCACGCTCACCACGTACAGGCCATCGCCCCGCTTCTGCAGCATCTTGATCTGGGTTTCGCCGCCAAGGGTGATGAGGTAGTAGTCGTCACCGTCAAAGTGATCGAAGTTGGTATCGATCCAGACGATGTCGCCATCTTCCAGCTTGGGCCGCATCGAGGGCCCGCGACCGGTGATGATCTGGATGCGTCCGGGCTGCGGCAGGAAGCCGAGCTTCCGTCGCACCTCCCATTCGGCAACCTCGATCGTTCTCATCACCTCGGGTGTGTCGTAGGTGACACCCGTGTCTGCTTCCAGGACGTTGAAGCGAACGTATCCCGGAGGCGGTCCCATCTCCTCGACCGCCGGCTTGCCATCTGCGATGGCGCCTGGGGGCAGCATCGTGCCGTTACCGGTCGCGAGCCAGGATTCACTGACTCCCAGCACCTTGGCCGCCGCCAAGAGGTTCGCTCCACGCAGAAATTTTGCCTTTCCGCTGAACCAGTTATGGACGCTCGGTGCTGAAACGCCGACCTCTCGGGCCAGATGGGCCTTGGTGATCTGGGCGTGTCGGAGTGCACGGGCCAAGCGTTCAGAAAGAGTAGTCATTAGGAAAGACTAATTCTTAGCTAATTAGGAGTAGCTATTGACCCGTGAATTAGATGCGTCTAATTTCAGGCCATGAAGAATCCTAGTGCTTCTACCGTCATCGATCGCATGGGAGGGACCGGCAGGGTGGCCCGCATATGCGAGGTGAGCTCCGCTTCTGTCAGCCAATGGCGGTTGAAGGGCATACCGGCCGCAAGGCGACAGTTCCTGCAACTGTTGAGGCCTGAAGCCTTCCGCGAAGAAAGCGATAGTGACGGTCGTTCGATACCGCCCGACGACGGGTGGTACACGCTCAGGCGGTAGGGTGCCGAGCGGGCAGGGGATCAGCCGATCTGTCGTTCAGAGGTGGCGCACCAACCCCGCTATACTGGCGCCCTTTCAGGCCCCGGCCCCCAGGACCCCCTGCCATGCCGGCAGGGGCCCAGGCCCCCAGAGTCCCGCGATTTCCATGTCCCAGCTGAACCCCAAAGTCGGCTTCGTCAGCCTTGGCTGCCCGAAGGCCCTTGTCGATTCCGAGCGCATCCTGACCCAGCTCCGCTCGGAAGGTTATGACATCGTCCCGTCCTACGATTCGGCCGACGTGGTGG
>PJTS01000824.1_pt1 | contig 14599 bp, 10 predicted proteins | sample 1512251 | NCBI WGS metagenome assembly PJTS01 (sample SAMN08177686, study PRJNA422409) | Soil metagenome, whole genome shotgun sequencing project. | isolation source: Soil (2) enriched on wood chips: alkali lignin treatment | place: USA: Madison | collected 2015-01-15 | reverse complement strand
GGTGCGAGCGCGGGCTGTAGTGGCCGTCGGCCGGGGTGTACCACTGGCCATCTTCGGTGCGCGGGCGCGGGAAGCCGGTGAAGCCAGTCTCGGCATCACGCACCTGCGGATCCCACACCTTGCGCCAGTTGCGGCCGCGCTCGCGCAGCGTCACCGCATCCTGGGCATGGCCCAGGCCATCGGCCATCTGCGACAGCGCGCAATCGGCCACGGCGTACTCCAGCGTTGCCGAACCGCCGTGGTGCGGATCGACATCCATGCCCTTGGACGGGAACGCGCGGTCATAGACCACGTAGCCCATGTCCAGGTAGGTCGGGTTGCCCGAACGGCCGGCCATGCGCGAGTTCAGCGGCGGCGTACCGAAGGCATTGCGGCGCAGCGCATCCCAGGCCTGCGACTCACGGCCCTTGAGCGCACCGAAGCGCCACAGGTCGACCATGAAGGGCGTGACCGGGTCGCCGGTCATGATGTTGGTTTCGAAGTTGGCGTAGCCCCAGCGCGGCAGCCAGCCGCCCTGCTCGTCGATGGCCAGCAGGGTGCGGCCGATGTCGCGGGCCACGTCCGGGCGGGTCAGCGCCAGCCACTGGTTCTGCGCACGGTAGGTATCCCACAGCGAGAAGTATTCGTAGTAGGTCCAGCCATCGGCGCGGTGGATGCCATCGTCGTAGCCACGGTAGCGGCCATCGGCATCGCTGCCGGTGAGCGGCTGCAGCAGCGCGTGGTACATCGCGCTGTAGAAGACGGTGCGGTCATCGCCGCTGCCGCCCTGCACGCGCACCCGCGCCAGCTGCTCGCGCCAGGCCTGCTGGGACAGCGAACGCATCCTGTCGAAACCGATCAGCGCCCCACCCTGCATGCCCTCGGCGCGCAGGTTGGTACGTGCGCCTTCGGCATCGACGTGCGAGATCGCACTCACCGCAGTGACCGACTGGCCCTTGGCCAGGTCGAAGGTGAGCCAGGCGCCATTCGGCTTCTGCTCGCCTTCCATGCTGTGCCGCGCGTTGGGCAGGCCACCGGTTTCGCCCCAGGTGCCATGCGCCTTGAACGGACGGTCGAACTCGACGCGGAACCAGGTGGTGTACTGGTGGCCACCGCAGAAGCTCTTGGTGACCAGCTTGCCTTCCACCACGCGGTCGCCGACCACATCGACCACGCTGCCGATGACCGAGTGGCGCTCGTTGGCCTGGCCGACGTTGATCATGACGTGGCCATCGCCGCTGCGCTGGCTGAAGGTGTAGCGCTCGGCTGCGGCGCGGGTACGTGCAGTGGCTTCGGCGTCGATGCCGCCGTAGCTGGTCAGCCGAACCTTGTAGTAGCCGGCCTGGCCGACCTCGCCATCATGCGTGTAGCTGGACGCGTAGGCCTTGTGGTCGAACTGCTTGGGGTTGCCGGTATCGAAATCGCCGCCCGGACCGATGCTGCCGGTGACCGGCAGGATCGAGACCTGGCCGCCCTGCTCCCAGCAGCCGGCGCCGGACAGGAACGAATGGCCAAAGCCGCGGATCTTTTCGTCGTCGTAGCGCCAGCCGGAGTAATGGCTGCCGATCGGGCTGACCTGGATCAGGCCGAACGGGGCCGAGGCGCCGGGGAAGGTGTTGCCGTCATCCTTGCTGCCGATGAAGGTATTGACCTCGCGCTCCAGCGCGGCCGGTGCGGCCTGCAGCCAGGGCGTGACGGCCAATGCCAGCAGGCAGGCGACGCGCGCCAGCGGGCGATGGGACAGAGCCGGCGAGCGGCGGGCGGACAGACGGCGGGACAACCTGGTCACGGACAGGACTCCTTGGCGGCAGGGCGGCAGCGGGGCGCCGGCCACGGTGGGCCGAACTCCTCGTTTCCATCGGTACAAATCCGCACCCCGGCGGATTTAGATCGATTGAAGTAAAGCAGGCAGCGCCCATCCATGCATTCTGCGCCGCAGCAAAAGAGGGGGTTTTCGTGGCAGGGCTTGCAGCCCTGCACCTGCTTCAAGCCAGGGCAACGTCAACTTCAAAAGCCTGCATTCCGTGGGTTGGCGGGGTGGGTCCGGTTGAGGGGGACGCCGTGAACCCGTCCATGGGGGCTTGGTCGCCGCATCCATGCGGCTCACACCCCCTCACCCGGACCCACCCCGCCTTCGACAGTTTCCCGCGGCTGTCGGAACCTGCTGCTGATGGTGGTGGGTGCCGACCGTTGGTCGGCACGAGGTTGGATATCGATATCTGACAGACGTGCCGACCAACGGTCGGCACCCACCAACAGCCGCGTGAACCTGTCGGGGGTGGGGCGGTGTGGGCTGGCAGGACCGTTGGCGCCATGGATGGCGCCATCGAGCCCCCAGGGATGGGTTTACGGCGTGTCCTGCAAGCCCACACCGCCCCGCCCAACCAGCAGAAAACCAGAGCCGCCTTTGATCTTGCTTCGGCTTCGGCTTCGGCTTGAAGCAGGTGCAGGGCTGCAAGCCCTGCCGAACCACCCTCCCCTTTTGCGCATGTAAACGATTCCAGTGCATTTCAGCGAATCATCATTCGGCAGACACGTCACTGCAATATTGCGCAGCAGCATGCGCAACCCCTCCAGCCATGCTAAAAATCGCCCCGCCATCGCTTAGATCGATCCAAGCGGATTCAGGGGATGGCCCGGCGTTGGGGACCGGAACAAGTACGTACCCGAGCACCAGCGCGCCGCACCAGGCAACCGCGCGGCTCAAGCAAAATCGGCATCACACATTAGATCGATTCAAGTTCCGCGTCAGTCACCGGATCAATCCAGGAGAGAGGGAGAGATGGCAATCAAGCATTCAACTCGTACGCACGGCCGCGACACGTTGTCGCTCGCCGTCGCGCTGGCACTGGCCGCAGCCGTCGCGCCCCTCGGCGCCGCTGCCCAGCAGGCCACCGCACAGCCGACCACCGGCAGCAGTGATGCCACCACCCTGGACAGCGTCCAGGTCACCGGCTACCGCTACGCCATCGAGAAGAGCCTGCAGCAGAAGCGCGACGCCAATGCCGTGGTTGAAGTGATCACCGCCGAAGACGTTGGCAAGTTCCCTGACAAGAACGTCGCCGATTCGCTGCAGCGCGTGCCGGGCGTGGTCATCACCCGCGACGGCGGCGAAGGCAAGAGCGTCAGCGTGCGTGGCCTCGACCCCGATCTCACCCTGACCCAGTTGAACGGCAACTACATCGCCACCTCCGAAACCAATGACGAGGCCAGCCGTTCGTTCAACTACACCCTGCTGCCGTCGAACATGCTGTCCAGCGCAGAGCTGTTCAAGTCGCCGGAAGCACGCATCGACGAAGGCGGCATCGGCGGCACGGTCATCCTGCACACGCGCCGCCCGCTGGAAATGGAATCCAACTCCGGCTACGTCACCCTGGAAGGCGTCTCGTCCGATACCCACCAGGACGTCGACCCGCAGGCGTCGGCGCTGTACTCCTGGCACAGCAAGGACGAGCGCTTCGGCGTGCTGGTCGGCGTGACCCAGCAGAAGCGCACCAGCCGCACCATGGAAGTGAGCACCGAGAACTACCAGTGGTACGGCACCGACGTCGACGCGCGTGATGTCAACGGCAACGCCCTCACCCAGGGCGGCATCAACTACTGGTGGGGCAACTCCGGCTTCAACGACCAGTTCGGCCACAACTACAGCGACTTCTTCATGCCCACCTCGGTGAACTTCGCCGTGAAGGAAGAGAAGCGCGAGCGCAAGGGCGGCCAGCTGACGTTCCAGTTCAAGCCGATCGACAACCTGACCCTGACCGCCAACTACTTCCGCTTCCAGCTGGACGGCGACTATTCGCAGAACATGCTGAAGGTTCCCGAATGGAACATGGCGCGCTACAACGGTGACGGCAACTGGGCCGGCGGGCGCCTGCTCAACGGCCTGACCTTCGATCCCAGCGGCACGGTGGTCACCGGTGCGCAGTTCGAGAAGCTGCCGGGCAAGGCCTACTACTGCAGCGAAGACGAAGCCGCCGCCGCCGGCCTGGCCCCGGGTGGCTGGGGACCGGACGACTGCACCATTCCGACCCCGCAGCTGACCGGTGGCTACAGCCGCGAAAAGGCGCTGTCGCAGACGGCCGACCTGACCATCGACTGGGACATCAGCCCGCTGTGGAAGGCCTCCTTCAGCGGTGGCCGCACCTGGTCCGAGGGTGGCCCGTCGATGAACTTCCGCATGTCGGCCAAGCCGCGCCGCCGCGTCAACGGCGTGTGGGAGTCCGGCAACCAGTACACCGCATGGGACCTGACCGGCACGCCGACGCTGACCGTCTCGCCGAACCTGCAGGAGGTGCTGATGAATGGCATCGCCGAGGTCGACACCGGCTCGACCGATTCGTCGTGGATGCAGACCGAAGTCAAGCAGAACCACTTCCAGGCCGACGTCACCAAGATGTTCGAAAGCGGCTGGCTGGACTCGATCCAGTTCGGCGCCAAGTACCGTGACGGCAAGGTCCACCGCAACACCGGCAACACCTACTGGGTGTGCCAGGGCGCCGACCCGACCGACTACGACAGCCGCTACCAGGCGGGCTGCGACAACACGGCCGGCATCGCCCAGCCGGGCTTCTTCCTGTCCAACCCGATCAGCGGCATCGCCGGTGGTTTCAACGCGAACGTGTTCCCGGGCATCAACTTCCCGGCCTACATCGACCACCTGAACAATACCTACGGCCAGTCCTACAACCGCGTCGAGGACGACTTCGTCTACAACGTCAACGAGAAGATCTACTCGGGCTACTTCCAGGCCAACTTCCGTACCGAACGCCTGCGCGGCAACGTCGGCGTGCGCGTGGTGCGTACCGAGCAGTTCGCCCAGTCCAGCGATTCCATCGAACGCTTCAACGACTACTTCCTGGACAACGCCTCCGGCGCACCGATGTCCTGCGATGATCCGGCGGCAGCGGCCTACCCCACCTACGGCTGCGAAAGTGGTTTCGTGCGCCTGCCCGACAACCTGGCCCGCGAGAAGAGCTTCGAGCTGATCGGCTCGGACCGCACCTATACCGACGTGCTGCCCAGCTTCAACATCGCCTGGGACATCACCGACAACCTGGTCCTGCGTGGCGCAGCGTCGAAGGTCGTGGCTCGCCCGAGCTACACCAGCATCGCCGCTCCGGGCAGCCTGAGCTACTACAGCCCGGAGTACGTCAATGACCGCCGCGTTGCGGGCGGCGCACCGACCGAGGGTTGGGCAGGCAGCGGCAGCAACAAGAACCTCGAAGCCTTCAAGGCCACCCAGTACGACCTCGGCGTGGAGTGGTACTTCATGCCGGGCGCGGTCGCCGGCGTCGGCCTGTTCCGCAAGGACATCAGCAACTTCACCGTGCCGATCGTGCGTGACGTGCAGATGGAAGTCGGCGGCGAGATGGTGACGGTGCAGAACTACAGCACCCAGGCCAACGGCCGTGACGCGGTGTCGCAGGGCGTGGAAGTGTACGGCCAGTACACCTTCGATTTCGGCCTGGGCGTGCAGGCCAACTACACCTACAACGACACCAACCTGGCCTCGATCGAGCTCAATGGCGAGAACCTCGGCGCATCGCCGCTGGTGGGCAGCGCCAAGAACCAGGCCAACCTGACGGTGTTCTACGAAACCGACCGGTTCCTGGCCCGTGCCTCGTACAACCGTCGTGGTGAAGTGGTCGGCGGCCTGGTCAATGGCATGACCCAGTACACCGAACCGTACGACCAGCTGGATCTGAACGTGGCGTACAACTTCACCGAAGCGCTGACCTTCACCGCCTCGGTGCTCAACGCCACCAAGTCCGAGCAGCGCATCTACCTGGGCAACGACACCCAGTCCCGCCTGATCTCCAACCTGTACTCGGGCCGACAGATCTACTTCGGCGCCACCTACAAGTTCTAAGGTTCCAAACAACGGTCCTCCACGGCAGCCACGCTTTTACAGGTGGCTGCCGTTTTTTTGTTGTGCTCGACCGCGCGCATCCCGCGTAGAGCCGAGCCCATGCTCGGCTTGGCAAGCTGGCTACGTGTTGGACAGCAGTCTTGACTCACTCTGCTTCAGCGGCGGTGGCCTGCAGAAAGAAATGACCATTCCGAATCAGATATCTGCGTTTGAACGCGCCGCCTGGCCGCGTGACGGCCCACGAAATGGTCAGCTCGTCACCGAGCAGGACAACCGACGAGAAGTCGAACTCACTACCTGCGCACCCCGTCTCCTGACTCGCCAGCGACAACGATTGAAGGCAACTGCTGACCAACGTCCTGATGCGCTCAACGGGCACCGGTTGGCTCACATCGTAAACGCTCAGGTAGATCTCGCGCCCAGCCCCACAGAACCCCATTGGACTCGCAGCTCGCGAATCAAAGACGTGATAGATGAGCCGAAAATGGCGATTCCCGATGACGTAAGGGCGGCTATCGACAAATGCCCCCCGCGCTTCGGGATCAAGCGCCACGCCAGGCAGAGAGGTGCCTGCCGGATTGGAAGCATCCGCAGCGAACCACACCCACTGCGCAGGAGACGCGCGGCCGGCACCGCTCGCACTGATGGGCACCAGAATGACCAACAGCAGAAACAGGTAATGCATGCAGTGGTGTTCATCGTCGAGGAGCCAGTGTCTACAGTGTCGGCAATGCCCCCCATTGCCACCACGCGGAAGTACCGCCGGCATGGGTTTTCAATCACATACGGGCCGTGCCACCGGATCGGCGCAAGCCGGATGCGACAACCAGCGCTATCAATACACATCGCGTAGAGCCGAGCCCATGCTCGGCTGCGCTTCGCTCCTTGTAGAGTCGAGCCATGCTCGACTGCTTTTTGCAGCGTCGAGCATGGCTCGACGCTACATGAAAAGCGGGTTACCGCGCGGCGTCCAGCGCCTTGCGCAACGCCGCCACCGTCGCGGTGCTGGTCTGGCTCCAATCCGGGTCAAGCCCGCGCAGCACCGGGTTCTGGAACTGCATGTCCGAGCGACGCAGGCCCTTGGCCGAGGCGTGCAGTTCGGTGCAGCCGGTCTGCCGGGCCACGGCAGCCACGTTGGACGGGCCCAGGCCGGCACCGGCCATCACGCTGATGCGGCCCGCGGCCTGGGCCACCAGCGAGGCCAGCACCTTGCTGCCCGCCTCGGCGCTGACCTGCCCGCCCGACGTCAGCACCCGCTGGCAACCCAGGCCGACCACCTGCTCCAGCGCCGCGGACAGATCACGGGTGGCATCGAACGCGCGATGGAAGGTGACCTGCAGTGGCCCGGCGGCCTGCACCAGCTCACGGCATAACGGCAGGTCGATATCGCCCTGCGCATCCAGTGCGCCGACCACCACGCCATCGCAGCCCAGCGCCCGGCACTGGGCGATGTCACGCAGCATCAGCTCGGTTTCCAATGCGTCGTAATGGAAATCGCCGGCACGCGGGCGCACCAGCACGAACAGCGGAATGGTCAGCCGCTCGCGGGCCATGGCGATGCTGGCGAAGGACGGCGTGGTGCCGCCCTCGGCGAGGTTGTCGAACAGTTCGATGCGGTCTGCACCACCGGCCTGCGCGGCAAGCGCCGAGGCCACCGAGTTGCTGGCGATCTCCAACCCCAGGCGCACGCTCATGCCTGGGTGCTCGTGTAGATCGACAGCGAATCGCGCAGGTCATCCTGGCGCTGCGCATCGCACACCGCGTAGACGAAGCCGCGATGCAGCGCGTACGCGCCCACCTCGCCCTGCTTGTTCATTGCCAGGAAGCAGACCTGCAGCGTTTTGCTTGCCTCAGGGCGCTTGCGCACCACCCGGTCGATCGCCTCGCGGCAGGCCTGTGCAGGCGTGCGTCCCTGGCGCATCAGCTCGACCACCAGGAACGAGGCGGCATTGCGGATCATCTCTTCACCCACGCCCGAGGCCGTGGCCGCACCCACCTCGTTGTCCACGTACAGGCCGGCACCGATGATCGGGCTGTCGCCGACCCGGCCGTGCAGCTTCCAGGCCATGCCGCTGGTGGTGCAGGCACCGGCGAGGTTGCCCCTGGCGTCCAGCGCCAGCATGCCGATGGTGTCGTGGTTGTCGCTGTTGCCGGGGATGCTGCGGCGTTCGGCGTTGATCTGCGGCTGGTACTTCCCGGTCTTCAGCCACTCGCGCCAGGCCGCCTCGGCCTGCGGGGTGAGCAGGTGCTGGCGCTCGAAACCCTGCTGCACCGCGAACTGCTGCGCGCCCTCGCCCACCAGCAGCACGTGCGGGCTGTTCTCCATCACTTTGCGGGCCACCGACACCGGGTGCAGGATGTCCACCAGCGCGGCAACCGCACCGCAGCGGCCGTCGCCATCCATGATGCTGGCGTCCAGGCTCAGCACGCCGTCGCGATCAGGATTGCCGCAGTGGCCGACGGTGGGGTTGCACAGCTCGCTCTCGGCCCAGCGTGCGCCGGCTTCCACCGCATCCAGTGCACTGCCGCCGCTGCCCAGCACTTTCCACGCCGCCTGGTTGGCGGGAACGCCGAAATCCCAGGTTGAAACGACCTTCGCTCCGCCCTGCGTACGTGCCTGCACGCCCGGCATTGCCGCCATACCTGCGGCCAGTGCTCCGACCTGCAGGAACTGCCTGCGATCCACCATGTTCGCCTCCGTCGTCCGATCCGCCGCCGGCAGGCTGCCAGCCGCCTTCTTGGTTGCTATGCTGGCCTGCGCGCGGCGTGCCAGACGGCTGCGCCCAGCACGCCCAGCTGGCCATGCTCGACGCGCCACACTGGCACCTGCCGCAGCACGTCGGTCAATACACCCTTGTTGAGGAAGCGCTCGCGGAAGCGGCCATCGGCAAGGAAATCCTGCACGTGGGCAGAGATGCCACCGGCCAGGTACACCGAGCGCGCACCCACAGCGATGGCCGCATCACCGGCCAGGCTGCCCAGCCACGCGCAGAAGACCTGCAGGGTTTCCACCGCCAGTGCATCCTCGCCGCTGCGGGCCGCACCGATCAGGGCCTCGGTGCTGGTCCACTGCGGCGCCACGCCCCGCAGCTCGCACAGGCACGGGTAAAGGTTCATCAGGCCACTGCCGGACAGCACGCGCTCGTTGTCCACATGCGGCCAGCGCTGCAGCAGCTTGCCCAGCACCTGCAGCTCCAGCGCATTGCCGGCGCCCAGTGCGGCGTGGCCGATCTCGCTGGCCAGCACCGGGCGCTCGCCATCGGCAAAGCGCAGCGCAGCGCCCAGGCCGGTGCCTGCGCCCAGCACCAGCGCGGGGAACGCCTGCGCTGGGTCCGCATCACCGTTCAACGGCACCAGCGTGTCGGTCTGCAGGTAGGGAATGGCCAGCGCCACTGCCTCGAAATCGTTGATCAGCTGCAGTTCCTGCAGGCCCGACTGCGCCCGCGTGGTGGACAGCGAGACCGTCCACGGCAGGTTGGCGTTGATCAGCACATCGCCATCGAGCAGCCCGGCGATGGCCACCACGGCCGTACCCACCGGCTGCGCCAGGCTGGCGGTGAAATCGGCGAGGATCGCGGCCAGGCTCGGATGATCGGCACAGGCGTAGGTGCGGTAGCTGCCAAGCCGCGGGGTCTGGCCCGGCATGGTCTCGGCCAGCGCCAGGCGGGCAAAGGTGCCGCCGACATCGGCCACCACCAGGCTGCGCGAGTCACCGCCGCGGATGGCACTGTTGCCAGCGGTGTTGCTGGCCAGATCGGGAATAACCGGGGACGCTGCTGCAACGTTCACACTGGCCTGCTTGAATCGATTGAATCGTGTCGATTCTCAGGCATTGACCGCGCTTTGCCAACGCTGTGGGACCGGGTGCAGTCGATCCTGCACCCGGCCCGGGCCCCATCAGGGCTGCGCCGCCTGCAGGCTGTAACGGGTGGTGGCGGTGAACACCGCACCGTCAGGCTGGGTCGAGCGCACCTCCACCTTGTGGCTGCCCAGCTCGAGATTGGTCGGCAGGGCACCGCGCCACAGGTGCGGCGAGGCGGTGGCCTCCGGCGAACGATCATAGCCGCGCAGCGCATCGGCCGTGTCATCGGCCACGTTCTCGACCAGCAGGCGCGGATCCGGCTGGCTGACCTGCTTCATCGGCTGCCATGCGCCGCCGTCGACACGGAACTCGACCACGCTGGTGTCCTCGCCCATGTAGACGTTGGCGTACACGCCCCACGCCGGGTAGGCGCCCTGGCGCAGCACTTTCGGCGCATGCAGGCCGATCTGGTCGCTGGCCGGGGCACCGGCCACGCGGTACTGCAGGCGGTAGCTGCCGTTGCCGGCCACGTCCAGCAGCGCATAGCCCTTCGGCGTGCCATCGCTCATGGTGCTGTCCGGCACGCCCGCCGCGTTCTTCACGCCCGACCAGAACGCGCCGCAGTTGGCACCGACGTTGTACTCATGCAGCGGCTTCTCACCCTGCCAGCCCTCGGCCTTGCCGTGGTAGACGTGCTGCTGGGTGTGGCTGTGGCCGCTCAGCACCAGCACGTTGCGGAAATCCTTGAGCAGGTCGAACAGGCGCTGGCGGTCGGCATGGCGGAACGTCTCGCGACCGGGTGCGGCATCGAACAACGGGATGTGCATGCCCAGCACCAGCAGGCGGTCCTTGTGCAGGCCCTTCAGGTAGCCGGCGAGGAAGGCGAACTGGTCTTCGCGCAGGCCACCGACGTACTTCGGCTTGGCGTTGGGGTCGTACACCACGTCATCAAGGAACACGAAGCTGGCGCCGCCCTCCTCCACCGCATAGGTGTCCGGGCCGTAGATGTTGCGCCAGCTGTCCAGCGAGTGGTCGTCGTTGGCGGCGTCGAAATCCAGGTCATGGTTGCCCGGCACATGGAACCACGGCACGCCCAGCTGGGTGGTGACCTTGTTGATGGCCGGGTACAGGCCCAGATCGTCGTTGACGATGTCGCCCAGGGTGGTGCCCAGGCGCGCCTTGGTCTGGCCCACCAGCGGTGCCACGATGGACTGCTGGTAGTAACCGATGTCCTTCAGGGTGGCCGTCTGCGAATCGGTGAACACCAGCATCTGGAAGCCGCGGCGGCTGTCATGGCGGTCGGACTGCAGGGCGAAATCCCAGCCGCGGTCCACTGCCCCGGTGGCGGCGATGCCACCGTACTTCAGCGCCGGCGACCCATCCGGGCGGTAGTGGCGCCAGAACGTGGGCAGGCCATCGGCCGCCTTCGGGAACGAGTACGTATCCGGCTTGATCACGAACACCGTCTGCCCGTCGCGCACCGGCAGGCTGTAGCTGCCATCGGCGGCGGTCTTGACGATGGTTTCGCCATTGGAGACCTGCACGCCGGCCAGGCCCGGGTCGGTCGCGCCGCGGCCGGGCTTGCCGTCGCGTTCAAGATAGACCTTGCCGCTGACCACCGTGTCGGCGGCCCAGGCCGGCGAAGTCAGCAACAGGCAGCACAGCCAGGCGGCGGGCAGTTTCATGGGGGCGGTCCGGGGAAGAAAGACCGCCCATTGTAGATTCCGTTGATGACATCGCGCACGCGGTGTCGCCCGGTGGTTGCCGGCCAGCGGCCGGCACTACCGCTCAACGATGGCGCATTTCCAGTACCGCCCGCGCATCATCCAGCGACAGCCCACGCGCGCGCAGCAGCACCAGCAGGTGGTACAGCAGGTCGGCCGACTCGCCCAGCAGGGCCTCGTCATCCTGGGCGACGGCAGCCAGCGCGGTTTCCACGCCCTCCTCGCCCACCTTCTGCGCGATGCGGCGGATACCACCTTCGAACAACGACGTGGTGTAGCTGCCTTGCGGGCGCTGTGCTTCGCGCACTGCCACCAGCTGGCCCAGGCCGCCCAGGAAGTCCTTCGGCGCACCATCGAAGCAGCTTTCGGCACCGGTATGGCAGGTCGGGCCGGCCGGACGGGCCAGCACCAGCACGGTGTCGGCATCGCAGTCCACGCTGATCGAGTGCACCGCCAGCACGTGGCCGGACTGCTCGCCCTTGGTCCACAGGCGCTGCTTGCTGCGGCTGTAGAAGGTCATGTGCCCGGTCACCTGGGTGATGTGCAGCGACTCGGCGTTGACATAGCCCAGCATCAGCACCTGCAGGGTGTCGGCATCCTGCACCACGGCTGGCAGCAGGCCATCGCCCTTGGCCCAGTCCAGCGATTCCAGCGCCTGCGGCGACGGGCGTACTTCAATAGACATCTCGAACCTCGATCTGCTGTTCGCGCAGGTAGCGCTTCAAATCCGCAATGGCAATGGCACCGCTGTGGAACACGCTGGCAGCCAGCGCACCGTCCACGTCGGCCTGGTCGAAGGCCTGCGCGAAGTGCTCCATCGCACCGGCACCACCGGAGGCGATGAGCGGGACGTTGCACACGGCCCGCGCCTGGCGCAGCTGTTCAACATCGTAGCCACGGCGCACGCCATCGCTGTCCATGCAGTTCAGTACGATCTCGCCGGCGCCGCGGCGCTGCGCCTCGGCAATCCAGTCCAGGGTGCGCAGCGGCACGGCCTGGGTCTTGCCCGGGTCGCCGGTGAAGCGGCGCACGCGCCACTGGCCGTCGGCCTCGCGCACCGAGTCGACGCCGACCACCACGCACTGCACGCCGAATTCACCGGCAAGCTCGCTGATCAGCTCGGGACGCCCCAGTGCGGGCGAATTGATGGACACCTTGTCCGCACCGGCGAACAGCACCCGGCGCGCGGTTTCAACGCTGTCGATGCCGCCGGCCACGCAGAACGGAATGTCGATCAGGCGCGCGATGCGCTCGATCCAGGCCACGTCCACCGAGCGTGCCTCGGGGCTGGCGCCGATGTCATAGAACACCAGCTCGTCGGCCCCCTGGTCGCGGTAGCGCTGGGCCAGCTCGGCGATGTCGCCCATGTCGACGTGGTCGCGGAACCGCACGCCCTTGACCACGCGGCCATCGCGCACGTCCAGGCAGGGAATGATGCGACGGCTCAACATGCCAGTGCCTCGCCCAGGTCCATGCGCTGTTCCAGCAGCGCCTTGCCGAGGATGGCGCCGCCGCAGCCGGCGGCCCGTGCTTCGGCTACGTCGGCCACGTCACGGATGCCACCAGAGGCCTGCACCGCCACGCCCGGCAGCAGCGCCGACAGGTGCGTGTAGAGGCTGATGTTGGGGCCGGCCAGCATGCCGTCGCGGGCGATGTCGGTGCACAGCAGGTGGCGCATGCCGGCCCGCGCGTAGCGCTGGGCCAGGTCATCGAGGGTCACCCCGGCATTCTCGGTCCAGCCGTGTACCGGCAGCTGCCACTGGCCCTGCGCGTCCTGGCGGGCATCCAGGGCAACGGTGATGCGCTCGGCGCCGAACTCGTCCAGCCAGCCCAGCACTTCATCGGGGCGGCGCACGGCCAGCGAGCCGACCACCACGCGGTTGGCGCCAGCATCGAGGATGCGTGCCACGTCGTCACGGCCACGCACGCCGCCACCGGTCTGCACCTGCAGGGGCGTGTGCTGGCGGATCGCCGCCAGCAGCGGCGCCAGGGTGTAGCCACCGGCACGCGCAGCGTCCAGGTCGACCAGGTGCATCCACTGCGCGCCCTGCGCGGCAAAGGCCTGCGCACGCGGCAGCGGGTCGTCGCCGTAGGAGGTTTCCTGCGCGTAGTCGCCCTGGCGCAGCCGCACCACGCGGCCTTCGCGGATATCCAGTGCGGGGTAGACGGTGAAACTCATGCAGCAGTGCCCTCGAGGAAATTGCGCAGCATCAGCGAACCGGTATCGCCGGAACGCTCGGGGTGGAACTGGGCGCCGAAGTAGCGGCCCTGCTCGATCACGGCAGTGAACAGGCCACCATGGTCGCAGGCGGCTACGGTATGGGCGTTCAGCGGCGCGGCGTAGCTGTGCACGAAATAGGCACTGGAACGGTCCGGCACGCCCTGCAGCAGCAGCGAGGGGCGCAGCGCCAGCAGCCGGTTCCAGCCCATGTGCGGCACGCGGATGCCACAGGCCGGCACCAGCTTGCGGACCACGCCGGGAATCAATCCCAGGGTGTCCACGCCGGCTTCCTCTGAACGTTCGAACAGCAACTGCATGCCCAGGCAGATGCCCATCAGCGGCACCTCCAGGCGGCGCAGCGGCTCGACCAGCCCCTGTGCATGCAGGCGCTGCATGCCCGGTGCGGCCGCACCGACGCCGGGCAGGATCACCCGCTGTGCGCCGGCCAGGCCATCGGCATCGCGCACCAGGCGCACGCTCGCGCCCAGCCGCTCGAGTGCGTAGCGCACCGAACCGAGATTGGCGCCGCCGGCATCGATCAGAGCGACTTCAGTCACAGCGCCCCCTTGGTGGTCGGCAGCGCGGTGCCCTGCCGGGCCAGGGCCGGGCGCAGTGCGCGCGCCAGCGCCTTGAAGCAGGCTTCCACCTTGTGGTGGTCGTTGTCGCCACGCACCTGCAGGTTGAGATTCAGCCCGCTTGCATCGCACAGCGAACGGAAGAAGTGCGGCACCAGTTCGGTCGGCATGTCGCCCACCCGCTCGCGCTTGAACTCGCCTTCGAACACGAAGTACGGCCGGCCGCTGAAATCCAGCGCGGCGCTGGCCAGCGTCTCGTCCATCGGCAGGGTGAAGCCGTAGCGGCCGATGCCGCGCTTGTCACGCAGCGCCTCACGGAGCGCCTGGCCCAGGGCCAGCTCGGTGTCTGCGAGGGTGTGGTGCTCGTCGATGTGCAGGGCGCCCTCGGCGGGGATGTCCGGGGTGAAGCCGCCGTGCTTGCCGATCTGT
>PJTS01000819.1_pt1 | contig 14684 bp, 8 predicted proteins | sample 1512251 | NCBI WGS metagenome assembly PJTS01 (sample SAMN08177686, study PRJNA422409) | Soil metagenome, whole genome shotgun sequencing project. | isolation source: Soil (2) enriched on wood chips: alkali lignin treatment | place: USA: Madison | collected 2015-01-15 | reverse complement strand
GGCGGCCAGTTGCAGCGTCTTGCCGCCCGGCGCGGCGCACAGGTCCAGCGCCGTCTCGCCCGCCTTGACCGCCAGCAGGCGCGCCGGGACGGCGGCCGCCGCATCCTGCACCCACCAGTCGCCCGCCTCGAAGCCGGGCCAGGAGGCGACATCGCCGCGCTTGCCGGTGCGGACCGTGCCGCCGGGCAGGGCCTCGCCCTCGACCGACGCCGCCAGTTCGGCGGGATCGACGCCAGGCTTGGCCGTCAGGTCGGTCGCCGGTTCCTCGCGCGTAGCCAGGGCCAGGCCGATCAGGGCCGCCTCGCCATAGGTCGCCTTCCAGCGCTGGGCCAGCCAGTCGGGCAGATTGGCTTCCGCCGTCGTCAGGCCAGGACCATCGCGGCCGACGCCGCGCAGCACGGCGTTGACCAGATTCTTGTAGGGGCGCGTCTTGGGATCGCGCTCGGCCAGCTTCACCGCCGTCGACACCGCGGCGAAGGCGGGCGTCTCCAGCACCAGGGTCTGGGCCAGCGCGATGCGCAAGATGGTCATGACGGCCAGCGGCGGCGCCTTCTGCAGGCGGCGCTCGAGAATCTGGTCGATCTCACCCAGACGGCGCAGGGCCGCCATGGCCACAGCGCGGGCGAAGGCGCGATCCTGAGGCGGCAGGTCGCGCGCTGGCGATTGGGACAGGGCCTCGTCCAGACCGGTGCGCTTCTCCAGCGCCGCGTTCAGCAGCAGGCCGGCGACCAGGCGCGCCTCGACGCCGATGTCGGCGTGGGGGTCGTCTGCGGCCGGGCGCGGCGCCGGTTCGCGACGCGGGCCGCGCGCCTTCTCGGCGATGCGGCGGCCGCGCGCGGCGGAGCTTTTGCCCTTGGGCGTCCCCCCGCTCACACCGACACCTGGGTGCCGAGTTCGACCACGCGGCCGGGCGGAATGCGGAAGAAGTCGGTCGGGTTGGCGGCGTTACGCATCAGGAAGATAAACAGCTTGTCCTGCCAAAGAGGCATGCCCTGGCGGGCGGTGGGAACGACGGAACGGCGGCCCAGGAAGAAGCTGGTCGACATGATGTCGAACTTCAGCCCCTGCTTGCGGCACAGGCCGAGCGCGCGCGGCACGTTCGGCGTCTCCATATAGCCGAAGGTCAGGGTCAGGCGCTTGAAATCGTCGCTGATCGGCTCGACCGCCACCCGCTGGAGGTCCGGCACGCGCGGCCGGTCGGACGTATGCACGGTCAGGATGATGTTCTTCTCGTGCAGCACCTTGTTGTGCTTGAGGTTGTGCATCAGCGCCACCGGTGCGACATCGGCGTCCGAGGTCAGGAAGATGGCCGTGCCCGGCGCCCGGTGCGGCGGGCGGGCGCGCAACATCTCGATCAGATCGGTCAGCGGCAGGCTGTCCTTGCGCGTCTTGTCGGTCAGGATCTGCGTGCCGCGCACCCAGGTCCACATCAGCATGACCAGACCGCCGCCCAGCACCAGCGGCATCCACGCCCCGGCGGGAATCTTCAGCAGGTTCGACGTCAGGAAGACCGCGTCGATGAAGCCGAACGGCACCAGCGTCAGCAGCACAGCCCACATCGGCCACTTCCACTTGTGCCGCACCACGGTGAAGGACATCAGGGTGTTGACCATCATGGTGCCGGTCACCGCCACCCCATAGGCCGCCGTCAGATTGTGCGAGGACTGGAAGGTCACCAGGACGAACAGCACCCCGACCATCAGCAGGCTGTTGATCGCAGGCACATAGATCTGACCCGCCTGGGTCTCGGACGTGTTGCGGATGTCCAGTCGCGGCAGAAGGCCGAGCTGGACCGCCTGCTGCGTCACCGAGAAGGCCCCTGTGATGACCGCCTGGCTGGCGATCACCGTGGCCGCCGTGGCCAGGATCAGCATGGGCCAATAGACCAGCTGCGGCACCATGTTCCAGAACGGGTTGTTGGCCGCGCCGGGGTGCGACAGCAGGAAGGCGCCCTGACCCAGGTAGTTCAGGGTCAGACAGGGCAGGACGATGAACAACCAGCCCTGGCGGATCGGCGACTTGCCGAAATGGCCCATGTCCGCATACAGCGCCTCGGCGCCGGTGACGGCCAGGAAGACGCTGCCCAGGATGACGAAGCCGAGGAAGCCGTCGGCGATCAGAAGCTTGATGCCGTAATAGGGCGACAGGGCCTTCAGGATCGACAGGTCGTCGAAGATGTGCGCCACCCCCATCAGGCCCAGAGACAGGAACCAGACCAGGGTGATGGGGCCGAAGAACCTGGCCAATCCGGCCGTGCCGCGCGACTGCACCAGGAACAGGGCGATGAGAATCCCCGCCGCCAGGGGCACGATGAAGGGGTCGAGGCGTCCGTTCAGGCCCGGCGCCTCCTGCAGGCCCTCGATGGCCGACAGCACGGAAATGGCCGGGGTGATGACGCCGTCGCTGTAGAACAGGGCCGCGCCGCAGACGCCCAGAATGAACAGCCAGGCGCTGCGTCGCCCGATGGCGTGCTGGGCCAGGGCCATCAGCGACAGGGTGCCGCCTTCGCCCTTGTTGTCGGCCCGCATCAGGAACATGACGTATTTGAACGTCACCACCACCATCAGCGCCCAGAAGGCCAGCGACACCACGCCGATAACGGCCAGGTCGCCCTCGACGCCCTTCTGGGCGTGGCCGATGGCCTCGCGCAGGGCGTAGATGGGGCTGGTGCCGATGTCGCCGAACACCACGCCGATGGCGCCCAGGATCAGGGCGCGACGGCCGGCCTTGCCGCCCTGGCCCCGGGACCCGCCGTCAGGCGGAATCTGGGCGTTCGCGGGAGAGGAGGCGTTGGCGGTTGGCGCGGCGTCGCCGCGGGGCGTGTCCCCGACCATGCAATGTTTTCTCCGGGTCGCGCGAGGAGGCGCGCGCCCATCAAGAGCGGCGGGCCTTTAGACCTTTTCCGTCAGCGGTTCAATCGCGCCCCGGTTCCGGGCGGGCTGCGGACGACAGGATGCGACGGTCGTCCTTGGCCTGAAGCAGCACCACCACCCCTTCATCGATCCCAGTATCCTGAGGCAGGGGGAACAGCACCGGTCGCCCGTTCCAGTCGCCCAGACGGCGCACCTCGCGCACCACATTGACGTGGGTCACGGCTCGGCCGCGGTTGTCGCCGCCCTTGACCTCGACCGTCTGCTGCCCCGGTTGATAGACGACGGCGACGACCTCGGCGCCGCCTTCCGGCGGACGACCCGAGCCCACGCCGACGCGATCGCCCGTCTCGCGGAATTCGATCTCGGGCGGCCAGCCCCGGTCACGCGCCTCGGCCTCGACGGCGGCCTTCAACTCGGGCGGACGGGCGCCGGAGACATGACGCCGCCCGTCGATCACCACCTGAGGCGTCGAGACGTTCCGCAGCTTCAACGCCTGGCGATAGGCGCGCTGGCGCTCGGCGAACTCGGGCCGGGCGAAGGTGTCGGACCAGCCCAGATAGTCCCAGTAGTCGACGCCGTAGGTCAGGACGATCACGCCCGGATTCTCGGCCACCGTCTCGACCGTGCGGTTGGCGTCGGGACAGCCGGCGCAGCCCTGGGCGGTGAACAGTTCGACCACGACCGGCTGGACCGGAGCGTCGCGCTCGCGCGACGGCGCGGCGGCGGCGACCAGCAAGCCCAAGCCTGCGGCCGCCGCCGTCATCCCGTACCTGAACAGGCCCCGTGCCATCATGGCGGCGATCCTATCCCTTCGACCCGATAACGCCGCTCATAAATGCGTGAGCGGCGCGTCGGGCGCGACGAGCGCTGCTTCAGTCCATCAGCTGCTGGCTGAGATAGACGTAATGGCGCGCCCAGCGGCGGGCGTTGGCGACCGGATCGGCGTCATTGGAGTGACCGCCCGCCGTGTCCTCGAAATAGAGGTGGTCGTGGCCCTGGTCGCCCAGACGCGCCGCGAACTTGCGGGCGTGGCCGGGGTGGACCCGATCGTCGCGCGTGTTCGTCGTGATGTAGACGCGCGGGTATTTCACCTCGGGCCTTAGCTGCTGATAGGCCGAGTAGCGGGCGATGAATTCGGCGTCGCCCGGAATGCGCGGATCGCCGTATTCGCCCATCCACGAGGCGCCCGCCGGCAGCTCCTGATAACGCAGCATGTCGATCAGGGGGCTCTCGATGACCGCCGCGTTGAACAGTTCCGGGTGCTGGGTGATGGACACCGAGGTCAGCACCCCGCCGTTGGAGCGGCCGTAGACGCCCAGATGGCGCGGGCTGGTGATGCGGCGCTGCTCCAGGTCACGGGCCACGGCGGCGAAGTCGTCGAAGGCGCGCTGGCGGTTCTCGCGCAGGGCCGCCTGGTGCCACTGCGGTCCGAACTCGCCGCCGCCGCGGATGTTGGCCTGAACGAAGACGCCGCCGTTCTCGAGCCACAGCTTGCCCATCTCGGGCTTGTAGGCGGGCGGGAAGCTGGCCTGGAAGCCGCCGTAGCCGAACAGGATGGTCGGGCCGGTCCCGTCCATCGCCAGGTCCTTCGGCCGGGTGACGAAGTAGGGAATCTTGGTCCCGTCGGTCGAGGTCGCCTCGAACTGCTCGACCACATGGGTCGAGGCGTCGAACTTGGCCGGGGCCGATTTCAGCTCGGTCAGGGCGGCGGTCGAGACGTCCGCCAGGCTGAGGGTCGGCGGCGTCAGGAAGCCCTGGGTCGAAACGAAGACCTGCCCCTTGGCCTTGGAGCTGTCGCCCAGACCCACGGCGCTGTTGGCCGGCACCGCGAGTTCGGTCGCAGTCCAGCCCTCGGCGGTCGGGGCGAAGCGCTTCAGCGTGCCGACGACGTTATCGGCGATCACGGCGACGATGCTGTCTTCGAACACGCGGACGTTTTGTAGCGACTGACGCGGGCCGGGCGCGAAGATGGTCGCGGACTTCGCGTCGATGCGGATGCTCTGGCGTACGTCGCCCAGCACGCCCAGCGGCAGGGCGACCAACGAACCGGCGGCGTAGTCCTGACCGTCGAAGCTCCAGGCCTGTTCCGGCGAGAAGACCAGTTTCCCGCCCAGGACGCCCTGGACGCCCACGCGCTCGGGCAGGTTCAACCTATACGGCTTGCCGTCGGCTCCCAGGGCCCAGATTTCCGAGCGGAAGGTGTCCAGCGGGCGGCTGAACAGCACGGCCTCGACCGCCCCCACCTTGTCGCGGAAGACCATGGGCGAGACGCCGTAGCCGCCGTCGCCCTGCTGGCCGCGATAGACCTCGGTCGCGTGCTCCAGCGGATGGCCGCGCGTCAGGGATTTGACGATGTAGGGATAGCGCGACTCCGTCAGGCTGCCGGGACCGAAGTCGGTGGCGATCAGCAGGGTGTCGCGGTCCAGCCAGGAGATGCGGTGCTTGCCCTCGGGAATGACGAAGCCGCCGTCCACGAAGGTCTTGGTGGTCAGGTCGAACTCGCGCACCGTCACGGCGTCCATGCCGCCGTCCGACAGATTGATCAGGCAGCGGGTCTCGTCCGGCGCCAGGCAGTTCGCGCCCTTGAACACCCAGTCCTTGCCCTCGGCCTTGGCCAGGGCGTCGATGTCCAGCAGGGTCTCCCACTGCGGCTGGGCGGTGCGATAGGAGTCCAGCGTCGTGCGACGCCAGACGCCCTTCGGATTGGCGGCGTCCTGCCAGAAATTGCCGAGACCTTCGCCCAGGAAGCTGACGCCGGGGATGCGGTCGGTGGCCGTCAGAATGGCCTCGGCCTGCTGACGGAACGGCTCATAGCGGCGGTCGCCGGTCAGGGCGGCCAGCGACTTTTCATTCTCGGCGGCGACGAAGGCGCGCGCCTCGGCGCCGTCCACCTCTTCCAGCGCCAGATGGTCGTCGGCGGCCTTGACCCCTTCGGGCGACAGGTCGCGCGGGAAGTGCGGCGGCGGGGTCGTCGCCGAGGCGGCGACCGGGTCGGACGCCGCCCCCTCGGCCAGGGCGGGCGCGGCGGCCAGCACCAGGGCGGGCAGGGCGACGGACAAGAACAGGGACTTCATCATGCTCTCAGGCTCCATGCGATCAGGGCTGCGCCGGCTGATCCATCAGCCGCCGGGTCAGATAGGTGTATTCCAGCGCGATGCGGCGGGCCGTCTCGCGCAGATTGGCGCCGGCCGCGTGGCCGCCGTCGGTGTTTTCATAGAAGAGCACCGGATAGCCCAGTTCCTCCATCCGCGCCGCCGCCTTGCGGGCGTGGCCGGGGTGCACGCGGTCGTCCTTGGTCGAGGTGTGGATGAAGACCTCGGGGTAGGGCTGGCCCGCCGCCAGACGCTGATAGGGTGAATACTGCTCGATCCAGGCGCGCTGTTCGGGGATGTCCGGGTCGCCGTATTCGCCCATCCAGCTGGCGCCGGCCAGCAACTTGTGGAAGCGCAGCATGTCGAACAGCGGCACCTGAATGACCGCCGCGTTGATCAGGTCCGGGCGCTGGGTCAGCATGGCCCCCATGAACAGTCCGCCCTGCGAGCCGCCCATGATCCCCAGGTGCGGCGGCGAGGTGATCCCGCGCGTGATCAGGTCCTGAGCCACGGCCTGGAAGTCTTCATGCGCGCGCTGGCGGTTCTCCTGCTGGGCCGCCTGGTGCCATTTCGGTCCGAACTCGCCGCCGCCGCGGGTGTTGGCGATGACATAGACCCCGCCCCGCTCCAACCACAGCTTGCCCACCGTCGGCGAATAGCCGGGCAGCAGCGACGACTGGAAGCCGCCGTAGCCGTACAGCAGCGTCGGGTTCGATCCGTCCATCGCCATCGCGTCCTTGTGGACGACGAAATAGGGGATCATCGTCCCGTCGGCGCTGCGCGCCTCGAACTGATCGACGCGCATGCCGCTGGCGTCGAACTTGTCCGGCAGGGCCTTGGTCAGGGCGACCGCGCCGGTCGCCGCATCGGCCAGATAGAGGCTGGACGGATTCAGATAGCCGGTGACGCTGACAAAGATCTTGTCGTCCTGCTCCAAGGCCGAGCCGACGCCGACCGAAACGTTCTGCGGCAGGTCCAGGCGCGTGCGACTCCAGTCGGCCGGGTCATAGACATAGACCGAGCCGCGCACGTTCTCGTAAAGGGCCACGACCAGCTTGTTGCGGGTGGCGTTAATCCCCTCGATGGCTTCGCGCTCGCCGGGGCGGATCACCAGTTGGGCCCGGGTCTTGGGATCAGCCAGCCAGGCCTGCAGGTTCCAGGCGATGACGTCGCCGGTCTTGAATTCCTGACCCGAGGGCGCGGTCCAGTCCTGATCCGTCGTCACCACCAGCTGGCCGGCGACCAGGGCGTTGATGCTGGACTTGAGCGGCAGCTCCAGCTTCGTCGTCGAGCCGTCGGCGTTCAGGCGCCAGGTCTCGCTCTCGTAGAAGTTGATCCCCCGGTTCAGCAGCACCGCCTGAACCACGCCGTCCGCGTCGCGCAGGGTGTAGCCCGAAACCGAGACGTCCGTCTGTTGACCGGCGAAGACCTCGACCGCCTGATCGACGCTCTGGCCGCGCTTCATCAGACGCACGGTGCGCGGATAGCCCGAGTCCGTCAGCGAGCCCTCGCCGAAGTCGCGCGAGATCAGCAGCGTATCCTTGTCGATCCAGCTGGCGCCGCCCTTGGATTCCGGCAGCGAAATCCCGCCTTCGACGAAGGTTTTCGTGACGCTGTCGAACTCGCGGATCGTCACCGCATCCTTGCCGCCGTTCGACAGGGAGATCAGGCAGTAGCGCTCCTCCGGCGCCAGGCAGGTCGCGCCCTTGTAGACCCAGTTGGCGCCCTCGGCCGCCGACAGGGCGTCGATGTCCAGGATCGTCTCCCACTGCGGCGCATCGGTGCGATAGGACGCCAGCGTCGTGCGCCGCCAGATGCCGCGCACATGGTCGGCGTCCTGCCAGAAGTTGTCGACGTGGCCGTCGTGAGTGAAACCGGGCGAGGGGATGCGGTCGCGCGACTGCACCAGGTCCAGCGCCTGTTGATGGAGGGTCTCATAGCGTGGGTCGCCCTGCAGCGTCCCCAGAGAGGTCTCGTTGTGCGCCTTGACCCATTCCATGGCGCGGTCGCCCTCGACCTCCTCCAGCCACAGATAGGGGTCGGTCGCATCGATGGTCGCGAAGCCCGGAGCCGTCGAGGCGGCGCTTGTGGAAACGGTGGTCTGGGCCATGGCGACGGGTGCGGCTCCGGCGGCGAGAAGAAGGGCGGCGACGGACGCCAACGAGCGGATGGTCATGGATGTCCCCCAACGGACGAATGTTTCGCGCGGCACCTTGGCGAGGGCGGCGGCGAGGGGCAAGCGCCTGTAATCTTACGGGCTTGTAATCTTTCGCCGCAGGCTGCGGCTCAATCGCCATCGTCCGGGATGCACAGAATCTGGCCGCAGGCCTTGCAGTGCACGGCGTCGGGATCGTGCTTCTGCAACCCGCAGGTGGGACAGGGGAACTTCACCTTGTGCGGCCGGATCAGCGTCTGGGCCAGGCGGATGAAAAGGGTGATGCCCACCAGCATGACGACGATGGAGATGACCCTCCCCCAGTTGCCCGGCAGGGTGATGTCCCCGAAGCCCGTCGTCGTCAGGGTGGCGACAGTGAAGTACAGGGCGTCCAGATAGCCGTTGATGTGCTCGGCCTTGCCCCGGAAATAGGCGTAGACGAAGCCGGTCGTCACAAAGACGAAGGTGACCAGGGCGGCCAAGGCGCGGGTGATCTCCTCGACGCGGGTGTCGTCGAACCGGCGGCCGATGGTGCGCCAGAACAGGTCGCTGTTCAGCAGGCTCCAGAACCGCAGCAGCCGCAGGAAGCCGAAATTCGCCAGCCAGGCCGGGAACAGCAGGGTCGCCAGCACGAACAGGTCGACCCAGACGATGGGCTTCTTCAGCCAGTCGCGGATGTCGGAATAGGCATAGGCCCGCGCCGCCAGGTCCAGGCCCAGAATGGCGGCGATGAAGTAGTCGGCGACATAGAAGACCCAGCCTGCCTCCTTCAGGATCGGCGCGGCCAGGAAGAAGCCGATGATGATCAGGTCGACGATGATCACCATCAGGCGGAACTTCACCGCCGCCGGCTGGGCGCCGTGATAGAGGTAGCGCAGGCGCGCCCTCAGCCGCAGCCCGTCGGGTTTGGCGGTTTCGCTATGATCAGACGTCATCGTCGTCAGCGATACATGAACCGGCGAAAAATCCTATATGAAGGGCGTCATGAGCCAACCCGCCCGACCCTACATCCGCATGAACGGCGCCGGAAACGCCTTCATCGTCGTCCAGGCCTTCGAAGAGCCCTTTCACCCGACCGCAGACCAGGTGCGCGCCCTGGCCGATCCGGCGGCGGGCCTGGGCGGCTTCGACCAGTTGATCGGCATCGAGCCGTCCGAAACGGCCGACGCCTTCATGCGGGTATGGAACGCCGACGGCTCCATGGTCGAGACCTGCGGCAACGCCCTGCGCTGCGTCGGCTGGCTGATGTTGGAGGCGACCGACAAGGAAGAGGTGGTCATCGACACCCTCGGCGGCCCCACCACCGCGCGCCGCGCCTCATCCTCTCTTCCAGGCCGCGCCGGGTCGGGAGATCCCGAAGGGTCGACGACCGCGGCCATCCACGAAGTGACGGTCGATATGGGGGCGCCGCGTCTCGACTGGTCCGAAGTGCCGCTGGCCGAAGCGATGGACACGCGCGGGATCGAGCTTCAGGTCGGACCGATCGACGCGCCCGTGCTGCATACGCCGGGCGCGGTGTCGATGGGCAACCCCCACGTCGTCTTCTTCACCGACCAGCAGGACGACGCCTTCGTGCGCGGCTCCGGCTCCCTGGTCGAACGCCACCCCCTGTTCCCCGAAGGGGTCAACGTCGGCTTCGCCGACGTCCTGGAGCGCGACCGCATCCGGTTGCGGGTGTGGGAGCGCGGGGCGGGCCTGACCCTGGCGTGCGGCACCGGCGCCTGCGCCGCCCTGGTGGCCACGGCGCGGCGCGGACTGACCGATCGCCGGGCGACGGTGATCGTCGACGGCGGCGAACTGACCATCAACTGGGACGAAGCGTCGAACCACGTCTTCATGACGGGTCCTGTCGAGATCGAAGGAACCGGATTCCTGCCCGTGGCGTGACGGAGAAACCACGCAATCGCCCTTGACCCGGCGTCAGCGGTTGTCGGCGAAGGTCCCACGATCTAGGAACGAAATGCGCCTGCCTCTTCCCGAGATCGAAATGCCCGAATTGACCGATAAACAGACCTTCTCCGACGACGACGCTCTGGAGTTCCACAGCGATCCGACGCCGGGCAAGATCTCTATGGCCCCGACCAAGCCGATGGCGACCCAGCGCGATCTGTCGCTGGCCTATTCGCCGGGCGTGGCCGTGCCGGTCCTGGCCATCGCGGAGGACCCGGACAAGGCCTACGACTACACCTCCAAGGGGAACATGGTCGCCGTCATCTCGAACGGCACCGCCATCCTGGGCCTGGGTCACCTGGGCCACATGGCCTCCAAGCCGGTGATGGAAGGCAAGTCGGTCCTGTTCAAGCGCTTCGCCGACGTCGACAGCTTCGACGTCGAGGTGAAGACCATCGACCCGGACGAGTTCGTCACCGTGGTCAAGAACATCGGCGACACCTGGGGCGGCATCAACCTGGAGGACATCAAGTCCCCTGAGTGCTTCGAGATCGAAGCCCAGCTGCAGGACCTGCTGGACATTCCCGTCTTCCATGACGACCAGCACGGCACGGCCATCATCTCGACCGCCGGCCTGATCAACGCGGCCCACATCGTCGGTAAGAAGCTGGAAGACCTCAAGGTGGTCCTGTCGGGCGCCGGGGCGGCGGGCCTGTCGTCCATCGCCCTGATGAAGGCCGCCGGCGTCAAGGCCGAGAACACGGTCATCTGCGATCGCCAGGGCGTCATCTACAAGGGCCGCGACAACGTCTCCCAATGGCAGGCCGCGCACGCCACCGACACGCCTCTGCGCACCCTGGCCGAGGCCATGGTCGGCGCCGACGTCGTGCTGGGCCTGTCGGCCAAGGGCGCGATCACCAAGGAGATGGTCGCCTCCATGGCGCCCAATCCGATCATCTTCGCCATGGCCAACCCCGACCCGGAAATCACCCCGGAAGACGTCAAGTCGGTCCGTTCGGACGCCATCATGGCGACGGGCCGTTCGGACTATGTGAACCAGATCAACAACGTCCTGGCCTTCCCCTATCTGTTCCGGGGCGCGCTGGACGTGCGCGCGCGCCAGATCAACCACGAGATGAAGATCGCCTGCGCCCACGCCCTGGCGGCGCTGGCCCGCGAGGACGTGCCGGACGAGGTCGCCGCCGCCTATCGCGGCCGCAAGCTGAAATTCGGCCCGGAATACATCATTCCGACCCCGTTCGACCCGCGCCTGATCTGGTACATCCCGCCCTTCATCGCCCAGACGGCGATGGAGACCGGCGTGGCGCGCAAGCCGATCGAGGACATGGACGCCTATCGCATCAGCCTGCGCCAGCGGGTCGATCCGTCGGCCGCCCTGATGCAGAAGATCCAGGCCAGCGTGCGCTCGGGTCCGAAACAGCGCGTCGTCTTCGCCGAGGGCGAGGAGCAGTCGGTCATCCGCGCCGCCTGGGCCTTCAAGCAGGCCGATCTCGGCACGCCCATCCTGGTCGGCCGCGAGGAGCTGATCCGCCAGAACGCCGCCGAGGCCGGCCTGAGCTTCGATGAGCTGGGCATTCAGATCATGAACGCCCGCGTGTCGGACCGAAACGCCGAATACGTCGACTGGCTCTACGCCCGCCTGCAGCGTCGCGGCTATCTGCGTCGCGACGTCCAGCGCATGATCAATCAGGACCGCAACTATTTCGCCGCCGCCATGGTCGCGCGCGGCGAGGCGGACTGCATGGTCACCGGCGTGACCCGCAACTTCAACATGGCCCTGAAGGAAGTCCGCCGCGTCCTCGACGTCACGGACCGCATGATCGGTCTGTCGATCCTGCTGGCCAAGGGGCGCACCCTGTTCGTGGCCGACACCTCGATCCACGAACTGCCCGACGCGGCCGAACTGGCCGAGATCGCGGTCAAGGCCGCCGCCACGGTCAAGACCCTGGGCCGCAAGCCGCGCGTCGCCTTCCTCAGCTATTCGACCTTCGGCGATCCGCCGGGCAACCGCGGCGAGAAGGTGCGCGAAGCCATCCGCATCCTCGACGGCATGGATCTCGATTTCGAATATGAAGGCGAGATGCCGCCGGCCCTGGCGCTCAACTCCGACGCCCGCGCCAACTACCCCTTCATGCGCCTGACCGGCGACGCCAACGTCCTAGTCATGCCGGCCATCCACTCCGCCGCCATCTCGACCCGACTGGTCCAGGCTCTTGGCGGCGCCACGGTGATCGGTCCGCTGCTGGTGGGTCTGGAGAAATCGGTCCAGATCGTGCCCCTGGGCGCCTCGGTCAGCGAGATCATGACGGCGGCCACCTTCGCCGCCTACGCCGAAGGGGTGGAGGTCGAGGACTGACCGCCGACCCATCGTGACAACGTCGAGAGGCGGCCTTCGGGCCGCCTCTTTGCGTTTCAGGACAGAGCGTCTTCCGAGGCCGCCGCCTTCTTCTGCTCGGCGATCAGGCGCGCATGACGCGGCGCGACGTAGAAGGCCAGAACAATGGCGAACACGCCAATCACTGTCGAATAGAGGAAGAAGGTGACATAGCCCGCCCCCAGTCCAGCGGGCGTGACCCCGCTCTTGGCGGCCCCGACGACAAGAGATTCCGGCGGCAGGGCGTGGAACAGTCCTTTCAGCGCGCCCAGCGGCCCTCCTGCGTCCGCCGCTCGCGCGGACGCCTCCACGATCTTGCCGGACTGGGACGCGATGAGCTTGCCCGGCAGGGCGTACAGCGAACTGAACAGGGCGTACTGGGTCGCCGTGAAACCGATCGACGTCAGACTGGACATATAGGCGATCAAGGCCGTGCCGGCGTATCCTGTGGCCAGGTTGTCCACCCCGATGGCGACGAAGAGGGCAGTCAGATCATGGCCCTGGGTGGCCAGCCAGGCGAAGACCAGGTTCGACACCGGGCTCATGAAGGCGCCGACCACCATGGTGCGGATCAAGCCGAAACGGGCGACCGACCAGCCGCCGATGAAGACGCCCAGCGACATGGCGATCACGCCGAACAGCTTCCGCACCTCGCCGATCTCGATCAGGCTGAACCCCAGGTCGATGTAGAAGGGGTTCATGATGTTCAGCACGAAGTCCGCCAGACGATAGAGGCAGATCAGCGCCAGGATCGGGCCGGCGAGCCGGCCGAAACGCACGAAGAAGTCCTTCAGCGGCGCGCCGAACGAGCCTGCTAGATAGGCGCCCGGGCGCGTACGCCAGCCCGGCACCGGCGCGCAGGCGAAGAACAGCAGGCCGAAGCCCAGGACGATCCAGCCGAACTGGATCAGCACGCCGACGCCGCCGCTCTCGACAAGACCCGCTGTCAGAGCGCCCAGGATCTCCTGGGGCAGGATGGCGCCGAAAGCCCAGGCGAAGGCGTCGATCTTGTCGGTCAGGCCGGTCCCGATCAGAACCGCCGAGACAAAGATGAGGCCGAGGCGCAGGACCCATTCGGCCTTCTCCGCCACGGGTCGCGAGGGAATGTCGGATACCGGAATGGCGCGCACGACGTGCTGCTTCTCGCGCGGGGCGAGCAGAACGCCCATCACGCCGACGCCCATCAGGGCGGCCATGATCGCGTAGGACAGGTTCCAGTTGTAGAACTGCGCCAAGGCCAGGGGCACGAAGCCCGCGACGATCTGAGCGACCCGGTAGCCCAGCTGATAGGCGGCCGCCATGGCGCCCTGGCGGCTGTCGTCGACGGCCTCGATGCGCCAGGCGTCGATGGCGATGTCCTGGGTGGCGCCGAAAAAGCCCACCATAACCGCGAAGGCCGCCACGGCGCCGAGGGACGTCTGCGGATTGGAGCCCGAGATCAGCCACAGGCCGGCGATGATGACGACCTGCGTCGCCAGCATCCACGAGCGCCGGTGTCCCAGCCAGCGCGTCAGGCCCGGAATATTGGTGCGGTCCAACAGGGGCGCCCAGACGAACTTCAACGCATAGGTCAGGGTGGCCAGGGCGAAGAAGCCGATCATCTCCAGCGTCACGCCCGCGTCGCGCAACCAGGCCGACAGGGTGTCATAGATCAGCAGATTGGGCAGACCCGCCGCAAACCCCAGCAGCAGCATGGCCATCGGCCGCCGTTCGCCATAGACGGCGAGCCCCCCCAGGCCTCGGGCGGCCGAAGCGGGCGTCTTGGAATCAGTCATGCATGGCTCCGGCGGAGGCGCCGCCGGGCGTTACGGACGACGGACTACTGGCGGTTAGGACGCCGCGACCTTGGCGCGGTTGGCGGCGTTCGTCCAGCGCGCTAGGGCGACGCGCAGGGCGTCCGCCTCCAGCGGCTTGGCCAGGTGATCGTCCATCCCGGCCTCGAGGCAGGCCGCGCGGTCCTCCGCGAAGGCGTTGGCGGTCAGGGCGATGATCGGCGTCTGGTCCCCGCGCGCCCGCAGCGCGCGCGCCGCGCTCGGCCCGTCCAGGCGCGGCATCCGCATGTCCATGAAAACCAGGTCGAAGCGCGCCGCCTTCAGGGCGTCCAGCGCCTCCTGGCCGTCGGCGGCGGTCTGGACCACGCAACCCTCCCGCCGCAGCAGCGTCCTCGCCAGAAGGGCGCCGACCGGATTGTCCTCGACCAACAGGACGCGCACGCCCTTGAAGGCCACATGGGCCACCCGGTCGTCGTCGCCCGGCCGGACCGGCGGAGCGGGCAGGCC
>PJTS01000815.1_pt1 | contig 14764 bp, 10 predicted proteins | sample 1512251 | NCBI WGS metagenome assembly PJTS01 (sample SAMN08177686, study PRJNA422409) | Soil metagenome, whole genome shotgun sequencing project. | isolation source: Soil (2) enriched on wood chips: alkali lignin treatment | place: USA: Madison | collected 2015-01-15 | reverse complement strand
GGGGCCACACGAGGTCTCGTAGACGAGTATCTATGTATCGACGGTAAACCGATTTATTCTTCGGGATCGGCCGGCAACTACACCGCCAACCCCCTATTCAAAGGATATGACGGGCTATGGTCCGAACTTGAAAACCGCGATCCACGCTTGAAGCAAACCATTAATTATCCTGGTGAAAACCGCTCCCTGTTTAACAGAACGGATGGAACCACCAGCCTCGAAAAAAATGGGATTACCTATCCCCGACTGTCCTATAATGTAGGTGGCGGAACGACAGTAACGGGCTACCTTCCCATTAAACACTGGATGGGTGATCGGCCCGAAAACGAGGCGACAACAAACGGCCAGCAAACGGCTATCGAATTCCGCTACGGCGAAGTGCTGCTGATTTTGGCCGAAGCAAAAGCAATCTTAGGTACGCTGACCCAGAATGATCTGGACCGGACGATCAACCTGTTGCGCCAGCGCGCAGGATTTGACTTTGCAAAATATCCAGGCAGCAAATTAGAGCTTGGCAACCCGCCTGCGGATCCTAGGCTTGATGAGATCTATGCCACCAAACTTGATTACGCCGTTAGCCCCATCATCCGTGAAATCAGACGTGAACGTCGTGTAGAAATGGTCTTGGAAGACCGCCGTTACGAAGACCTGATGCGTTGGAAAGCCGGCAATCTGATGACCGTTCCCCTACGTGGAATGAAATTTACAGCGGAAAAAGGAAAACTATACGATGGTACACATACCGCCAAACCGATTATTGCCTTAAAAGAAGAAGTCAATAAAGATATCTTTTTGGATAACAATGGATTTATTATCGCCTATCCAAGAAGTGCAAACATCAGCAATGGTACTGCGCTATGGGCAGATTACCGCTATTATTGGCCTTTGCCTTTATATGACCTGACCCTGGAGGGCAACCAGCTGGTTCAGAATCCGGGATGGTTGGGCGCAAAATAATGAGGATAAAAAGAAAATAACATTATGAAAATTAGATCAAATATATACCTGTTAATAGTCTGTCTGTGCGGAAGCCTGGGTTTACATTCCTGCAAAAAAGACCTTGGTCCCATCAAAGACAATTTAACCGTAAGGGAAGCTATACTTTCGGGAGGATTTATGCAGATTCCCGTTAAAATCGGAACACCGCTGCAGATCAATCTGGCAGTCAATCCTGGAAACCGTACCGTAACCACGGCCACGTACAGCAACAAACATCCAGAAATTGCCAGCTATAGTACAACAGGGCTGATTACCGGCCTGAGCGTTGGCAGAGATACCGTTACCATACAGTCCGGCGAATTGAATGTCTGGTATATCGTCAATGTAACGAACTAATAGCCGACAGTCGGTCAAAAAAATGGTAGAGGTGACCATCGCGTTAATTTAGCGTGTTTAGTTTGACTATCAGGCCATCTGGCCTGATAGTCTTCTTTTATTGACCCGGAAATATCCCCGCCAAAAACCAGCGATAGTATATAGGAGGTATCAAAGCGATCAAGAATGCTCGCCTGAAGTTTTTCAATTCGGACTTTTCAAAAAAAGCAATTCCAAAATATGAAAAAAATAACGATAAAAGATATTGCCAAGGCCATGGGGTACTCCATAGGCACCATATCCAAAGCGCTCTCAAACAGTCATGAAATCAGCCCGGTAACTAAAGTTGAAATCCAAAAATTTGCCAATGAGCATGGCTATCAATCCAATCAATATGCTAAACTATTGCGTAAGGGACGAACCAATATTATCGGTATGATTGTTCCTTCGATCGGCAATCCGTTTTTCTCGCAGATTCTCGAAGGCATTGAAAGAGAGATGTCCGAAACGACTTATAACCTGATCATTATGCAGAGTGCGGACGACCCCAAGCTTGAATTGAAACATTTAGAAATGTTATCTAAAAAGGGTGCAGATGCTGTCGTCATTGCAGCTACAGGAAACCATCTTTCGTTAAGATATCTTCAGCGCTTAAAAGATGAGGGGACCCCTATTGTCCTTATTGACCGGACCAATTATGCTATAAATACTTATAAAATCGGAATAGACAATTTTAAAGTGGTTTACCAAGGCATTTCTCAGTTGGTCAATCGGGGCAGGAGAAAAATTCTGTTTATTTCCAATCTGTCGCCGGGAACATCAATGGAGCGCCGGCGCGGTTATATTCAATGTCTACGGGATTTTGACATCGCTTACAATTCAGATTATCTCCTATCGATAGCAACCAATAGCGGAAGAATGGAGGTGCTGGAGCAATTAAAAAATAAACTTATACATCTCGTTAATTCAAGTAGCCCGCCCGAAGCAATTTTTACCGCCTCAGATCAACTTACCTATTTAACGTTAGAGGCTTTACATGCCATCGGAATAGCCGTACCAGACCACTTGGCCCTGATCGGTTTTGCTAATTTTCAGTATACCAATATTTTTCAGCCGTCATTATCAAGCATTGTACAGCCTTCGCATGAAATCGGCTCTCAGGCTTTCGCTATTCTCAGTAAAATTTTGGACAGCTCGGATAACGAGATTGTAGCAGCCTACCAAAACATTGAGTTACAAGCTTCTATTCTGACACGCAAATCCTCTGAATAAAGTATATCAATTGAAACGTTTTCGCAGATTACGCAAACGTTTGACTTAAACGAAAACTGCTATAAATCAAAATATATTTTCTACTATAGATATGTGTTTTGGTTGGCGCCATCTAACCAATACCCATTAACAATTATAGATTATTTATTTTAAAAATTATGAGAAAACAAACAAAAAAATGGATGCAAATCATTCAGGGAATTGCGTTGTCCAGCACAGTCCTATCACTTTTTTTCGCCTGTTCAAAGCCATTGTCAGAGCAAAATACCACAGAAATCCGACGGTCAAAGGCGTCCTCGAACGGTGTTATCGACACGTCCCTATCCGATCTCAAATTTGTCACCAATCCCGTAAACCTCAATATCATTATGTTTGTACCCACAGACAATCCAGCTTTACCCGGCTACAAAACACGGCTATCTCAGCTGTTTGTTCATTTCCAGGACTGGCTACATAATGAAATGGGACGCTATGGCTACAGCAATTATCTGGGCCTGGCAAAAGATTCTACAGGTCTGGTCAACATTATTGAAATTCCGGCGGCGGGAGCTCAAGCGGACTACCCCTACAGCTCAGCTATTTCAGCTGGTAAAATTATAAATGAGATCAATGCATACAAAACCAGCCATCCGGGCCAATTTTCATCCAACAATCACTATTTAGTACTTTTGCCAGCAAGAACAGACGGCAATGGCAGCCAGCCATTCTATGGCTATGGAAAATACTGCTTTGCCGTGGATAATTCCTCCATGTCCGTCAATGGAATTCCAAATACAAGTTCAAACTACCTCGGCGGTATGCTACATGAATTAGGACATGGATTAAACCTACCCCACAACCGCGCGAAATATGTCAGTGAAGAACCTACATTGGGCACATCACTGATGGGAAGCGGCAATGTAAGCTTTAGCAAGGGACAGCCTACTTTCCTAACCGGCTCCGATGCCGCAATTCTCAGTAGAAATGAAGTTTTTCAATCCGCGGTAGCGACAGCCAGTCCTTACCAGGCACCCAGTTATTCCATACAACCTCAATTTGCAATTGACAACAGTCAGCAAAAAATCTTTATTACAGGAAATTATACATCTAATTTACCTGTGAGCGAGATATTGGTCTATATGGATCCCAATGTGAACAACGAAGGTACGGGAGCCAACAAAGATTACAACGCCGTCACATGGAAATTTACGCCGCTTTCCTCCGGTAACATCCAAGGAACCATAGACCTCAATGAACTCTACTACAAAGGCAATACACCTTACGAACTCAAAGTAAAATTATTATTGCAAAATGGATACACAACCTCCAATGTTTACGACTTCAACTATGTCAACGGGCTTATGACGACCAATCAAGATTCGGTATATACCTATTCCAATGCATCCTATGCCGGTGTAAAAGGAAGCTTTGGTAAAGGGCAGTATACCACATCGGATTTGTTGGCAAAAGGTGTGACCGACAATAGCATCTCTTCCATTAAAGTTGGAGCAAATGTTAAAGTCACGTTATACAACGGGAATAATTTTACTGGCGATAGCCTCGTCGTGACCTCGTCGTCTTCCTATCTCTCGACTTTCAACGATAAAGTTTCATCCATGAAAGTACAAAACCGCTAGCGAGGGCCGAGAGCAACGATGAATACATTCATTTTTAGAAACATAAAAACAATCCTGCTTTTGCTATTTGCTCTAGCAGGATTAAACCTGTCTGGCCAGCCCGCTACTTGGTTTACCGATGGCAAATTTGGTCTGTTTCTGCACTGGGGTCTGTACTCCCAGACGGCAGGCGACTGGAATGGGCATCCCACCAAAGGGGGCGAGCATTTTATGCTCTACGAACGGATCCCCGTCAAAACCTATGCGAAGATCGCCGACCAGTTTAACCCCACCGGCTTTGATGCCGACCGTTGGGTGCAGATGGCCCATGATGCCGGCATGAAGTATATTGTGATCACCGCCAAGCATCACGATGGCTTTTCGATGTACAATTCGGCCGTCAGTGATTATAATATCGTCAAGAGAACGCCCTGGGCCAAAGATCCTATGCTCGCCCTCGCGGCAGCCTGCAAGAAATACGGGTTAAAACTCTGCTTCTATTATTCCCTTGGCCGCGATTGGGAAAATCCCGATGTACCGACCAACTGGCCCACCAAAGCCGGCCGCAGCAATACCTGGGACTATCCCAATGAAGATGCCAAAGACCTCAACAAGTATGTCGAGAACAAGGTCAAACCGCAGCTTCGCGAACTGCTGACACAGTACGGTCCCATCGGTATTATCTGGTTTGACACGCCGGAGCTAATCACCAAAAAACAGAGCCAGGAGATCCGTGATCTGATCCATTCCATCCAACCCCAGTGCATTATCAACAGCCGGATCGGCAATGGTCTCGGCGATTATGCCGTCGTTGAGCAAACATTGGTTTCGACAGCACGAAAGAATTGGGAAGCCTGTATTACGATGAGCGAAAATTGGGGCTACAACCGGCACGATCACAAATGGAAAAGCCCCGAACTGCTGGTGCGCAATCTCATTGAGGTGGTGAGCAAGGGCGGTAACCTCCTGCTCAATGTCGGCCCCAAAGGTGACGGTAGCTGGCCAATAGAGAGCCAGGAAAACCTGCACGCTATAGGCGCCTGGATGAAGATCAACGGCGAAGCACTATATGGTAGCAGTGTCTGGGCCGGGAATAAAGAAGTTGCTGTAGCGCAAACAGAACAGAAAGAATCCGAAAAGGAAAAAGCAGGTATGAAAGATGCCGTCAATGATGCGACGTCCAAGGAGATTATCGCCGACTACCGCTTTACCCAGAAAGGCAATGTTGTCTACCTCTTTGTCCGAAACCCAGCAACAGCGAGGGTTGACATTCCGGAGCTTGCCAAAAACAAACTTGCGATCAGTTCGATCAGTCTGCTTGGCAACACATCAAAAGTCACATGGACAGCAGGCAAAGATGCCCTAACACTGACCTTACCGACAATCAAAGATCCGAGTATACCGATATACGTTTATAAAATCCAGCCAAAGCATAATTAATTAAAATCCCCGACAACCAAAATGTAACAAATAAACGCCTGAGGTTTCTAGACTCAGGCGTTTGGGTTATTGGATTTATTTCCAGTTTTTGATGATTTCACTCATCTTGTCAAAGGAGGTTTCGCCGCCACCCGTACTTCGGTAGACGATCTTGCCATTGGGATCCACGAGGATCTTTGTCGGAAATCCGGTGATATTCAGCCGTAGGACAAAATTGTTGCTCCCTTTGTCGTTCAATATTTGCACCCAGTTGAGCTCGTGCTGCTCGATGGCTTTGCGCCAGCTCTCATTTTTATCGGACGCGATGCCCAGTACACGTAGCTGATCGGGATAGCTGTCTCTCAGTTTTTTCAGATCAGGCACATCGGCCATGCATGGACCACACCATGAGCCCCAAAAATCGATGAGATAAAATTTGCCTTTCCAGCTGTTTGAGTCGAATGCCTTACCGTCATAAGTATTGCTGCTGTTTATCTGGAAGATGGATTTGCCTACATCGTATTTGCTGCCCTCTACCCGATTCTTTAAAGAGCTATAGAAAGGCGAGCTTCGGTAGGCCTTATCTACGGTAGGTAACAGTGCCTCCACGGTCTCGATCGTGACAATCTCCCGGACCAGCATATCCTCAAGGTAATACAGGCCGGCTACTGACGAAACATTCTTCTTTAGAAAGTCGTTCATGTATTTAGCGGCTTGGGCATCAATCTGTTCTTGCTCAGCTGTAAGACGTTTGTTTAGCACCGCATCTGAAGTGTCTTTTGCCAGTTTCAGCTCGATATTGGCCGATTTATTCAACAACGGGTGGTACCCCTTATTTAATGCACTAATCGTATTATTCTCTTTATCCCCGCTAGGATATACCTCGGCAAAGTCGGATAACTTTCCTTTGAGTAATACCTTGCCACCCGGCATGGCTACAAACCAGATGGATTGGCTTTTGACAGGGATATAACCCCGGCCGACACGCTTATAAAGCGATTCGGTCGGAAGGGTGAGCCGTACGATTAAGGGCATAGAAGTCGTGTCCTGATAAAATATCTGCCCGTTTTTCGTGCTGCCTTTTTTATAATAGGCATCGGTCACACCATTCCAGATGGTCATGTTGTAGGTGCTGTCCTTAAAGTCAGCGATCTGGGAGGTCACCGTAAATGTTTTGCTCTGCCCGAAGCTATGCAGGCTGTTGGCTACCAGTAGGCCTGTTAGGGCAAGTAATTTTCTAAATTTCATGATTGTATTGATTAGCTAAATAATTTTTTCTAGTATGGATTCTGTTGTATCTGTCCCTTGCTGGCATCGATCTCTACACCGTTGATAGGTACGAGCAGATGCTTGCTTTCCAGGGTGTAGGTTTTGGGTGTATTGAGGTCAACACCTGTTATACTGACCTGGTAGAAATCTCTTTTTACAGTGATATCATCCGCAGCATAGTCGTTGACGCTAAACCGGCGTATATCGTACCAGCGCATCACAAAAGGAAGCTCACGGCGTCGCTCGGCGAGCACCTGTTTGATGGCTTCGTCTTTGTTAGAAGCTGTAAGCGCACTATAAGTAGACATACGTTTTTGACGTAGGGTATTGACCGCCAATAAGGCGTTTGGAACATCGCCTTTACGGGCCAGCACCTCAGCTTTGTTAAGCAGCATCTCCGCTCTGGTAGGACCTGAAACCAAGGTGCTACCATCGGTAAACATGGTGTACCGATACGCAGCTGGTGTCACGACACTGAAACGTCGGCCTCCATTAGGGATCATCAGGTGCTTGTAACGGAGGTCGTTGGCCTGATCGTATAGGGCTACCAATGCGCTGCTCGGACTATACCATTGTGCGCCTGTGTATTGATAGCGACTGTAATAGAGCTCACCCCAATAGAGGTACTTTGCGGCGTTCCAATCGTTTAACTCACTGTACTTGAGCGTTGCAGCCGGATTGCTGTAGGAGACGCTTCTGCCTGGTAGTAAGGTATTATAGTCTACTAACTTTACGGTGCCGGACTCCAGTGCCTTGTTTGATTCGGCCAAACTCCTATCATAGTCGCCAGTGAATAGATAATAGCGGCTCATAAAAGCAGAAATAGCTTTTTGGCTCACACGCCAGGCCTTTCTAGGATCGACATCGGCCTCGGCTACTTTTTTTGCCTCTTCGATATCGGCCAGGATAAAATCATAGGTTTCTTTCAAGCTTGCACGTTTTAAGGATTCCTCGTAATCCACGGTGCGCTTTAAAGGCAGTCCTAAGCTATTCATATTGGCCGCAGCGTATGGCGCACAGTAGTTGTTGACAAGGATCCAGTAAGACATCGCCCGGATAAAATGGGCATCTGCTTTTACCCGTCTGCGGCTGGCCTCATCACCGCTTACCAAGTCTATGTTTTTTAAAATGACATTTGCGGTGAAGATCTTTTTATATTCTCCGCTCCACAGCTCGTCTGTAGCAAGGTTTTCAATACCCTCCGGAGAGGATACATAGCGTTGGAGATTATTGACAGTAAAAGCCGTCACATTGTTTTTGTACAGCTCCTTGCTGATCTCGGTATCATCGGTAGCGTAGGTGGCTGCGTAATTCTCCTCTCTGGAAAATGCAGTCGCATTCTCTACTAAGGCCTCTAACTGATCTACGGTTTTGATACTGGCCTGTTTTTTGGGTTCTTCGGATAAGTATTTTTTGCAGCTTGCGGTCATTAGTAGCGCAGCGGCAAGTCCTATATATGTGAACACTCTCATGTCTGTCTGTTATTAAAATTGAAAATTGATACCGAATGTATAACTCTGTGCAGGGCGCATCGTGCCCGGTAACCAATCCGGATTGTAACCTTTGGAATTGGCACGCCAGATCAAACCAAGATCACGTGCCTGTACGAATAGATTGACATTGTTCAAGCGGATGGCTTCTGTCCAGCGGTTGGACAGTTTGTATCCTAAGCTAAGCTCTTTAAACTCGATATAAGATGATTTTTCGACCTGACTGCTTAAAGCCTCACTGTAGCGGTCCCAGAGGTATAAGTTGGTCTCATCAGGCAGCGCAAATCCTGGAATATTCGGATTTCCGGCGAGCACATCATTAACATACTTGTTGACGAAAGTCTTGTCGGACCCCACAAGTGCAGCGTAGTTGAAGGTTGGATTGCGGTATACTCCACCCATCTTGCCCAATAGGATAAACATGATGTTGAAGTTGCCTACTTGTACCGTATTGGTCCAGCCCAAAGTATGTGGCGGTACATCGGTACCCATATAGTGGAGGAAGGGAAGTCCTAAACCTCTATTGTAAATAGAGACATCATTAAATGTCTGCGGGCTATTATTTGGTCCAGCAACATGCGGTACACCATCGATCATCCCGATATAATCGAATGCGTAAACCGAACCGACGGGGCGGCCCTGGACGAAAGCCCCAGTGATCAGCTGATAAGTGTAGAGCGACGGATTGTACAGCGCATCAATATTGTTGGCATTGTACGCGTAGTTGAAATTTGTGCTGTACTGAATATTCTTGGATACAGCTAAATTGGTACCCAAAGCGAGCTCAAATCCTTTGTTGGTGATCTCGGCATTGTTAAATTTCTGCGATCTGGTTCCAGTTGCTGCCGGAAGGGCAATCTGTCCGATAATGCCCGAACCTTTTTTGCGGTATAGATCCACCGAGCCGAAGAACTTGCTCTTGAAAAAGGAGAAGTCAATTCCGAAGTTGGTCGAAGCGGTTTTTTCCCAGCGCAGTCTTGGGTTTCCATTGTCAGCAATGGTGGCTGTAATGGTTCCTGTGGAGGGATTTAAGCTCCCGCCCACATTGAGCAAGGTCGCTGTTGAAGTCGAATTTTCCATGTTACCGTTTTTACCATAGGTCAGGCGCATCTCCAAGCGGTCTACATAGTCCTGCGCGGCCATAAAGTTTTCTTTGGCAAGATTCCACTTGGCACCTACAGACCACAGCGGTGACCAGCGCAGCTTGGGGTCGTCTGTAATGAAATTGGATGCATCGCTCCGTATGCTACCCGATAGGGTGTAACGGCTGAGATAGGTATAGGCCGCATTTCCATAAAGGGAGATGAACTTGTTTTTCTGCCATCTGAAGGTTGTATTGCCCCCCGGAATGGTGGTTGGGGAACCTTCAAAATCGGTAAACTGGTCAACCGAGCTGCCATAACCGTAAGGCGGTGTCGTTGCCTGAAGCTTATCACCATAGTAGCCGTATACCGTAGGATTGATCGTACCCTTGGTCAAATACTGGGACACTTCCATCCCGCCGATAGCCGAGATATGATGATCACCACCGAAAACCCTATCAAAATTCAATTGATTCCGAAAGACAAAACTCTGGATGTCCTCCTGCCCTAGTTCCTCCGCATTGAAGCCATCTTCGTATTGGATCATGCCACGTCTCAGGATTCCACCTTTAGGGATATACGCCTTACCTACGGTCTTGGTGCCATCGTCGTATTGTGTCTTGCTATTGATCAGACTGCGTACGTAGAAGGTACTCTCATCATAGATACGCTCGCGATCGATCTTGTTGCGCTCATATTGAAATTTGGTATCGAAAGTAAGACCCGGAATAATCTTTAGATTAAGTCCGGTCTGTACACGGGCATTGATGCGCTCGTCGGTAAAATCGCGACCACGTACTTCACGTAGCAGGTTGTATGACCAATCCGAATAGGTGAATTTTCCGGTAGGGATCAGGCCCAGCTGCTCGCGGTTATATTCTTTTAGGTTGACGCCGTAACTACCATCTTGGTTCAATAGCAGCTCATAAGGCGATAGTTGCTCTATTTCTGCAATGGTCGCACCGCCGTATTGTTGTTTTTTGTACTGCAGGTTGGCGCCCAGGTTGAACTTTAAGAACGAAGTAATGTTGAAATCATTGTTGAAATTCAGGTTGAAACGGTCATAACCGTTTTTCTGGAAAGAACCTTTACTGTTTTCATAGAGAACGGAAGTGTAGTTGCGTATACGCTCGTTGCCGGCCTGCAAATTGACATTGTATTGGTTGAGTACGGCTCTTTGCGTCAGCAGGTCCCGGAGCTGGCCCCGATTGTCTATTTTGCTCAATCTGTCTAGCTCGGCATTCATGTCGGCTGTAGACATGGTACCATATTGATTGGCATAGAGCGCTTCTTGCGCTAGCGTCAACGAGTTGGTAATATCTCCAAACGAATTCGCATAGGGGTAAAAAGTCCAGTTGTTTTCATAAGCCTTACGTTCGTAGGCAACCTGATCAGCCGAATTGGCCTGGGTAAGGATGTAGTTGAGATCCGGTCTTCGCGATATTCTGGAAAATGCACTCCCCTGGATCTTGAGCCTGTTGTCGGTTTTTGCCTTTTTGGTGACAATAACAATCACACCATTGGCGGCTCGCGCACCCCAGATGGATGCCGCAGCGGCATCTTTAAGTACGGTGACGGATTCGACATCATTGGGGTTGATATCCGAGAAGTTGCTACTGGATATCGGGAAGCCATCGACCACGATCAGCGGTTTACTATCGGCATAAAGGGTGCTATTGCCCCGGATCAGAAAGTTTACACTACCGTCTTCATTTTCCTTGGCCTGCATACCGGCTACTGTACCCTGTAAGGCACTGGAAAGGTTGGATGTAGGACGTTTGCCCAATACCGATTGTCCGACCTGGCTGAATGATCCTGTTGCCCGTTCTTTCGAAATCGTCTGATAGCCTGTACTGACCGTGACATCGACACCTTCCAGCGTCGATAAACTCGGCGTCAGCTGGATCAGCCCCATGGATTCTTTGACTTTGAGGGTGAGGGGCTCATAACCGACGTAGGATACCAAAATCATCGCATCCCGATCGGGTACCCGTAGACTGAACGTGCCGTCTTTGCCTGTTGTGGTCGTCATATCGCTCTGAATCACGCGTATGGAAGCACCCGATAGGTTCTCCAAATGTTCATTCACGACTCGCCCTCGGATGACCAACTGCTGCATAGCGGCGGCAGCTTCCGTCTTTGGTTTTAACGCGATAATATCGGTATCTATACGATACGCAATATTGGTATTTTTAAAGATCTGATTTAAGACGTCAACTAGCGGAGCGTCTTTTACGGTTAGGTTGAGCCCATTGACTTTTTTGATTAGTTGTGCATCGCCAATAAAATCATAACCGCTTTGTTTACGGATTTTATTGATAATAAGCTCTAAAGAAGCATTTTTTTCGCTTAGCGTTATTTTTTGAGCAAAGCCACTGGCATATACCTGGCAAAGGCCGAATGTCAGTAGCACAATGATTAGTTTCATCACGATGAGCGTTTTGCGGAGGATATAGACAGGCGTCTCCCTCCATTTTTCAAGGTAAAAATTCATACATTTGAGTAATTTGGGTTAGATGCTATTGTTAGTTTGTTGGAATTAATAATTGGGGCCCAAAAATCTACCGGATGTGTTCGCTGCACATTCGGTTTTTTTACGACCCAATTTTAGTTTTTGTTAGGGTGGCTGTTTCATGATTTCTGCTTTAATAAAGGTTAGTATTTATTTTATCTGGTTAGGATATAACGGCAATCTTTCGTCCTGTACGTTTAAATTTAACATCAGCCACCGCCTCCAGCGCACGTAGCACAGCAGATAGGTTGCGGGATCGGGATACAGCCCCGATATAGGTCTTTGCGGAAGGTGTCTTTTCATACGTGAATTCGACATCGTACCAGCGCTCTATCTTACTTAAGATGCTGGGCAGGGTCTCGTTATCGAAATTAAAGTAGCCGTTCTTCCAGGCTACAGCATGCTCGGTATTGATATGGGCTAGCTGTATCTGTTTTGTATCCTCCTTAATTGTACTTTGTTGACCGGGTTTGAGTAAGACCGAACTGTTATTGGCAATCCTATTTACTTTGACAGCGCCTTCTAATAGGGTGGTTACGGTGGATTCGGATTCGTAAGCCGATATGTTGAAATGTGTACCCAGTACCTCTATGGTTTGCTCCCGGCTGCGTACTTTAAAGGGTTGTTTTTTATTGGGGGCCACTTCAAAGTAAGCTTCACCAAGTAATTCTACCACACGTTCTTTGTCGTCGAATCTGGATGGAAATTTTAAGGAGGAATAGGCATTAAGCCATACCTTGGTTCCGTCTGCAAGGACGATATTGTATGCTCCGGTCCTGGGGGTTTGGAGTGTATGAAATATGGGGGCTTCGGATATCGAGGTGGTACCTAAATTCGGCCGCAAGTCCGGACCATCAGCATAACTGATGTTTGCGCCCACGAGGATGGTATTACTATGCTCGCTTAACTGGATGGTACTTCCGTCACTGCTCAGTAAAACAGCTTTGTTGCCCCCCGGCTGGATATCGGCCTGTTGCAAAGCACCCTGGTTTATAGCTGTCTTATCGGATTGTCTACTAAAGAAGTAACTGCCCCCCAGTAATAAGACCAAGGATGCTGCCACTGCACTTATTTTAAGGATCTGATTCTTCCTTCTTATCCGCTTGATCGTATAGTGGATATCGGCGTCTATTTTGGTTTTTACTTCTTCCTGAATACGCGTTATATCCTCCGGATCTGCTGTAAATCGGCTTTCTTTGAGTTGTTGAAGATGCCAGGTTTCTACCCAGGATTTCTCCTCTTCGGAACAGGTGCCTTGGTGGTAACGTTCAAGAATTTCTTTTGCGTTTTTGGTCTCCATGATAACAAAGGTTTAATACGTTTCTTTGCTATATGTAGGTTCAAGTGGAAAAAAGTAGTAGATGGAATTTAAAAAAAAGTAAAAAAAATCGACGTGAATTTGGAACGCATGATTTTCAAGGCGTTACTGACCTGTTTACGTACCGTGTTTAGGGAAACATTGCTTTGTCTTGCAATTTCTTCATAGCTTTTTTCTTCCTGACGGCTCAGGATGAATATCTCGCGCATCTTGGGCGGCAGATTCATGATTTCTTTTTCGATCTGTTGCTGCAGTTCTTTTTCGAGGAGGAAGTTGTCGGTCGAGTATACGCCCTGATCTAAAAAATGCTGTAGCGAATCTGCATAGCCCTGTCTAACTTTTTGCTTGTCGATGTAGTCGAATAACTGGAAACGCACGGCCGCATAGATGTAAGCAGAGAAACTCGTGTTTATTTCTAGCCCCGTTTTCGACCAAAGGGAAACAAATACATCCTGAAGAATATCCTTGACCACCTCTTCATCGGAGATGATTTTACGGGCATAGATAAATAAAAGTGGGAAATATCGTTCATATAGGAGGCCAAACGCTTGTTCATCTTTTTTTAAAACAAGTGCTATCAATTCTTTATCCGATAAATCTGTGTAGCAATACATTCGTTAGTCAGGACCTGTAATCAAACTTACGTTAAAATTGACAAATTACAAATTCTCTGGTTATGATTTATGAAGACCGCGCTAAGTCTACAGACCAGAAAATATTTGCGTATTTTTATCTGCCCAAGGTGGCAAGATTATCTTTCAGGCGCAGGCAGCAATAGATGCGGCGCCATACTAGACAATTAAATAAGTAACATGACAGACAACAAAGACATCATCTCCATGGTGGAGGTGCAGCTCCGGAATTTTATCGAATCCAGAAGACCAAAGGATGATGAGGTGCGAAAGAAACTGGATTTTGGCTACAGCTGGGACGGGCAGACTGCCTTATTGTTTGAGATACGCCCGCAATGGAATAATCCAGCCAACATACTACTTATCGAATTTGCGAAAATAAAATATGTAAAATCCAGCAAGCAATGGAGGCTATATTGGCGACGAGCTTCCGGTAAATGGGAGGCTTACGAACCAATACCTTCAAGCGACAACCTGCAGGAGCTAATAACTGAGATCAGCCATGATGGTTATGGTTGTTTTTTCGGATAAAAAACATAACAAAAAAGCCGCCTATATCGACGATATGGGCCACTTTTTTACAAGAATTGTAAATAAAAGGCGTTTGAAGCACTTTATTTCATTTCAAACCAGCGCCTAAAGTCAACGGCATCCTGACGACTGACAAATATCTCCTCTTGTTGCTCAAAATTCGGTTTCAGTTCGATCGTCAACACACCATTCTCTAAAGCATGATATCCTTTAATGATACTCCGATTGACGATATAACGCCTGTACATCAAGTAGTATTGATTATGGTCGAGTACTTTCATCAACGTGTCGAGGCTATAGTTGTGTGTATACTCCTTGTTACTCGTTAAG
>PJTS01000812.1_pt1 | contig 14784 bp, 11 predicted proteins | sample 1512251 | NCBI WGS metagenome assembly PJTS01 (sample SAMN08177686, study PRJNA422409) | Soil metagenome, whole genome shotgun sequencing project. | isolation source: Soil (2) enriched on wood chips: alkali lignin treatment | place: USA: Madison | collected 2015-01-15 | reverse complement strand
GGTAGGCGCGGATGCGCGGCGGCTTGCGCGGGTCGTGGTCGAAGATGTCCTTCAGGTACTTGGTCAGCACTTCCACCATCAGCCGGGTCTGCGCGAACACCAGCGTCTTCAGCCCGGATTTGATCGCGATGCGGGCGATGCGGTTGCTCTGCGATCGCGCCGAGGCACGCAGGCCCAGGTCCGGGTTGATCACCGGCGGGTTCCACAGCAGCACCTGCTTGGGCCCGCTGGGTGCGCCGGATTCGGTGATGGCGGTGACCGGCGCCTCGATCAGTGCTTCGGCATGCGCCTGCGGGTTGCCGATGGTGGCCGAGCACAGGATGAACTGCGGTTGCACGCCGTAGAACGCGCAGATGCGCTTGAGCCGGCGCAGCACGTTGGTGACGTGGCTGCCGAACACGCCGAGGTAGGTGTGTACTTCGTCGATGGCGACGTAGCGCAGGTTCTCGAAGAACTGCGCCCACTTGGTGTGGTGGGGCAGGATGGCCTGGTGCAGCATGTCCGGGTTGGACACCACGATGTCGCCGTGCAGGCGGATGGCCTGGCGCGCATCGCCCGGCGTGTCGCCATCGAAGGTGAAGGCCTTCACGCCGAGGTCGCCGGCGCGGTTGAGCTCCAGCAGCTCGGCCACCTGGTCCTGGGCCAGCGCCTTGGTCGGGAACAGGTACAGCGCCTTGGCCTTGTCCTGCATGGCCGCGCTGACCACCGGCAGGGTGTAGCACAGCGACTTGCCGCTGGCGGTGGGGGTGACGATGGCCACGTGCTCGCCGCGCTGGCTGGCCTCCCACGCTTCAGCCTGGTGGCTGTAGAGCTGCTCGATGCCGCGCGACTTCAGGGCGGCGGCCAGGGCAGGCGGCACCGAATCGGGAACAGGCGCGTAGCGGCCCTCGCGGCCGGGAATGGCGAAGCTGCCGGTGATGCGGTCGTGATAGCGGCGCTGCAGGCGCGCACTGAGCAGGGCGCCATCGCGCGCGGGCAGGCCGTCGCGGGTGGCGAGCTTCTGCTCGGCGTCGGCCGTGCGCTTGGCGAGTTCGTAGGCCATGGAAGAAGGAGCCGGGACGGTTTGCGAGGGGTCACATGGCACCACAGATGGGTCTCAGGGTGTGAGACCGCGTGCCGGGATGCAGTGAACCATTCAGTGCCCGGGGTTGGCGCGCTGCGCGATGTCGGCGGCGAGCGCAGCGCTGCGGCGGATGGACTGGCGGATGGCCAGGATGCATCGCAGCGCATGCCACGCTGCCAGCACGGCCGCGACCGGCAGCCATCGCAGATCGCCCAGCCAGCCGGCAAGCAACAGCAACAGCAGCAGGCCCAGCCAGGCCAGCTGCCAGAGCCCGCCAGCGGGCGGAAAGCGTTGCCGATCGCGGGCCAGGCACCAGCCCGGCCCTGCGCCCAGCACCGCGCCATCATCGGCGCGGACCTCCAACCGCATCGACCGCTGCTGGGCAAACGCGCGGGCATCAGCCCATTCCCACGGGAGCTGCACGCGCCGGTCGGCGCCCAGCAGCCACACCGGCCCGACATCGGAACGCTTCCGATACGCCTGCAGCTGCCCCTGCAGCTGCAGCACGCGCTGGGTGGTTGCGGGCCCGCGGCGTCGTGGCCACGCCAGCCACGCGGTGCCTGCGGCAATCAGCACCATGAACAGTGCCGCGACGCCGGACAGGTCCACGGCTGCCCACAGCGCCAGGGCGGTGATCGGCAGTGCCGCGGGCCGCAACCCGGGACCGCGGCGCATCGCGACTTCGGCCGGTGTCTCCCGCCGCTCACCGTGGATGCGCGCGGCGGCGGGACGACGGAGGGATGCCACCTCGAAACCATTGAGGCGCACGACGACGGCCCAGTGCCTGGCCATCACCACCTCGGCATCATTATGGTCGGCGAGGTGTGACCACGCCTGGCGGGGCATCAGCACGGGAATGCCGGCCAATTGGCCGTCGCAGACCGGGTAGTTGGCGCGGTGCGACCCTCCGGTGAATGCGCCGGCCAGCACGCGTACCTGGTCGTCGTGGATGCAGCCGGTCAAGACGCGCAGCGTCGCCAATGCGGCGCGTTCCCGATCATCCAGCATGCGCAATGGGCTGCTTCGCCGCAGGGCGTTCATTCTGCAGCGGACGCGCGACGTCCACTCAAGCAGGGCCGCCGTGACCATCGCCACCAGCAAGGCCAGCCCGACCAGCAATGCCACGCGTGACATCAGCTGCAGCGCATCTGCAGCGGAAGGAGTGTCGGAACGTGGGCCATGGTGCTCGCGTGCGTGGGTAACCCGGCAGCGTGGCGGCCTGATGCACCGATGGGAATGACGATTGTTGCAAATCGCAGGTTGCGTGCCGCACAACGCAAGATGGGATGCACCCTGAACGTTCACGCCGCGCCCAACGAAATCTGAAGCCGTGATGCGTATCCTCGGGGATTGGACGCACCAGACAGGGCAATGGCTGTGGCACGACGGGAACTGCAGGGAGCACTTCTGGCCGGCATGATGCTGGCCGCCACTGCGCACGCGCAGCAGGTTGACCCCGTGATCGAACCGCCTGCAGCGAGCGGGGTGCCGGCCGCAGATGCTGCCGATGCCGCCGCGCCGCCGCAGGGCGATGTCACCACGTTGGGTGAAGTACGTGCGATCAAGCCCGAGGACGAGGCGCTGGACCTGTACCGTTTCAAGAACCCGGTGAAGTTCGGTGACAACCGTTTCAGTCGCGACTGGAGCGAGCCGCCATCGCCCGAGCAGGTGAGCATGGGGGGTGGCTACATCATGATGGGCGTGGTGAAGGGCGTACTGGCGGCGGGTCGCGGTCTGAACAAGCTCACCGGTGGCCCCGACCAGATCCAGGCCGCCATCGCACGGCCGCCGCCGGAGTTGACTCCCGAACAGCGACGCCGGGCACAACAGTTCTGCGAGCAGCAGGACGGCTGCGATCCCTCGGCCGGGAAGTAGGCGCGGCACCGCGCATCATGTCGGCCAGGAGGCACGCGGTGCCGGGCGCTGCTTGAGGTCCTCGGCGAAGGCGGCGGACCGCGAGAGTGCCCGGGGCACGGCGCGGACCAGGAAGATGCCCTGGACCAGGGCCAGCACCGACGCGCCGATCAGCCAGATGCAGTAGGCCATCCCCGCGATGGCGCCATGGGCAGGGCGTGTGCGGTCCACCTCCAGCCACAGCGTCCGACCATCCGTGCTGTGGGACTGCACGGTACCGGACCAGGCGCTCCGCTGCGCGTGAGTGGCGGCATCGCGCATTCTGTTCCACGCCGCGCCGGCATCGCCAAACGCGAATGCTGCGGTGTCCGATTCCCCATTCGCCTCGGCATCGATCAGCACGACGCCACCGTTCTGTGCGGCCAGAAGCGCGGGCGTTGATGCAGCCCACGCGGCAAGAACAGGTGCATGCGCGGCCTCTTCCAGGGCGTCCTTGATGTTCATGATTGTCCAACGGGGAAGTACTGCGCTGTCGTCCGGTGAGAGCCCCGCAAGCTGTGCGCGGAGATCGTCGCAGCCGCGTAGACCCTCTGTGCAGGCAGCGTCCAGTTCGCGGCGCAGCGCATCCAGCCCCGACACCCGCTGGTAAGCAGGGGAGATGCCGTCGGCCGGCTCCCAATGTACGCGCAGGGTATCCCCGGCGCCCAGGCGCAGGATGGAGTCGGCAACCGCCAGAGGGGGCACCTGCAGCGGAGCGCCACCCCAGCGAAGCCGGCTGCAGTCGGGCACCGCCAGCACCTGTCCGGCATGCCGCCGGGTGACCAGTTCGCAGGTGGCATCGACCGTGATGTGCACCCCATCGCCGGGTGCGGGAGGATGCCCCTGCAGCGTTCCGGGCTGCGTGTCCGTCCGCAGCTTGGCAGGGCCGAGCAGCTCTGCCGCACGCGCTGCCTCGATCCGCGGACCGTCACCCGACCAGAGCATCAGCAGCAGTGACAGCACCGCCACCAGGAACATCAGCAGGTGCCGGGCGACCGGCACCGGTGGAAACCGCCTTTCGTCGGCACTCAGTGACCAGCCCGGGCCCAACGACAACAGGCGCCGGTCGTGCGGGCGGACCTCGGCTTCCAGCCAGCGCCCCCGGGTGATGGCCCCGGACGCCATCCAGGCCAGATCAATGACCAGCCGCTGGTCGTTGCCCAGCAGCATCACCCTGTGGCGGAAGGTACTCTCGTGCGGATCTGCGAACTGCAGCTCGCTGAGCCGACCACGCACGCGTACCACGGGCTGAAGCACCTTCGTTCCCACGTGCCGGCGCAGGTACAGCACGAACGCAATAGACGCCAGTACCAGCCCCAATGCCACGGCCATCCAGCTCCATTGGCCCAGGCCCAGCTGTGGCAGTGCGCCGCAGATGCCGGCCGCCAGCGCCAGCCCAGTGGGCCACCATGGAATGGCCGGCCGCCGGCGCTGTGTCCGCTCATCTGCGGTCTCGTGGCGTTCGCTGATCTGTGCCGCGGCCGTGCGCAGCGTACGCGTGCCGGCCGTCGCGATATCGAACCCACCCATGCGGACGATGATGGCAAAGCGGTGACCGAGTACGACTTCGGCCCGATTGTCGGCACCGATGTGCTCCAGCGCGTTGAAGGGCAGCAGCACCTTGACCCCGGCGAGGCTGCGCCAGGCTGAGCTGGCGCCTCCCCGCATCCATAGGCGGTGCTCGACGCACGGCCCCTCAAGAATGCGTACGCCGCAATCACGGCCCAGCTCCAGTACGCTGCGAAATGGCTGCAGTGCGGCATCCTCGTCTTCGCTGAGCAGACGCACCGGCGCTTGTTCTGCGAGTGACTTGAACGCGCGGCGTGCTTTCCAGCGGGTCAGGTAATCAAGCAGTACGGGAAGTGCGGCGAGCAGGGCGAGAAGCACACCAACAAGTTTCATGTTCGCAGGTGGTGATCGGGTGCTGGAAGGCGACTGGATAGTCTGCGCGGCAACGACAAGCAGCGAAATGCAATTTGTTGCAGAGAGTGGTGCCGATGGCAGGCAGGAGCGTACGATCCTGTCGTCCTCCCTCCTGGTTGCTGCTGTGGTGTCGAAAATCCTCCTGCTTGCCCTGCTCCTGCCGGTGTCCGCGCTGGCCAGCGATCTGGCCGATGACGGCTCCTGCCGCAACGGCGCCTTCCCTTCCGCGCAATCGGATTTCGCACTGGCCAAGGTGGTCGGCACGCAGCGCCTGTATCTGCTGGGTGACATGGACGGCTGCCCAGCGAAGGGCGAGCGCGCGTGCCGCCAGCGCAGCTACGTGGTGAGCGGCGATACCGTGGTAACCGGTCGTGACCTGGGGCCGTACCGCTGTGCATTCTTCCCCAACAAGGTGGGCGGCAGTGCCGGTTGGGTCGAGCGCAGCAAGCTGCAGCCGATGGCGCGGGTGACGCCGACGCTGCAGGGCTGGGCCGGTGACTGGAAGGATGGCGACAACGGGTTGAGTATCCGCGTGCGTGGCAACCAGCTGCAGGTCGAGGGCGATGCCTACTGGCCCTCGGCCAACCCGTCGCTGGAAGAGCGGCCGGGTGGTCCGCACATCGGTGCGGTGAACGCCTCGGCCACGCCGCGCGGCAGCCAGGTGGATTTCATCGAGGACAGCTGCACGGTACACGCGCAGTTGCTGGGCGACCTGCTGGTGGTGTCGGACAACAGCGAGTGCGGTGGCATGAACGTGCGGTTCAACGGGGTGTACCGGCGCACCGGTGCGCGCTGAAGGATGGGGTCAGAGCCCTTTCGCAGGCGCAAGGGATCCGACCCCGCGCTCAGCGCCGCCGTTCCAGCCACCACAACAGTGATGCGCACAGCACGAACGCCAGCCACCAAGGCCAGCGCGTACCAGGCACCGGTTGCATCGCTGCGGCACTCGCAGGCGTAGCCGCTGCCAACGCCTGCGTCGTTGCGTCGATCATCGCGTGGCGGTGCAGGGGTGCGGTCTCTTTCGCATCGAACACGTAGCGCCAGACGGTGGTGTCGCCATGCTGCAGCCGCTGCCAGCCAGCGGCCTGCGGCCACCAGCCGGCGCAGCGCATCGAGGAGGTCGTGGCATCAATCACCAGCGGCACGCTTCTGCCTTTCGCGTCGAATGACTGCAGCGGCGCCTGCACGCCACACAGCGCGACACGCTCGCCCAGCCACGCCTGCGCCTGCGGTGACCACAGCGCGCCCGTGCCGGCCTGCGCGCGTGCCAGCGTGGCGAACACGCTGCTCCACAGTTCGCCGTGGCGATCATCGCGACCGGCCAGCACCCAACGCCAGCTGTCGGTGATTGGCAGCAGGCCGATGCGGCCCTTGCCGACGCTGCGCCAGCCACCGAGGGCCTGGCCTGCGGCGTCGTGCAGCAGGGGGCTGCCGTCATTGACCTGCAGGGTCAGCGCCTCCAGCGCGGGCAGGGAGGCGCTGTGCGAGCTGCGGTCCGCGGCTTCGCCATCGGTGGTGGGCAGGGTGGCCGAGTCCAGCGGGCCGCGCCGTGCCGCGAGCATCGCGCTCTCGCCGTCGCCAGGCAGTTCGATGGCATGGCTGCTGCCATCGCCCTGCACCGGCAGGCCGAGATCACGCAGGCGCTGCCGCGCGCTGACCGATGGAGCGCCCGCGCTGCGCACCAGCACGCCGAGGCCATCGCGCAGTGCCTGGCGCACCGCTGCCAGTTGCCCCGCGCTCAACGCCGCCACACTGCGTTCGTCCAGCACCAGCACGTCGCTGCGCGCCAGTGCGGCCGCATCCAGTGCCACCGCGCCATCGCCCACGCTGAGCCCGGCGCCAGTGTCGGCCTGCACCTGCACGCGCAGGCCGGCGTCAGTGGCCCAGCGCCGCAGGTACTTCAGTTCCGGCCCGGGCGCGCTGGCACGCACCAGCAAGCGCAGCGGTGCGGCCGCCAGCGTCTGCTGCGGCACCGGCACGCTGTCCAGCACATGGCCCTGCGCATCCAGCAGGCGCAGATGGAAGACGCTGCGGCCCGGCGCGCGGGCGATGCCACTGAGGTGCACGCGGCCATCGGCGGCCACGTCCACGCGATCCACCACGGTGTCGGCGGGGTCCAGCAGTTCGGCGCGGCCCGCGCTGACACCGTGTGCCTGCGCGTGCACCTCGAAGCGCGCACCGGGCGCGGCATCGGCCGGCGGCTGCAGTGCGATCCAGCCACGCGGTGCAGGCGAGGCCTGCCAGCGCATGTTCGCCGGTAGCACGGCGTCGCGGTCACGCGCGGCCAGGCCGGCGCCGACCAGGGTCAACGTGGAGGCCGGGTGCTGGCGCAGCGCCGTGGCCAGATCAGGCACGCGCTGGCCGCCCGGCACATCCGCCGCCTCCGGCAACAGCAGCAGCGGGCCATCGCTGGCCGGCAACGCACCGGCCGTGGCCGCATCGGCAGTAAGCACGACCAGGCCGCCCGCTGGCAGCTGCTGGCCGGGCGGCAGCAGGCAGAAGTACAGCAGCACGGCGGCGATGGCCTGCAGCGCCAGCCGTGCCGCGCGCCGGCCGCGATGGGCGGTCGGCGCACGCAGTTGCACGACGCCGGCGAGGATGATGATGACCGCCAAGGCCACGGCCAGCCACAGGTTCAAGGCAGTGGCGCTCATGGCTGTACCTCCAGCGCATCGAGGTAACGCTGGCCCATTGCATCGGTGGCGGTGCGCCGCATCACCTGCGGCAACGGACGCTGCAGGGCGCGCCACAGCTGTGCGCGCAGGCGCTGGCGGCAGTCGCTGCAGTCCGGTTCGATGCGCAGCTGCTCGATGGCGGCGGCCAGATCGAGGGCGTCGGGCAGGAAGGCGGCGTTGCGCTGCTGCCACGTGGCCAAAGCGTCCAGGTCGGGCCTGCCATCACCGTCGCCCAGCCGCTGCCAGGCTTCGACGATGGCCGGGTCCGGCGGCGTGCGTGCGGCCAGCGGCAGCTCGCGGCTGGCCAGTCCGGCGCGGTCGCCGCCCAGCCGTCGGCCCTCGTCGATCGGCGGCAGTTCCGGGCCGACGCGGGCCAGGTAGATGCGCTCGGCCTGCTGTACCTGCTTGATGAAGGCCAGCGCCTTGTAGGCGAACGGCAGCGCCTGCTCCGGGCGGCCTTGGCGCAGCTCACCTTCGGACGACCACATCTGGTCCAGCGCGGCCTTCAGCGTGGCGCGGGTCTGCGGATCGAGCAGGGTGGCGGCCTCGGCGTGGTCGTGGGTGTGGCCATACTCGGACAGCACATCGGTGGCGCTGCCGAACACCGGTGGCGTGTCGCCGTTGCCGGCGGCACCGCCGTGGTCATGATCGTGGTCGTCATGCGCACCGGCCTGCGCATGTCCGTGGTCATCGTCGTGATCGTGCGCGTCCGCCGTGGGTGCATCACTGGTGGGCAGGTCGCTGGTCGGCGGTGCCTTCGGCGCGCCTTCGCTTTCCTCGCCGAGGAACTGGCCGTAGCGCAGGCGCAGGATGCGCTGGTCGACGCCGATCGCATCGCTGCGCTTGATGAAGTCATCGGTGGCCAGGCTGCGGCGTTGCCGGATCAGCGCCTCGGCGTCGATGATGATCTGCCGCTGGCTGCGGAAATACGCCGGCAGGGTCTTCTTGATGCGGCCTTCCAGTTCGGCACCGAGCGCGACTTCGGTGGTGGGCAGGCGCAGGATCACGCTGCTGCTGCGCCCGGTCTGCGCGCTGGGGGCATGGTTGTCGCGTACTTCCAGCTGGGCGATCACATCGTTGCCGGGCTGCGCGCCGAGTGCCACCAGATCGAGCGTGTGGGCGAAGCGTCGCGCGGTGGGTTCGCCGCTGCCGGTAAGGGTGACGCTGCGCTGGACGAAGGTGATGTTCTCGCCGCTGCCCTGGGTGGTGGTGATCGACAGCGTTGCCTGCGCGGCCACGCCGTAGTCATCACTGGCCTCGAAGCGCAGCGCCCATTGCCGCTGCCCGGGCGCGCCCAGGACCAGGCTGGCGGCCGGTTCCAGCACGCGCACGCTGGGCGCGCGGTCGGCCACCACATCCAGCCGGTACAGGCGGGTGCTGGCCAGGGCGGGCTCGCTGACCACGCGGTACAGCACCGGCGCGCGGGCTACGTCCTGCGCCTGCCACTGGCCACTGTGTTCGCGCAGCGGCAGCCGTCGCCCGTCGTGGAACTGCAGCCATGCCTTGCTGGGTGTGCGGTCAAAACGCAGCGACCACGACAGCCGGCTGTCGGCGGCCACCTTGGCGTCCAGTGCGTTCTGGGTGAGCGTGGCCTGGCCTGTGTACGCCGGTGCATCGATCTGCAGGCGGGTAGACTGCAGCTGCAGCGGACCGGCCGCCGCAGTGGGCGCCGTTGCCGTGGCACCGATGTCTGCGGCGACGCCTGCCCTGCGTGGCCAGCCCAGCGCGAGCAGGGCGATGGCCAGGCCGCAGATCCAGCACAGCGCCAGTGCGGCGCGCGGCCATCGCGGGCGCAGGTCCGGCATCGTGCGTTCCAGCGTGGCCAGCACATGCGCGCGCTGGCGCTGCTGCAACGGGTTGAGGCGGGCGACATCGGCGAACAGCAGATCGGCGCTGTCCTCGCTGCGGCCGCTGCCATCGAGCTGGCGCTGCAGCCAGCGCCGGTCCAACTGCCTTGCCCGCGCGACAGCCACGCCTGCGCAGGCAAGCAGGGCCAGCGTGCCGACCACGCAGGCGGCATCGAAGCCGGCCAGGCGCAGGGTCAGCGCGGTGGCGGCCAGCGCCCACGGCAGGCCAAGCAGCACGGTGAGGCCGGCGCGGCGACGGCGTGCGCGCTGCCAGCTGCGCTGCAATACGTTCATGCCGGCCTCCGCGCTGCGCGACTGGCCATCCCGCGTTCCAGCGCGAACAGCAGCACGATGGCCAGCAGCAGCCACGGTGTCAGCTCGCGTGGCGCGGCGACGGTCACGGGCAGCATCGCCTGCTGCGGCGCCTGATCCCGCGCATCGCCCAGGCGCGGTGCCGCTGGCGGTTGCAGGGCCAGCAGCAGGGCCTGCGGCAAGCGGGCATCACGCAGCGCGCCGTTGTGGGTGGCGTCCCATTCGCCAGGCAGTGACAGCAGGCGGCCCTGGCCGACGCGCTGCTGCCACAGCAGCGGTGAGCCCTCGGCACTGCGCAGCACCACACGGGCGGCGGTATCAGGCTTGGCCGCCGTCATCACGCTGCCACCGTCGCGCAGCCAGGCCTGCCATGCGGCTGGCAGTGCATCGGTACGTCCCCACACCGCGATCTCGCCGCGTGCGGGGAGCGTGTCGGCAGGCAGCTCGGCGGCGGCGGGCTGGGTGCTCCAGGCACGCTGCAGGGCGTCGATCCAGTGCCGCGCGCTGGCCGGTGCCTCGGCCTGCACGCGCAGGCGTGGCGGGGCCACTGTGGCCTGCGCGCTGGCGAGGGTCATCGCGTGCGCCTGCCACTGCACGGGACGCGACAACTGCAGGCGTGCACCATCGAGGCCGGGCAGCGGGTCGGGCACATGCACGGTCAGCGCAGTGCCGGCGGGCAGCTGCGCGTCGAGTTCGCGCAGCAGGCTCGCAAGCGGTGCAGGTGTCGTGGGTTCCGGTTGCTCGACGGTCGGGAAGCCGGGCGCCAGCCAGTGCCAGTTGCCCTCTTCGCCGCTGCCGCGCAGTACGCGGGCATCCAGCCCGGGGGCGACCACGGTCCAGGCGCTGGGCGGTGCTGCGCTGCCGGTCAGCGCCGGGCGCGCCAGCAGCAGCGCCAGTGCGGCCAGCAACAGCAGGCGCACCAGCAGCAGCGGCCAATCATCGAAGCGGATGCGCTGGCGTGGGCGGATCCGGGCGCGCAGCCAGCGCAGTGCGGCGAAATCCAACGGCGTGTACGGATGGCGCCGGGCGAGGTGGATCAGCAAGGGCAGCAGCCACGCGGCCAGTGCGGCCAGGCCGAGCGGGAACAGCAGGTTCATGCGCCGCCCCCGCGGCCGAACAACGCCTGCAGCGGCTGGTCCAGCGGCTGGTCGAGCCAACCGGTGGCGCTGGCGATGCCGCTGGCCTGCAGGCGTGCCTGCAGCGCGCTGTGTGCGGCAGCGAAGCGCTGCAGGTAGTCGGCGCGGATCGCGGCGCCATCGCCAAGCAGCTCCTCGCCGGTTTCCGGATCGCGGAAGCGATGGCCGGCATCGAAGGGGAAGTCGCGCTCGTCGGCGGTCAGCACCTGCAGCAGCATCACCTCGCGGCGCGCGCTGGCCAGGTGTTCCAGCAGCACGATGCTGGTTTCATCGAAGCCATCGCCGATGGCCAGCAGCAGATCGCCCGGGCGCACGCGTTCCCACAGCGGGCGCAGGCGGTCGGCGGCTGGCCAGCCACCGCGCGCCTGCAGGGCATGCAGCTGCAGGTGTACGCGGTCACGCTGGCGCGCGCCGTTGCCGGCCGGTACCAGCTGCAGGCCATCGCCGTTGATCGCCAGCAGGCCGAAACGATCGCCCTGCTGCAGGGCCAGCTCGACCAGGCAGGCGGCCAGCCCGCGCATGTGGTCCAGGCGCGTGCGCTGTGGCGCGCCGCGGTCGGCCTGGCTGGCCGAGGCGGTGGCATCGAGCAGCAGCCAGATGGTGATCGGGCTTTCGCGTTCGGATTCGCGCACGAAGAAGCGGTCCGAGCGGGCGTACAACTTCCAGTCGATCTGGCGCAGTTCATCGCCGGGCTCGTATGCGCGGTACTGGGCGAATTCCAGGCCGGCACCGCGGCTGCGGCTGGCGTGCTGGCCGATACCGCTGGCACCACTGGCCAGGCGCGGCCGCAGGCGCAACGTGCGCAGGCGCGCACGCAGTTCCGGTGGCAGGGTCAGCGGTGTGCCGGTGCTCACGCCTGCTTCAACCCGGGAAGGGCACGGCCTTCAGCAGCGCCGCGACCACGTCGTCGGCGCGCTTCTGTTCGGCTTCGGCGGCGAAGGACAGCAGCAGGCGATGGCGCATCACCGGTGCGGCCAGCGCCTGCACATCCTCGCGGGTGGCGGCGAAGCGGCCCTGCAGCAGTGCACGCGCCTTGGCGGCCAGCACCAGCGACTGCCCGGCACGCGGGCCGGCGCCCCACTTCACCCACTGGTTGATGGCGGCCGGTGCGCCCTCGCCGGGTCGGCTGGCGCGCACCAGGCGGGTGATCCAGGCCAGCACATCGGGGCTGACATGCACCTGGCGCACGGCGGCCTGCAGCGCGATCACCGCCTCGGCGTCCATCACCTTCGGCACCGCTTCGGTGGCACCGCCGGTGGTCTGTTCGATGATGCGGCGCTCTTCGTCTTCGCTGGGGTAGTCCACCAGCACGTGCAGCAGGAAGCGGTCCAGCTGTGCTTCGGGCAGCGGGTAGGTGCCGGCCTGCTCGATCGGGTTCTGCGTGGCCAGCACGAAGAACGGCGCGGGCAGCTCCCTCGTGGTGCCCGCATGGCTGACCGTGCGTTCCTGCATCGCTTCCAGCAGCGCGGCCTGGGTCTTGGGCGGGGTGCGGTTGAGCTCGTCGGCCAGCAGCAGGTTCGTGAAGATCGGGCCCTGCTGGAAGCGGAAATGACGATGGCCGGTGCCGTGGTCTTCTTCCAGCAGTTCGGTGCCGAGGATGTCGCTGGGCATCAGGTCGGGGGTGAACTGCACGCGCCGGAACTGCAGCTCCAGCGCCTGCCCCAGCGAGCGCACCAGCAGGGTCTTGCCGAGGCCGGGCGCACCTTCCAGCAGGCAGTGGCCACCGGCCAGCAGGCCGATCAGCAGCTGCTCGACCACCGTGTGCTGGCCGACCACGGCGCGGGCCAGGGCGCTGCGCAGCCCATCCAGGCGCGGCAGCAGGGAATCGAGATCGAGGGAGGTCATGGCGGTGGTCCGTTCAATTGTTCAACGCGTACATCACGATGTTGACGCCGAAGCGGGTGTTGTCTTCGGCCAGGAAGCGCTTGTTGCGCCAGTCGTAGTCCCACTCGCAGCCGTAATCCTTGTTGCTGTAGAGCAGGCCCAGGCGGCCATCGACCTCGATGCCCTTCAGGTAGTCGTGCACCAGGTCGTCGCCCCAGCCGTTCAGTTCGAAGCTGGTCGCGGGTGGGCCTTCGGGGAAACGGAAGAAACTGCGGTACAGCGCGTGGCTGTTGGGCAGCTTCTGCAGTGCCTTCGGCCCGAACAGGCGCGCCATCTGCGCTTCGAAAGAGGTGGCGAACAGGCCGTCGATGTCATGGTTGCAGTCATCGACGAAGACGAAGCCGCCGTTGCGCACGTAGCGCACGAAGTTCTGCCGTTCGGCGGCGTTGAACTCCACCAGGGTGTGCCCGGCCAGGTAGCAGAAGGGGGCTTCCAACATGCGCGGATCGGCCAAGGCCACCACGTGTTCCTGCGGGTCCACGCGCAGCGAGGTGTAGTCGATCAACGAGGTGATGAGGTTGGACGGCATGCGCGCGTCCACGTCCCAATCGCCGGAATCGTACTGCAGGCGGGTGAACCAGAAGTCGTAGCGGGAACTGCGCGGGCCCGCCTGCGCCCACGCTGGCAGCGCCGTCGCCGAAGCGGCAGCGGCCAACCAGCGCTGGCAGGCCCGGCGATCCATCAGACCGCGTCGGACAACGAGGTGAAGGTGAAATCGCGCAGCTTCATCGGCGGGATCATCATCACGAAGCTGGATTCATCACCGGCCACGCGCACCGGCCGGCCCAGTTCCTCGATGTTGTTGAGCATGATCACCGGCGATTCGTTGAAGCGGAAGTTCTTCACCGGGTGCTTGATCTGGCCGTTCTCGATGTAGAAGGTGCCGTCGCGGGTGAGGCCGGTCAGCAGCACGGTCTGCGGGTCGACCATGCGGATGTACCAGGTGCGGGTGACCAGGATGCCCTTCTGGGTGCCGCGCACCAGGTCGGCCGTGCTCTTGTCGCCGCCACTCATCAGCAGGTTGCCCGGCGTGGCCTTGGCGGTCTTGCCCTGCTTCTGCGCCCAGAAGCGCGAGTAGTCCAGGTTGGCGATCTTTCCGTTCTCGATGATGGCCATGCGCTCGCGCGGCATGCCTTCGCCATCCCACGGCAGCACCGGTGCCTCGGCATGCCACGGGTCGGCATACATGCTCACGCGCGGGTCGTAGACCTGCTCGCCCAGCTTGTTGCCGCCACCCTTCTTCGACAGGAAGCTGCGGCCTTCATCGGCCGAGCGTGCGCTGAAGAAGTTCATCATGAAGCTGATCAGGCCTGCGGCCGCCGCCGGCTCCAGGATCACCGTGTACTTGCCCGGCTCCAGCGCTTTGGCTTCGGCCGATTCGGTGGCCTTGCGCATGGCAATGCGGATGTCCTGGTCGGCCTTGAAGTCCGCCGCATCCTTCAGGTTGCGGCCGACCCAGCCCGAACCGCGGCCATCTTCGGTACGCACGGTGCAGGTGTAGTCGAAGCTGGTGGTGCGCTGGTAGGCGAAGTTGCCGTTGCTGTTGGCGGTGGCCTGGAATCCCTGGCCATCTTCGAGGAAACCGGCAGCGATCAGGCCGTTGCCCCGGCACGGCGCGATGGAATCGGCGGCGACCTTGGCGCGGAACGCCGGGTCGATGGCCGCGGTGGACTCGCTGAAGGTCGGGCTGGGACGGTAGCTCTGCTTGCCGATGGCCGGCATGAACTCCGGGTTCTCCGGGGCCAGGCGGGCCAGGTCCTCGGCGCGGCGCACCACGCGTTCCAGCGCGGCATCGTCGAACTCGTTGATCGAGGCGGTGCCCACGCGCTTGCCGAAGGCCGCGGTGACGGCCAGCTCGGTGTTGTCGACGATGCCGCTGGTGGAGACGTTGTTCAGCGCGAAACGGATGTTGCCGCTGATGGAACCGGCCAGCACGGCGGTGCACTCATCGGCCTTGGACAGGGCGATGACCTTGTCGAGGATGGCCTTGGCCTGGGCTTCGGCGATGATATTCTTGGTGTAAGGGCTCCTGACCGGTCAGCCGAGGCTGC
>PJTS01000811.1_pt1 | contig 14793 bp, 18 predicted proteins | sample 1512251 | NCBI WGS metagenome assembly PJTS01 (sample SAMN08177686, study PRJNA422409) | Soil metagenome, whole genome shotgun sequencing project. | isolation source: Soil (2) enriched on wood chips: alkali lignin treatment | place: USA: Madison | collected 2015-01-15 | reverse complement strand
GCCAGGGCGCCGTCCGTGATGCCGTAGCCGGCCAGCGTGGTGGGCTTGCCGGTGACGCTGCCCCAGGCCGGGGTGACGGTCACGGTGCCTGCCGCTGTCAGCCGCCCCTGGGCATCGACGGTGAAAGTGGGCGCCGCCGTGGCGCTGCCGTAGTTGCCTGCAGTCACTGCCGTGTTGGCCAGGGTGATGGTGCGATTGGCGGCAAGGCTGCCACCGCCCGTAAGGCCCACGCCTGCCGTGATGACCGTGGCGGCCAAGGCGCGCGCGTTGAAAAGCGTCTTGACGCTGGCCGCCGTGAGCGCACGGACAGCATCTGCCAGCCCATTGGCCTCGGCTTCGGTGGCCAGCTCCACCACGCCCTGGCGGTCAGTGGTCGCCGGCGGGTTGATGAAATTGGTTTCTCCAAACTGCAGCGTGCTGATGTTCACGGATCCGTCCAGCACGCGCAGATCGGTGGACAGCAGGAAGATGGATGCCGCCGACTTTTCCAGAATCACCGCCGCCTGGCTGTAGGTGCCGAGCAGCACGCCGTTATCGAGGTAGAGGCCCAGGCCGCGCACGGTGTAGGTCTGGTTGCCATCGTCGCGGATGGTGACGTGGATGGTGTCCTTTGCCACCACATCCCCGGCAATGGTGGTGATGCGCTTGATTTCGTTCGGGATGGTGGTCAATGCCTCGGTGGGCGTGAAGGCGGTGGCGGTGACGCCGACACTGACCAAGGTGCGCGCCAAGGTTCCATTCTGGGCGGCGTTCACAAGCGCCTGCCGCCCTGCGGTGGTGAGTTTGAAGATGATGGCCATAGGGTGCGGTGATGGTTGCCTTGAGGTCAGCCCACATTCATGTCAAGCCGCGTGTATGCCACGGGCCTGCCCACGCATGCGAGCTTGATAGATGCCTGGGCACTGAGTCCCTGGATGAATGTGAAATGGGAGCGCAGCGGCTTGACGCGCGAGACTTCGGCCATAACGTCCTGCACGAATGCGGCGCTGGCCTGCTCGCCGTCCTGGCCGGTCATGGTGAAAACCAGCTCAAAGGTGTGCGGCGCTCCTTTGGGCGCGGTCTGCCACCATTCCCGGATGCTGATGGCACCGCCGAAGCTGGCCACGGTGTCGCGCACGCTCTTGAGGGTGCCGCGTTGCCGCTGGACCTGAATCGCATTGCGGACCAGCGCCCGTTTGATGGCCTCGGGCCACTCGCTGCGCCATGCCTCCACGCCCATGCTCCAAGCGAGCCAGGGCAGAAGCTCCAGCGGGCAGGTGTCTGGGTTCCAGAGCGCACGGTGCGGCTGGTCGATTGCGTCAAAGTGCTTGACCATGACCGACTCGGCGGCCCGGTCCAGCGGCGTGGCATTGGGGGGGAGCAGGGAATCAGCCAACGATGCCCCCGTGCGTCACGTTGATGGCGGTACACCAGCTGGCCTGGGTTTCACCCACGGCAACATCGGCTGCAGGGCTGGTCAGCTCTACCCGGTCCACACCCTCGATGTGCATGGCGGCATAGATGCCGGACAGGGTGGGGCGCCGTCCAATGCGGTGCATGGATTCGGCATAGGCCGCAATGCGCTGCTGAGCGGTGGTCAGCACGCTGGATGAATCCGGCCCCGGCAAGGTGTAAATCTTTCCGGTGATCTGGTAATTGACGATGCCTGCAGCCTGGACGATCACTTCGTCCGTGAGCGGGCGGATGTCGTCGGCATTGACAGCGGCTGCCACGGTATTGAGCAGCGCTTGGCTGGGCACACCGCTACCCACACGAGAGAGCACAGAAACCACGACACGGCCCGGCGTGGGGCTGGTGGCTGCGGCGTCCAGGACTTGACCGTCTGCGGTCTTGGCATGGAAGACATAGGCGCCCACAGGCCCGGCCACGCTGTAGCCGCGCGGGGCCAACTGGATGCGAGCGCGGAATGTGTCATCGTCTTCCAGCACCGCCGCAATGGGGGGGATGGCTGCCGGATTGGCTGGAGTGATGACCAAGCGCACAACGCCAAAGAAGGCGCCGAGCTGGTCAAGGTCGCTGCCACGGGCATAAGCCAGCATGACGGCGTGGGCACTGTCGTTGCGGTCGCTGCGCTCGACAACCAGCAGATACGCCAAGCGCTCCAGCCATTTGGTCAGCGGCTCGGACTCCAGGGCCAGGGTGTCGGTGACATCAGGGCGCAGGTCTGCAGGCATAGCCGCCACTAGGTCGGCCTTGAGGGCGGAAAGAATAGTTTCAAACTCCGGCACCACGACCACATCGGGCGCCGGCAGCTTGCTCATGTCAATGATCTGGGCATTGCTCATGTGCCTGCCCCCGGTTGAATGCTGATGTTCTGGCGGCGCGTGGATGCCTGCCCTCTGTCTTTGCGCTCGATCTGCATCACGGCGCGGCCACTTGCATCAAAAGCCAGCGCAGCACGGGTCAGGCGGGTGCGTGGCTCATGTTTCATGATGGCCTGGGCAGTGGCCGCCTGCAGCCGCAGGATATTGGCGTCTGTCATAGGCTGGTCAATGAGCTGAGGGATGAAACTGCCGTAGCCCCGGCGCATGAGGCGCGATCCGATGGGGGTGGTCAGAATGTCCGTGATGGACTGGCTGATGTGGGCCGAATAATCCAGGCGGCGGCCCGTTTTGACGTTCATCATGCGGAGCCTCCACCGGGTTGGCTGGTTCTGCCATTGCCGTTTTGGACGTTGCCGTGGTCGTGGCCGATCAGGCTGATGCCGCTTGCAATTACGTCCTGAGTGGTGCGCAAGGTGCCGTCGATTTCAGCCACTCCGCTGGCGCCCTCGGCAATGCCGCTGCCGCGCATGCCACCCTGAAACACCAGCGACTTTTTGACAAGGCAGTTGCCGGTCATGGTGACTTGCGGGCTGTCAATGGTGACGCTACCCGGCGCCACCAGCTTGGCGGTGCCACCGCCCGGCAGCGTGGCCACGAGAGCATGGGCCGCGTGGTCGTACTCGATCACGGCGCCGTCTGGGTATTTGGTGATGGTCTTATTGGGGTCGCTGCTGGGGGCGGGCTTTCCGGTGCTGTTGAGCCCGACGATTACCACGGCTGCGCCCAGGTCGCCGCTGGGGGATAGCACGGTGGCCTGTTCGCCTACGGTGGGCGGGTTCCATGTGGTGGTGCCGCCTGCGCGGGCTTCGTGGTAAGGGCGCCAGTCGGTGACCAGCTCGCCCAGCGAGACACGCACAAGCGCGGGCTTGCCTGGGCCGCCATGGTCCACGGCCTGGATGGTCCCCACGCGGATCATGTTGTGTAGCAGGCGCTGGATTTCGCCTATTGCGATGGCCGGTTCTGAGTTCATGCGCCGACTGTGCCGGGCAGCACGCGGGCGCGCGAGCGGTGGCCGTTGTGGCGGCGATGAGTACGCAAACCGGGTCAGCCCCGTGTCGCGTGCTCCATCAGGATGTCTTCGATTCCCTTGATTTCTTCCTGCGTGTAGCCCAGCAGCTCGCGGCTCGCATACTTCACCACGGGGCTGTTTCGGTCGCGGCGGTCCACCTTGTCGCGCAGGCCATAGTGATGGACGCGGGCCACGTAAGACACACGGGGATTGAATTCCACGCTTGCCGCCTCTGGCGTGGCTTTGCGCTGCAGGTTGCGGGCCTTGCGTAGCCCCATGAACATTTCCGCACGAATGGCGCCCTGTCGCTTGGCCAGCTGTTCACGCGGGCGCCGTGGCTCGTATGGCGAGCCGTCCGGGTTACGCTGGTCAGCAATGCGCTGGGCCTGACTCTTGCGCAGATAGTTGGCCACCTCCAGCATGGCCGCTTTGCGGCCCGCTGGCTCCATGCGCTGCAGCAGTGGCGTGGCCCACTGCGCGAGCTGTTCCATGGCATCGGCCATTATTCAATCCCGTGGGTCTGGTGCCACTCTGCGCCGATCTTGTCGCCCAGATAGAGGCTGTAGTCGCCGGTTGCATAGGGCTTGGGACTGTAGATTTCGCCCTTGTGCTCTGCGGTCAGGCGCTGGCGGCCCTGTTCGTCCTGGTCTTCCTTGACGATGACTGCCTCGCTCAAGTCCACCTCGATCACAAGGTCCACCTTGTCGTTGGCCAGGACTTCCACATCAAAGCGCAGACTCTTGGCCGCCTTTTCCTTGTTCTGCAGCAGATCGGGCTGGTAGGTATTGAGCCACGCCAGTATGGGGATGGCGAAAAGGTCCAGGCTGCCCGCATAGTCCAGCACGATGAGGCGCACGGTGAAACGGTATTCAAAGGAAAGCGTTTCACCGCTGCGCGCCACGATGTTGCCGGACTCCACAAACATCTTGAGCCGCTGCGGGTCTGTCTGCAGCTCTGGGATGGATCCGGCAATGAAGTTGCGCAGGGATTGCGGTTTCTTCATGGCTGGCCCCCGTTGGCTTGGTGCATTACTTTGTTGTATCCGTCGATGCAGGCATTGAGGTCGCGGATTGCGTTGTCGCCGTCATCGGTGATGCGGACAAGATCCGCAGCATCCTCTGGGTCAATATCGGCTCGCGCTTGGACAGGCCCAGCGGCGGTACTGTGATTGCCTCCGGTCTGGGCGGTGGTGCGGATTGACAGGCGCAGAGCGCCGCTGCGCAGGTCAGCGTCAAGGCGTTCAAAGGCTTTTTGAGCATTGGCTTTGTCCAGTTGGTTGCGGTCCAGAATCTGGCCGAGCTGCCCAGCCAGTTGGCCGCTGCGCTCGATGGAGAACTCCAGGCGCTGGACAGCGGCGGCGCTGTGCTGGGCCTGGGCCTTTTGTATGCCCCGTTCTTCCGCGCGCTGGTCCACGGCGTAGAGCAGGAGCAGCACGGCGATGGGGACGACCAGCCGGGTGAGGGTGGCGATGATGCTGGCGGGCGTCATGCTGGTAGGAATGGTTTGCCGCCCAGGAATTCACCCAGGGCGCGATTGAGCTGCCAGCCGTATTGAAAGGCCTCATCCTTGGGCCGGCGCTCGGCCAGCTCCTGCAAGTACACGGACTGACGGGCAACGACCATGCCAAAGAGCACGCCACCGCCTTCACGCCCGCGCTTTTTGAGGAAGGCACGCAGGGCCGCCAGGGTGATGGTGCCGATTCGGCCATCATCCTCCAGGTCGTCATAGTCGGCCTGCTGTCGGTTGAGCACATTCAGCACTCGTTGCAACTGAGCTGCGGCGGTCTTCTGGCCGGCCAGGACGCCGAAGTCCAGCAGGCATTCGGCAAGCGCGGGGTAAACCTCATCGACCAGATGAAACTTAGGCTCCACCCAGTAGCGGCGCAGGTAGATGTTTTGCGCTGTGGCGTGAGGCAGGTCACGCATGGGGCCGGTGTAGCCATAGGCACGCGCCGTGGCCACGGTGATGCCGAACTTGGTTTCGCCGCCCGAGTCCTTGGGGTCGTTGACGTAGCCGCCCTCGCGCTCGATTAATTCATTGATGTAGGCAACGGCGCTCATTCAGCACCTCCCTTGCGGCCTGCTGCGCCATGGCCAGCAATGTCGCCACGCAACTGGTCTGCCATTTCGGTGATGGTCTGGCCTTCGCTGCGCTTGAGCCAGAGGAAGACGCCCGCCACGATCCACGGGCCAGGGATGGAGCAGACCACCAGCACGCAGCCGGTGATGATGAAAAAGCCCGCAATGGACGGCACGGCTGCCATGGTGGCGAGTCGCATGCCTGCCTCAAAGATGCCCGGCCAGTGCTGCATGAGCAGCACCAGCGTAGGTACGCCGAGCACAAAGCCACTGACCAAGCAGGCCAGGACGCGGTTGAGCAGGTCGCCGCGCGGGTCGGTACTGCGAAGCGGCACGAAACGCAGGCCCAGCCAGAAGGCGATGAGGCTGGCGATGACCGGCAGGGAGAAGAGGGCGAGCTTGTAGCCCGCGAAGGTGCCGACAGCAGAGGTGGGTTCAGACATGGCAGTGAGTGGTTTGGTTGAGCAGGCGTCAGTCCCACAGGGAAATGGTTTTGGGTGCGGTGGGGGCGGTGGGCGGGTCGGGCAGGATGAGCCGCCGACCCAGGGGCAGAACGGGACCAAGCGCGGCAAGGCCTGGGTTCAATGCATAGGTGGCTTCTGTCACCCCTGCAGTGGTGCCCAGGTGGCGCAGACAAAGCATGTCCACGGTGTCCCCCTGCTGTGCCTGGACGGTGATGGTCATGGCTAGATCAGCTCCGATTCCATGCGGGCCACGCCCAGGATGTCGCGCACGGCGCGCAAGGCGTCCGCGCGGTAGTCACTGGCCTGCAGCTCCCGGCGCTCATCGCCGGGTTCGGTGCGGCCGGTGGCATCTGCGCCGGCATAGCGCTCGATCAGATCGGCCTTGGCATAGGCGTAGACAGCACGCTCAAAGCACAGAACGTTGACGCTGGTGCCGTTGATGGCGATGGCTGGGACAGAGGAAAGCGCATCGCACCCGGCAGCAGCTTGCGCGGCAGCCCAATTGCTCAGGTCCTTTATGACGCTGGCCAGGGCGTTGGCGGCGGCGTGGGTGAGGCGGGTGGCAGTGACAGAGCCGTCCACGTCCACGCTGTCGCGCAGCTTGGCTAGGTCGATGTGAGGCCAGAAGCTGCCAGCGTCCAGCACGCCCGTGATGGGGGGCTTGCTGGGCGGGTCGGTCACGATGATGGGCGGCGCGTTGGCAATCATGGTCATGGTGGTGGACTGGTGTGGTGCCAACGTAGTGGGCGGTGGTCGCAGGGCGTTGCGGGAGGCCGAAGCCTTCGCGCGGCCCTGCGAGCCGCCCAGCACGGGGGCTGTGCTCGGTGGGTTTAGCGCTTGCCCTTGGCTGCGGGCTTGGCGGGGGCGGCTCGCTTGCGTGGTGCAGGGGCAGCAGTGGCAGTTGCAGCTGCTGGTGCGGCGGGGGCCTCGGTCCCCTCTGCCTGGGGTGGTGCCGCCAGGGCGCGCAGCTTGCGCTCGATGCGCTCCATGTCCTTTTTGACGCCGCTTTGCGTGTCCAGCTTGAGCGCCTGGGCCAGCAGTGCCTGGACGCCACCCAGGGTTTCCTGGGGGATGTCGTCCAGCGTCGGCTCTTCGGCGGTCTGGACCTTGCCCAGCATGGCATAGGCCGTGGCCTTGTAGAGCTTGGCGCGGGCTTGGTCTGGGGCGTCCATGCCCTGGGTGATGCCGTCCACAGCGGTCAAGTGCTCAGCCGGGTGGGTTTCGTCCGGCACCATTCCGCTGGCGTCCGGCTTGATGGGGTTCCACTGGCCGCCCAGGTAGGCGCCCGCGAATTCGTCCATGAGCAGGGCAGCGGTGCTGCGGTGGTACTGGTCGGGCAGGGGCAGCTTGTGCTGCACGGCATAGGCGGCCATGCGCAATGCCAGGCCGTAAGCCCCGGCGTCAATGGCCCAGACCATGGTGGTGGTGAAAACCAAATCCTTAGCGCCCTTGCCATTGGTCAATGCGCCCTCGATCCAGGGCAGATAGTCGGGCAGCATGGCGGCCTTGGCTTGGCGCTTGAGCTGTACCGACTCTATGTTTTTGAGCGTGCGCTTGTCAGTGGCCAGCTTGGCCATCATCAGCTCGTATTCGCTGCCCTGGACCTCGATGCCGAACGGACTTTCAGCCTGGGCCTTTGCAGCCAGCACGCGGGCGCGGTGACGCTGTGCGGGGGTGAGTTGCATGATGCGTTTTCCGGTAGTTGCGGAGAGAGGCCGCCGCCTGATGTGGACTGGCGGCGGCCCGGCTGGGCTTAGGCCTCGACGATTTCGATGTTTTCGACCATGGACGCGAGGCCGATGTCTTCCACGACGTAGTCGTCATTGCTGGACTGGTAGTCCTCCACGCGGTTGCGCTTGGGGTTCTCCACGATGTAGCGGCGACGGCCGCCGCGCTGCCAGTACACAGACAGGTTGTCCAGCGTGGTGATGAGCATGCCGTTTTCAGGGAAGAACGGCACTTGCACGGCCTGCAGGCCGCCCACGCGCTTCTGGCTGATAACGATGTCGGCCGCCAGGGTTTCGCTGGGGGCCTGGGTGGTGTTGACCAGCGGGAAATACTTGTCGTGCAGCAGCTTGTCACCCAGGATGCAGACCAGCTGGGGATTGTTGCGATGCCAGGGGTCCAGCAACTGGCGGGCATCAAAGACGGCAGCGTCCAGATTCTTGAAGTCGCCAGTAGGGCCGACGACCACTTTGCCAGCTACCTTGCCCTCGTTCATGACGCGCTCGGACGCTTCTTCACGCAGCTTCTGCAGCCAGCCCTTGTTCACATCCTGCAGCAAGGGATTTGCCGCAAGGTTGGTATCCGGCGAGATGGATACGCCGTTGAAACCGATGCACATGCGATCCAGTGCTTGACGGTGGGCCAGCAGGCGCGCCACACGGACCTGGAAGTCGGGGAACTTGGCCCAGGCGTCGATGAGCGCATATTTCAGGTGCGAGTCGTAGTTGGTCTGCTGGCAGTGGTAGCCGCGCGCGCTGATGCCGGTCAGGTCGCGCGTCTGGCGGTCCTTGTCGGCGGTGTTGGTGCGGCTGGCGATGGGGCCGGACACGGACAGTCCGAGCTTTTCGCCTTGCATCTCATCCACGGGGACGATGTTGATGCGCTGCAGAAATTCGCTGGATTCCTGCATGGCGTTTTCCAGCTTTTGCTGGACGCTGGGGGCGACGGCAAAGGCCTTGTCGGTGTCGGCCGTGCTGACGCCATTGAGTTGGGCCACACGGCCGAGAAATTCGTTATAGCTTTGGCGGCTTTCGTTGCGCATGAATGGTTCCTTGAAGTGGGACGGATTGGGCGGGTGGATCAGAAATCGGTCTGTTGCTGACCGGCGCCACCGCTGGCCACGGGGCGGCGGGTGGGGGCTTCGGTGTTGTCCAGCTTGGCGAACTGCTGCTTGAGCTTGTCGATGTCCGCGCTCATGGCTTGCAGCGATTGGTCGGTCTTGGCCTGGGAGACTTGTGCGGCCTGGACATGCTTGGAGAAGTTGTCGCCCAGCTGGCCAAAGCCATCAGCCACAGCTGCAAAACGGGCGTCGTCGGTGACTTCCTTGCCGGTGAACTTGGCTACGGCGGCAGCAATGCTGGCCTTGAAGCTGGCCACGATGCCGGCGCTTTCGTCTTCCAGCTCCAGAGTCAGAGGCTCGGCCACGGAAAACACATCGTCAGGCTGTTCCTTGCGGTGCTTGAAGGGGTTGGCGTCCGGGTTCTTCGCGGCAAACTCCAGCATTTCGGTGCCCAGGCTGGCGGGGTTGTCGGTGACGGCTAGACCAACGAGATAGGCCTCGCCGGTATCGGCAAAGCTGGGGCGGACCTCGATAGAGGTGTAGAGCTTTTGGCGGCGCTTGTTCAGCTCGACCAGTTCATCGGTGGCATCGATCTGGGCGAGCAGAGCCAGCTTTTTCTGGCCACCGATGTCCACCTCTTCGGTCTTGACGGCCAGCACATCGCCATAGGCTCGGAAGTCGCTGTTCGGGCCATAGCCGCGGATGTGCTCCATGTTGACGCGGGCGCCGTAAACCTGAGGGTTGTAGCGCTTGGCGATCTGCAGCAGCCAGTCGCGGTCAATGGTGCGGCCGTCAGAGGTGGCGCCTTCGACGGCGACGCGGAAGAAGCGGGATTTCTTGGACATGGATGGATGAGCCTCGCTGATGGTTTGCCGGTGTCCGGCGATGAGTTAGCGGTGAGTTCTCATGGTGTCCAGCGGCCTGCGCCGCGTCACGCGGGTGTCGTTGTGGCGGCGCGGTGGACGTAATCGCGTGCTGGTTTAGTTGGTGCCCGCCCGGAAAACTGCCTGCCATGGCACGAAAGAAACCGACCGGGGAGGATTGCGCCCCATTTGCCGCTGGCGAGCCGCCACAGGCCAAAGGCACCAAACAGAAGGACGCTGATTTCGGTGCGCTCGTGCTCGCCCAGGCCCAGGAGCAGGGCAGCGCGATGCAGGCGGCTGTGCTGGCCAATAGCTCGCAGCCCAAACAGGTGGCGCGGTATCTGTACTGGCAGGGCTGGCGGCCCAAGCTGATAGCGGAAAAGCTGGGCGTTCCTGCAACCACGCTCTACGGCTGGCGCGATGCGGAAGAGTGGGACAAGTTCACGCCGCTCGATCGCGTGAACGGTGCGCTTGAGCTGCGCATGGTTCAGCTCATCATGAAGGACGAGAAGACGGGCGGGGACTTCAAAGAAATTGACCTGCTCGGCCGCCAGCTGGAGCGCACCGCACGGGTGGAGCGCTACCAAGAAACCGGCAAGGAAGGGGACCTAAACCCCAACATTGCCCGCCGCAATGCAGCACCCAAGCGCAAGGCCAAGCGCAACGAGTTCACGGAAGAACAGACAGAGCAGCTGCTCGAGATATTCCACGCGGGGAACTTTGGGTACCAAAACCGATGGTTTGAAGCCCAGAAAGAGCGCACGCGCATTCTGCTCAAGTCGCGCCAGATTGGAGCTACCTACTACTTTGCCCGCGAAGCCTTGATTCGTGCGGTGCTCGAAGGGCGCAATCAGATTTTTCTGTCCGCATCCAAGGCCCAGGCGCACCAGTTCAAAAACTACATGGTGGCTTTTGCCAATGAAGTGGGGGTAGATCTGGGCGGCGATCCCATGGTGCTGTGGAATGGCGCCGAGCTGCATTTCTTGGGCACCAATGCCAAGACGGCCCAAGGCCGCAGCGGCGATTTCTATTTCGATGAGTTCTTTTGGACAGGCAATTTCAAGGAACTCAACAAGGTGGCCAGCGCCATGGCCACGCATAAGCACTGGCGCAAGACCTATTTCAGCACCCCATCCGCAAAGAGTCATGAGGCCTATTCGTTCTGGACCGGCGAGGACCGCAACCGGGGCCGGGACAAGACCAAACATGTGCAGATTGACCTGAGCCACAAGGCACTGGCCAACGGCCTGCGCTGTGCTGATGGTCGATTCCGCCACATCGTGACCATTGATGATGCGCTGCGCCTGGGCTGCAATCTGTTTGATCTGGCGGAGTTGCTGGAAGAGTACCCGGACGACGAGTTCGCCAATCTGTTCCGCTGCGAGTTCATCGACGACAGCAATTCGCAGTTCACGCTGCAGATGATGCAGGCGTGCATGGTGGATTCGTGGGAGGCCTGGGCCGATGACTTCAAGCCACTGGCGCAGCGCCCGTTTGCGTGGCAGCCGGTGTGGGTGGGCTATGACCCCTCGTTTACCGGCGATACGGCCGCCCTGGTGGTGATTGCACCGCCCAAGGTGCTGGGCGGCAAGTTCCGCCTGCTGCATCGCCAGCAGTTCAGGGGCGCTGACTTTGAGGCCCAGGCCGAGTACATCCGCAGCATTACGCAGCAGTACAACGTCACGTTCATGGGCATCGACACCACCGGCTTGGGCCAGGGTGTCTATCAGAACGTCATCAAGTTCTATCCGCAGGCGCGGGCCTATCACTACGACTTGGCGCTCAAGGCCCGGCTGGTGCTCAAGGCCAAGCAGGTCATCAGCAAGGGCCGCCTGGAAATGGACGCCGACTGCACCGATGTAGCCGCTGCGTTCATGGCCATCAAGAAGGTGCTGACCCCAAGCCAGCGCCACGTCACCTATCAGTCCGGCCGCTCGGACGACATCGGCCACGCGGATCTGGCCTGGGCGGTGATGCACGCACTGGATAACGAATCACTCGCCGGGGATGTCCACGGCGGCAGCTCATCTGTAGAGGTTTACGAATGACCAAAAAGAATCCCACACCCATGGCCAAAGCTGAAACACAGGGAGGGCAGGTAGAGATTTTCACCTTTGGGGACCCCGAGCCGGTCAGCCGTCTGCGCCTACTGGACTACGTGGAAGCGATGTTTAACGGTCGCTGGTATGAGCCGCCGTTTCCGCTCGATGGACTGGCCGATGCTTTCCGCGCATCTCCACACCACAGCTCTGCCATCTACCTGAAACGCAACCTGCTGACATCGAGCTTTGTCCCGCATCCGATGATGTCGCGCGAAACCTTCAAGGCCTGGGCCACGGACTTTCTGGTGTTCGGTAACGGATACCTGGAAGCCCGCCGCGCTTTGTCCGGCCGCACCATGCGTTTTGAACATTCGCTGAGCCGGTACATGCGCCGGGGCCAGGAGAAGCGCTATTTCTACGTGCCCAACTGGCGCGAAGAGCATGAGTTTGTGCCTGGTTCCGTCTTCCATCTGCGCGAGCCCGACATCAATCAGGAGCTGTACGGCCTGCCCGAGTACCTGAGCGCGTTGCAGTCGGCGCTGCTGAATGAGTCGGCCACGGTCTTCCGACGCCGCTATTACGAGAACGGCAGCCACGCCGGTTTCATCATGTACCTGAGCGACAGCGCAGTGAGCAATAGCGATGTGGAGAAGCTGCGCGAGCAGCTGCGCAAGTCCAAGGGGCCGGGCAACTTCCGCAATCTGTTTGTCCACGCTCCAGGCGGTAAGCCCGAAGGCCTCAAGTTGATTCCCGTCAGCGAGATTGCGGCCAAGGATGATTTCAGCGCGATCAAGAACGCGAGCAAGGACGATGTGCTGGCCGCGCATCGCGTTCCGCCTGGACTGCTGGGCATCATCCCCAACAATACGGGCGGCTTTGGCAATGCCAGCCAGTCCCTGCAGGTGTTCTACGAGAATGAAATAGTCCCGCTGCAGGGGCTGTTTGAGACATTCAACGAATGGGCAGGGCTGGATGTTGTGAGGTTCCAACCCCGTGAGCCAAGCGTGAGCTAGCTAGTCAGAGTGTCCCTATTCAGAGGGGAGAACAAGGTGATCGCAGCTTTGCTGCTTTTGGCCCCACGCATAGGCTCCGATCACTTGGCCCAACGAAGAACAACTACCAGTTAGCGTCGCTAGTTCAGACAATATCTGCAGGTGGTTCAAACGATTGCATTCAACCTAGTCGATGGATCAAGTCTTGATGGCAACTTTTAGTACACCATCGCGTTGATGACTAAAGAGGTCATATGCAGCAACAATGTCTTCAAGCTTGTACTTATGGGTGACCAACGGACTGAGATCAATCCGGCCACTTTCAATCACGGACATAAGACGACGCATGCGCTCTTTGCCACCTGGGCACAAGGCTGTGTTGATACGGTGGTCACCCAATCCAGCCCCAAAAGCATCCAGTGGAATCTTTAAATCTTCCGAGTAGACGCCTAAGCTCGATAAGGTGCCTCCAGGGCGGATGCATCGCAAGGCGTTCTCGAATGTGCCTTGCGTGCCAAGTGCTTCAATTGCGCTGTCAGCCCCTTTGCCTCCCGTAATTTTTAGCACCTCAGAGACTACATCCTGGGTCTTGAAGTTCAAGGTTACATCGGCTCCAAGCTTTTTAGCTACGGCAAGTCGCTCTTCATTGCCGTCCACGCCGATGATGATGCTCGCCCCACGGAGTTTGGCGCCAGCAGTGGCACATAAGCCGATTGGACCCTGCGCGAACACGACTACGACATCACCTATCTTTATGTTCGCATTCTCTGCCCCGGCGAATCCGGTAGACATGATGTCCGGACACATCAGGACTTGTTCATCGGTCAATCCATCTGGGACCGGTGCCAAGTTACCCTGAGCGTCAGGCACAAGAATGTATTCAGCCTGTGCCCCGTCGATCAGGTTACCAAAGCGCCATCCGGCAGTTAGCTTGTATCCATGGCACCCACAGCGCCCACTGGTGGCAAGATAACTGCCATCCTGCGAAGAGGCGCCGTCCTGGGCTGCGTAGCTATTGAAGTTAGGGCAAATAGCTCCCGCAATCACGCGCTGCCCTTCTTTGTAACCCTGAACAGCACTGCCAAGCTTAACGATGACGCCAACAGGTTCATGCCCAATCGTCAACCCCTTGGCGACAGGATATTCACCTTTGAGGATGTGAACATCCGTACCGCAGATTGTCGTTGTCGTGATCTTGATCAGAGCATCATTAGGGCCCACATCTGGAATCGGTTTTTCCACAACGTCAATACGACCTGGCTCTACAAAAATAGCCGCTTTCATCATCTGAGTCATAACGTCTCCTTGCAACAAGGTGGGGAGCAATCTGCGGTGTGCAGATTTGCATTCTGTGCCCTTTGCGCGGAAATAGCTCCCACGATCAACACGTTTTATGCAATGGATCAATCTAGACATAGGCATTGGCCGAGTCCTGTTTAGGCGACCTCTGGCACCCGTTGACCTCTGGCCTGCCCAGACCCAAGCCCTGACCCTCTGTCCCGCGGCGCGCCATGACGCCCCCGCCGCGCCTGCCCGCTTCGTGGGGCGCAAATTACTACCCGGTCGGCCTACCTCAAAGCCGCGCCAATGCACGCAATGCATGGCATTTGTGGCGCATTTTGTATTACGGAAAATTACGAGGTTTTCAGCACAAGCCGCGCATCTGCCGCAGTGCTTGCGACGACATCCAGCCTGCGGGCCATGGGCTTGAGGATTGCATGCACGCAGGCTGCACTTACCTTGGCGTTCTGAGCAGCGGCCAGCAGTTCGCAAAGCGCCTGAACAGATGCGCTCACATCATCAATCTCATTCTGAAATTGCTCATTTGCTGAGTTCTTTGCCGCCATAACTACCTAACAGATACTGTATGTGCGTACAGTATATTCCGCTCATTACTGTGTGAGCAAACGCTATCTTTTTTATATCGAGGCCATATGCAAGCGCCAATTCATGGCGGCACGCTGGGTCAGTAGTTAGGACGAAAAAAAACGCAGCCCCGATCAGAGATCGGCCTGCGTTTGTCAAAGCATGAGAGTCGAAGCGGGGGAAATGTCCCACTTGTGTCCCATTTCCATCAACAGCCATTGAAACTCAATGAGTTACTGGTCCCCCCGACAGGAATCGAACCTGTATCTGTCGCTTAGGAGGCGACCGTTCTATCCATTGAACTACGGGGAGGGACGCTGGATTCTACCCGTGTTGCCAGCCTGCGGATTCCAACCGACTTATTTATGTC
>PJTS01000801.1_pt1 | contig 14922 bp, 10 predicted proteins | sample 1512251 | NCBI WGS metagenome assembly PJTS01 (sample SAMN08177686, study PRJNA422409) | Soil metagenome, whole genome shotgun sequencing project. | isolation source: Soil (2) enriched on wood chips: alkali lignin treatment | place: USA: Madison | collected 2015-01-15 | reverse complement strand
GCCGTTTTGTACAAACCGAATCGTTTCTGCGGCTTTCGACCATCAATGTCAACTACTCTTTTAGCAATGCGGTCTTGAAGAAGTATAAACTTGAACGGCTGCGGCTGAACTTTTCCATGAACGATATGTTTCGATGGAGTACTGTACGCATGGAAAGAGGGATAGAATATCCTTACGCACGTGAATTTAATTTTGGTGTAATGGTTCAATTTTAAAACATGAAAAAGTTATTAATTGCATTCGTGATGCTCGTTCTATTATCGGGCTGCGAAAAGTTCTTAAATGTAAACCCGATTGATAAAGCGTATGAAGAGGATCTGTTGACAGACCGTACCGGTTTTGCTACAGCATTGGCAGGGGTGTATGAAACATTGAATACCGATACACTTTACGGCCGGGAAATGAAATATGGTTTTATGGAAACTTTGGTCGGATCTTATAATGTCAGCAATGAGGCACATAAATATTATCGTTCTTATGAGTATCAATATAATTATGACGAGCCGAAGAAGATTATCGCAAATATCTGGGGTAAATTATATCAGAGTATTAATCAGGCAAATATTATTCTGGCGAATGTAGACAGGGTAAAAGACGATCCATATTACAACCTAATCAAAGGTGAGGCAGTCGGACTGCGGGCATTCAGCCATTTTCAATTGCTAAAACTGTTTGGACCATCCATTCCAGATGAGGGGATCAATGCACAGGCAATCCCCTATAAAACATCAGTTTCCTATACAGGGACTAAATTTTCGACTACCGCAGCAGTCATCAATTTGTTGGAACAAGACTTGTCGGAAGCTCGAATATTATTGGACAAGGATCCCATTCGTTCAAATCCCCGGGATGCTAATCTCAATCAGTTTGCTTATGAACGGTACAATAGCCTGATTGACTATCGGGGTATCCGGATGAATTATTATGCAATTGTAGCCATGCAGGCTATGGTCGCGCAATGGAAAGGGGATATGGAAAGGGCTAGGCAATATGCGGAGGAGCTGATCGCTGAACTTAAGACAACCAATAGTATCCGAATGGCACTGCCTAGTGAGATGGGCCAAATAGGAAATATACGCATGCCAATGGAGAATATATTTGCTCTTTTTTCCAATAGAATTGCCGCATTGGTTGGCAGTGTATTTGTTCCGGCAGATGCAATTATTTCGAGTTCAACTTCACCTTTTCTATTTCCCAATTATTCTTGGTTGCGAACGAATTTGTATAATGCTGCAGGCCATGGGTCGTTGAACGATTATCGTTTGGCAAACTGGTTTGTACAACCCAATACATCTTATCCCTGGAAACTGTCAAAGTACTTATTTGATCAGACGAGGCAACCTGCTGATGCAACCTATCGTCCACTGTTTGAAAACAAGGTGATATCACTCCATACGATCTATATGATCGCTGCCGAAAACTATGCGGTCAGCAACCCGTCGAAAGCGCTGGAATATTTAAATCTGGTACGCAACTCAAGAAATATTACCACTAATATTTCCATGAGTGATGCCATGACGAGCCAACGGATCAAAGATTTGATATTTGACGAAATGCGCAAGGAGAATATTGGTGAAGGCTACCTGTTTACTGAGTATAAACGCCTTTTTAGGGCAATTGACCGTCGTACGGCAATACTGCCAAAAAGAGAAATTTTTAGGCTGCCGATTCCAGATGATGAATTGTTGTATAACCCTCAAAATTAAGGTAACATGAAAAAGTTTGTTTTGTTTCTTTGCACATTATTTCTGCTGAGTGCCTGTAAAGAAAATGAAAATATAGTCCAATACGATCAAGGAAATAGCTATGTATACTTTGCCTATCCAAATCCGAATAGGAGAGCCATCGAAAGATACGCCGATAGTATTTATTATGGTTTTGCCCTAGATCCGGATATTCAGGTCAAAGAGAAGACGATTGCGATTCCTATTCGGATCAGTGGTTCAGCAAAAGGAGCTGACCGCTCTTACAATTTGGTGATCGAAGATTCTTCTCGTTTTGATGTCAATGCTGTGAAGTTTTCAAAAGCTGTTATTAGCGCGGATAGATATCTGGACACCTTGTATATCAGTCTACAGCGTACAGCTAAGATGTTGTCTGAACAGACTGTTTTATATTTAAGTTTGAAAGGAAATGATGAGTTTATACCAGGCAATTTGCACAACCAGAAGCTGACGGTGATTGTTGACGATATCTTGAATGAACCCAAATGGTGGAGCACCTGGAAAAATTATTTTGGTCCTTATCATAAAGAAGTCTTTCAACGATGGATACAGATTTACTATCTGGGAGCTGATCCTTCGTCCGAGCTGATCACGAATGCACCGGGGCCAATTTATTATTGGAATAATATGCCGGCTAGCCCGGTACCAAGCTGGTATCCGATTACCTTTAATTATATAGAGGTACTCAAACAGTACCTTCTGGACAATGAAGTGTATCCTGATGGTGATAGTACAAAAGAACGTATTCTATTGCCTTAATAAATCATGAATCAGATGAAATTGAAAAACCTATATTATATTTTGGTGATTGTGCTTCTTGTGTTTGAAAGCTGCTCCAAAGATCTTGGTAATTATAATTATCAGGATATCAATGCGATTACTATTGGCGGTTTGCTGGAAAATAGCCATCCCACAGGACGGATTTATGAGATTCCCTTTAAAGATACGGTTCGGCTTAACCCGGTAATCAGCGGCTCGCTATCAGGTGCCGATACGAGTGCATTGACTTTCGAATGGAAGGTTGATTCTATTACGGTCAGCGAAACTAAAAACTTGTTTTATGTCGCGAATAAACGCTATGGGAGAATTCCTGCAGCGTTTAGTGTAACGGATAAATCGACGGGAACAGTAACCAGTTATCATTGTTTCCTGAACGTGGTTAATCCCTATAAATGGGGGTACTATGTCTTGACGCAGAATAAAGCCAAGGACGCTTCTGTATATTGTCTTTCCACAATTGCGAAAAAACAATCTTGGGAGGAGGTCCTGTTTCCTCAGACGCAGACGCTAGGGCGTAATCCGATATCCATAAGCGGTACGAAAAAATATGGCGCATCTGCTTCCGATTTTTATAATGTGATTACTATCGGTGTACAGGAAGCCGCGAATCCGGTTACGGTGATTGATTCGCGTGAGTTTACACCAATCTTGTATTATAATTCATCAAGTTATGTCGGGGGTGGAAACTTCACCTTTCGCCCAAGTCAGGTCATCTCAGATCATTACTTTGAGATCATTTATGTTATCAACAACGGGAAGTTTCATGTGCTGCGGGAGGGGAAAATTGCACTAGCGGCCTTTGCTAAGGATCCGCTAGATTATCAGGTTGCGCTGAATGGTATTGCAACACCCTATGGCAATGGTCGATTATTTATGAGCGTCTATGATGAGAAAAATAAAAAAGTCAGAGTCTGGGATAATGGTATGACGGGAAACGAATTTCTTTATGTTAATGATTACAAGGATATTCCAGGTCAAGAAATGATGGATGGCAAAACATTTTTGGCCTGTAGTTATGCCAATATTCCATCCATCAATCAGATTTACCTTTTTAGAAAGGATAATCAATTGTACTCTTATCGCCTGAACTACGGAGAGGATTATAAACCCGTATCTTTTGATCTGTTGGGAGAGGGGCCTATGCCCACATCTGATCCCATAAGCTATGTTTATTTTGACGGGCGGACAAGCAGATGGTATATGGCAGCAGGCAAGACAATTTATATGGCCTCTTATCTAGGGGTAGAATTCCAAAAATATGTGCAGCTGCCATCTGATGCTCCCGGTAATATTGTCAAGTTTAAGATTCTGGATGGTAAATTAATGGTCGCTACGAATGATCCTACAGCGAATAAACCTGGTTCGATCTATATCTATAATGCCAATACTATGGTATTGGAACAGGCGCATAAACATGTTGTCGATGAGGTTGTCGATTTACATTTGGGCATACCGGAAGAATAGTTATTTCAACAATACAAGAACAAAATATAAATATCAAAAATAAATAAATCTAAAAAATGGGTATAAAATCGATAAAATTAGCTATCCCTTTATTGCTGTTGAGCAGCCAGGTTACTTTTGGACAACTGGCGGCTAAAAAGGGCGTTACACAGGATGAACTGTACAAGCATCTGAATGGATTATTCCAAAAGGATACGGAGGCATCCAAGGCCGAAGTGCTCAAGGAAGCGGAATTTTTGGCTAAATCAAAAAGGGAGGAAGATTTACTGTTGGCCGGACAGATTTATAGAGGGCTGGAGAAAACAGCTCAGGAAGAAGCCATAAAAAAGAGTATTACCAAAAAATTCCCGAAAGGAATCACCGCTCGAAATGAAGCCTTTGGCAAGCTGTTTGAAAAAAATGGGCCCGGTGCTCAGCAGACGGAGCTATTGTATGCCGAGTTGATCAAGAAGTTCCCTGAAGCGAGTTTTGAGGAAAAAAACAGAGGTATTTATGGCTACGGAATCAGCGCCATTGCACAACAATACGCGAGCGAGAAAAACCTGGATAAGGTGAGCTATTACCTGGATTTGTTGAAAACTAGAGAAAATTATACAAATGCTATTTTCGCTATTGGCAGGGAGTTAAACCAGCAAAAGGAATATATTTATACCCAAGCGATGCTTGAACCGGTATACTTAACGCTAAGCCAGCAAAAAGTTGCTGCCAATGAACAAAAAAATAACGCAGGGTTACAATATCTGGGTGGTATTAGTCTACAATATGCTGAGGCTTTGTTGGGCAATCAACAGGTAGACAAAGCACTGGAGATATTAGCAAAAGTGCAGCGAGAATTACCCTCAGAAACAGCAACCATTGCCTATGCGAAAGCCCTGGAAGCAAAAGGAAAAAGCCTAGATGCCTTTCAACTCTTGGAGACCGAAGTAATCAAGAATGGAAAAGAACCTAAGTTAATGGCCGAATTGCTGCCTTTGTACAGCAAATTGAATAATAGCCTATCAGATACGACAAGTTATCTAAAGGGACTGAATGCACGTATTGATGAAACGTTGGTGTCTAAGCTGCAAGGTGAAATGGTCAAAAAAGAGGCAGCACAATTTTCACTTGTGGACCGTTCTGGTAAGGAAGTCTCCCTGGCAAGTATGAAAGGTAAGGTTGTTGTGCTCGATTTCTGGGCGACCTGGTGTGGTCCTTGCAAAATGTCTTTTCCCGGAATGCAGGCTGCGGTAAACAAATATGTGAATGATCCTGATGTAGCCTTTTTATTTATTAACACATGGCAGAAAGAGGAGAATTATAAAGAGCTGGTCAATAATTTTATCAACGAAAATAAATATAGTTTCCATGTTTTATATGATGAAATGAAAGATCGGGATAAGTCGGTCGTGACAGCCTACGGTGTCAAAGGTATACCGACTAAAGTCATTATTGATAAAGAAGGTTTTATTCGTTTCCAATCTTCGGGTGGTGGCGCCGACGTGGAAAAAATTGTCCATGAAATCTCAACCAAGATTGAACTCGCAAAAAAGGGCTAACCGTCCCAGGACAAGAGCATAAGTCTACGATAATAACTTAAGCCTACTGAAATCCGTAGCTTTCTTTTTAGAGAGCTACGGATTTTTTATTAAACATGCTGCAGATCATAAAAGACCTTGGTCTGCCGGAGATTGGCTTCATTTGTATTGGCAGAGGCCCCGCAGCTTATTGTGTGGGATTTCCCTTTTCCATAAATGAGCACTTCATCGCGTGTAAGGATATTATTTGGAAGTGTTTTGTTTTCTGTAAAGTAAATGTGTTTTGCTGTATATGAGATATTTTTTTATTTAAAAGTGGTTTTTTTAAAATAATTAGGCGAGATAATCGTATATTATAGTGTATAGATACTTTAGTCAATAAAAGATTAAAATAAATTATGAGAACAGAAAGAAAAACACTACTTAACTTATGTGCTGGTTTATTTGTATTGATCAGCATGGTATCTTCATGTCAGAAAAGCATTGATCCGAATTTAGAATTGGAACCTGTTTCTGACTCGATAGCTTATTTTGAAAAATTAAAGGCGTATAAAAAAAGCCCGCACCAGATTATGGCTGGCTATTATCGGACCTGGGGTGATTCATTGGTTGAATCAAACGCGGGACAAAAAACGATGCTTGCTATTCCTGATAGTGTGGATATTGTCAATGTTTTTACGGATTACACACCTGCTACGAGCCCTTTTTGGACCGCGCTCCGCGACCAGTACATCCCTTATCTTCATCGCAGAGGTACACGTGTTGTCTACACTAGGGGGATGCCATGGACAATGTCGGTAGCAGATCGCAATGCTTGGGTTCAAAACATTAATGACGATACCCAGAACTACAACTATGATGGGATAGATCTTGATTTTGAAAGCGGTGGAGGGACGACATCGACTGGCTTATTTGGTGGTTTTTTTAGTGGTAGCCAGCAGGATTTGGATCAGATTGCGTTGAATATAAAAGCTTTAGGTGCTCATTTTGGCCCTTCGTCTGGAACAGGGAAATTGTTTATCCTGGATCTGAATTATGTCAATTTACCGCCTAAATTCTTAAAAGATATCGAACCTTATATTGACTATTTCTTTATGCAGCGCTATTTTGGTGGTCAGCTTGACAAACTTTACAATGAGGCGTATAAAGGAAATATTCCTCCAGGAAAATACGTTCTCGGAGCGAGTTTTGAAGATGGTTCGGCAAGAAATGGGACGCCAGCACTCTTTTATCAATATGCAGCATGGCAACCTAGTGATGGCAAAAAAGGTGGCATTTTTAGCTATGGACTTGATGCCGATGGCACGTATAGTACACCCTCTTATATCTTTACGAAAAAGGCGATTCAGCTAATGAACCCCGCGAATTAGTAATTATTTAAAAGTATCTGTACGAAAATAAAGTGTTGTCCACTTTATTGAAATGAACCCCAAAAGTTAAACAAGAACTTTTGGGGGGCATTTCAATACCGAACTCTCGTGTAAAAAACTTAAAAATGTTAATTTGTCCAACTTTTTTTGCACTCCAAAGATTGGATACCTGATTTTGTATCATTCAACCAAGGTTTGAACTGTTGTTAAGCTTTCTTTTGTCCTAATGTCGGATTTACTGGCGGAATAGGAATATAGCCATCATCTCCGGGAACTTCAGGGAATTGGTGCTGCTCCCATTTAGCTCTGGCGATTTTGAGGGTCTCAATGTCCGAAGCAACAAAATTCCAGTCGATATAGCGTTGTTCGGGGAAAGGTTCGCCACCAAAGATGTACACTGATGTGCCTGCTTTGATTTCGAATTCACATAATTTAGCATCCTTTGCAATCAGAATTTGTTTTGGGCCAAATTCCTGACCTTCGGCATGTACTGAGCCATGAAGAATATACAATCCACTTTCTCCATAGAGATGTTCACCTAATTTAATAAGGGAGTCTTTGTCAGCTTTAATTTCAATAAGATATAAGGGGCTGTATACAGGTACTTCGGAACGATGATTGTTAATCTCGCCCGCAATCAGGCGGTAGTTTACACCGTCTTCGCTCCAATGGGGAAGTTGAGGTTCTTCAATGTGAACAAAATTTGGTTCCATCTGTTCCAGATCCTTTGGTAATGCTACCCAAATCTGTAAACCATGTAGTTTGTGGGTGATAGATCTTAGATAGTCCGGAGTTCGTTCGGAATGTGTTACCCCCTTTCCAGCTGTCATCCAGTTTACCGCACCCGGTTTTATTTCGACCTCATTTCCTAGACTGTCGCGGTGCATAATACTTCCTTCAAACAGGTACGTTAATGTTGATAATCCAATGTGAGGATGCGGTGCAATATCCATGAACTGAGGTTCGGAGATCGTTTCAGGTCCCATATGATCAATAAATATAAACGGACCGACCATCCTTTTTTGTCTGAAAGGAAGTAGTCTTCCCACCAAGAAATTACCTATGTCTGCGGCTCTTTCTTCAATAACTATTGCAATATTTGACATAATGTTTCCTTATTTTTGTGTATCTAATCTAGAGCAATTTAAGAAATGTCAGGTATAATCGATCGCATTCTGCGTAAAAAGTCTGTAAGAAATGAAGAGTTATTGGCGCTGTCTGATAGATTGTCATTTGTTAACAGTCAAATAGATCATTTTCTAATGGAAAAAATCTTAGCTGAAGAGGCCGTGTTGGAAGCTGAATACAGGATATTTCAAAAAAAGTTGTTGCTATTGGAGTTAGGGACTTACCAGGAAATAAAGCTAGAGCTGGATCTGTTAAACCAATATTTCGAAATGGTCAATAGATTGATGCCTGCCGGTTTCTCACTGAAATGGGAAAACCGTTTTCGGTCGGAAAATGAGCTGATGATACCGCCACTTTTATTATTTCCGATGGTGCAAAATGCAGTTGCAAACGGATATAATAGCATGTCTTCACATCCTATCCGAATCCGCCTCTCGGGATCTCCTAAAGTAATGCTATTTGAGGTAAGTCATCGTATGAATCATTACCTGGACGGTCAATTTAAGAATACCCTAATGACAGATTTCCAGAACAGATTGGAATATCGTTTCCCAGAACGACATAGTTTGCTATTGAACAGCAATAGCAATACCTGTCGCGCTACACTCACCATTCACTTCTAAATTACACCAAAATGTTTTAAGGCATTCCAGATGCCGTTACTATCCACATCGTCGGTAATGTAATCTGCGATTTCTTTGACTTCAGGATTCGCATTTCCCATGGCGATACCAACCTGTGTATGGGCGAGCATGGTAATATCATTTCCCCCATCACCAAAGGACATGGTTTCCGAAAGTTCGATGCCAAAATATTCTAAAAAAACATCTATACCGACTTTTTTACTTTGGCCCATTGGGTTTACATCTGCAAAAACGGATGTCCATCGTGATGCAACCGAGTTGGGCATAACGTTTTCCATAAATTCAGCCTCTTCTTCCGGATTGATAAAAACATTGATTTGCATGACAGATTCCAGATCAAAGTTGTCTTCGTAATTGCGTATAGGCGGCGTCTTTACGTTGACTTGTTGATACATTTTTAGCACTTCGGGCGTGACCTGATTTAAGGTGATTTCTTTATCGGACATAAATGAAAAGGTAAGCTCGGGATGATGCTTGGCATAATCAATTAAGGAACGAATGTCTTTTTGAGCAATGTTATTTTTATAAATAACCTGTTCATCTTTGGTGACACAATAACCACCATTAAATGTGATAAAGCCATCGAAATCAAGGTAGCGGATATGTCCCAATTGGTTAAAGGAACGACCGGTTGAAACGAAAACTTTTATGTTTTTTTCTTTTAGTAATTGAAATGCCTGTTGCGTAGAGTCGGGGACCTGGTGTGTTTTGAAACTTAACAATGTCCCATCTATATCAAAAAAAATCGCTTTAATCATAGAAATTGGAGTCAAGTTCAAATATAACAAATAAAGGAATAGTGTAATAGATACAATATTAAATAGCTGTTAATACTTTTCGCAAAAATCTGACATAATCTTCCCTAAGAATTTCGTAAATTTCAAGTTCAAATAAATGTAAATATGCTTACATTTAATGTGTTGTATTAAAGAGGTTTAGAAATTTATGTATATTATTTTCGATACAGAGACGACGGGTTTGCCGAAGCGTTGGGACGCGCCAATTACGGATACGGATAATTGGCCACGTTGTATACAGCTGGCATGGCAGATTCATGATGAGATGGGGAATTTGGTCGAACATCAGGATTTTTTGATTAAACCGGATGGATTTGATATACCTTATGACTCCGAAAAAATACATGGTATATCCACGGCATTGGCGGAAGAGCAGGGGGTGCCCTTGCAGGTTGCTTTGGAGAAATTTAATATCGCATTAAATAGTGCAAAATTTGTAGTCGGACAGAACATTGGTTTTGACCTCAATATCATGGGCTGTGAGTTTTATCGTTATGGTGTAGAATCTAAAATGGCGAGCATGCCGGTTCTGGATACCTGTACCGAGGTAACGGCAGATTTATTGAAAATTCCCGGTGGTCGTGGTGGTCGATACAAGCTGCCGAATCTGACTGAATTACACTCCTATTTATTTGGTGTGCCATTTGCTGAGGCCCATAATGCCACTGCCGACGTTGAAGCCACAACGCGCTGTTTTCTAGAGCTGGTCAGAAGAGAGGTATTTACGGTGGAGGAACTCCAGGTAGATACCGGTTACTTTGTCGATTTCAAAACGAACAATCCTGGTCCCGTTCCTACGGCAGGACTTAAACACATTAATTTAAAAGCCGCTTCTGATGAGATCAGAAAACGGGCTGAACCGGATGATGTTCGTGTTGTCGTAGATGCAGATACATTATCAGCACTTAAAGAAGCGAAATTCGCGCATTTACATAACCATTCGCAATTTTCTATTCTACAGTCGACAATGTCCTATGACAAGTTAGTTTCGGCTGCGGTAAAGGATAATATGCCTGCTGTTGCGCTTACCGATCATGGTAATATGATGGGGGCATTTGAATTTGTTTCCAGGGTCATTGGTCATAATAAAGAGGTAGAAGCACAGAATGCGGAAGCGCTGGAAAAAGGGGAGGAACCTACCGGTCAGCTCCTAAAACCAATAGTAGGTTGTGAATTCTTTGTTTGCGAAGATCATAAAGATAAATCCAGAAAGGATAATGGTTATCAGGTTGTTTTGTTGGCGAAAAATAAACGCGGTTATCATAATTTAGCCAAGTTAGCTTCTTTCGCCTATACCGCAGGATTCTATTATGTGCCCCGTATAGATAAAAATCTTATTCTACAGTATAAGGAAGATATCATTGTGCTTTCAGGAAACCTTCAAGGAGAAGTGCCCAGCAAAGTGCTTAATATCGGTGAAAACCAGGCGGAGGAAGCTTTGCAATGGTGGAAGGAACATTTTGGGGAAGATTTTTATCTGGAATTCATGCGACATGGACAGGAAGATGAAGATCGTGTAAACCAGACCTTGCTTAAATTTGCGCGCAAATACGATGTTAAAGTTGTTGCAACCAATAACACCTATTACGAAAAGAAAGGGGATGCACACGCCCATGATATCCTTTTATGTGTAAAGGATGGCGAGAAGCTTTCCACACCAAAAGGTAGGGGGCGCGGGTTCCGTTTCGGATTGCCAAATCAGGAGTATTATTTTAAATCTTCTGATGAAATGAAGACCCTATTCAAAGATTTACCCGAAGCAATTCTGAATATACAGGAGATCGTAGATAAGGTGGAGATCTTCAAATTGAATCGGGACGTCCTACTTCCAAAATTTGATATACCGGAAGAATTTCAGGTTGCCGAGGACAATGAAGATGGTGGAAAAAGAGGGGAAAATAAATATCTTGCCCACTTATGTTATGTTGGTGCGGAGAAACGTTACGAAGAGATAACAGCTGATATTCGGGAACGTCTGGATTTTGAATTAGCGACGATTGAAAAAACAGGATATCCCGGGTATTTTTTGATTGTACAGGATTTTATTGCTGCAGCACGTGACATGGGTGTTTCGGTTGGGCCGGGCCGGGGATCCGCGGCTGGGTCAGCTGTTGCGTATTGCCTCGGTATTACAAATATAGATCCCATAAAATACGATTTGCTATTTGAGCGTTTTCTAAATCCCGATCGTGTTTCCATGCCCGATATCGATATTGACTTTGATGATGAGGGACGTGGACGGGTCATGCAGTATGTAATCAATAAATATGGCGCCAGTCAGGTGGCTCAGATCATTACTTATGGTACAATGGCTGCCAAGTCTTCGATTAAAGATACTGCTCGCGTGCTGGATCTGCCTTTGGGAGATGCAAATGAAATCGCCAAATTGATTCCAAATCTGAAGTTATCCAAAATATTTACTTTGGATGATGCTGGCCTAAAGGAGAAGTTAAGAACAGAAGAGATCGAGGCCGTTAATCGCTTAAAGTCGATCGCTGATGGCGCGGGACTCGAAGCCGAAACGATTCGTCAGGCACGTGTATTGGAAGGGTCTGTCCGGAATACCGGTATTCATGCCTGTGGTGTGATTATCACGCCGGATGATATTACCAATTTCGTTCCTGTCTCCCTGGCAAAGGATTCCGATCTGTATGTAACCCAGTTTGATAACCACGTCGTTGAAAGTGCTGGTCTATTGAAAATGGACTTTTTGGGGTTGAAGACCCTGACGCTTATCAAGGATACTGTTGAGAATGTTAAATTAAGTCATGGTATCGTTTTAGATCCCGACAAATTTCCGATAGATGATGTATTGACCTACGAGCTTTTCCAGCGTGGTGAAACAATCGGTGTATTCCAATATGAATCACCGGGGATGCAAAAGTACATGCGCGATCTGAAGCCTACGGTATTTGCCGATTTAATTGCGATGAATGCCCTATACCGTCCAGGGCCAATCGAGTATATCCCGAGCTTTATTAAACGTAAACATGGAATTGACCCTATTGTCTACGATTTGGATGCTTGTGAGGAGTATTTGAAGGAAACCTACGGGATTACGGTATATCAGGAACAGGTAATGCTTTTATCCCAAAAGCTGGCAGGTTTTTCCAAAGGTGATGCTGACGTTTTGCGTAAGGCGATGGGTAAGAAACAAAAGGCCGTACTTGATAAGATGAAGCCTAAGTTTGTTGCGCAGGCAGAGGAAAAAGGGCATAATGCGAAAGTGCTGGAGAAAATCTGGACGGACTGGGAAGCTTTTGCGAGTTATGCGTTCAATAAATCACACTCCACCTGTTATGCATGGGTAGCTTATCAGACAGCTTATCTAAAGGCGCATTTCCCTGCAGAGTATATGGCGGCGGTGCTTTCCAATAATATGAATGATATTAAGCAGGTGACATTCTTTATGGAGGAATGTAAGCGTATGGGCTTGGAGGTACTCGGTCCCGATGTGAACGAGTCTTACTATAAGTTTACGGTAAATGAACGCGGAGCAATTCGATTTGGTATTGGTGCTGTCAAAGGTGTGGGTGCGGGTGCTGTAGATGCCATTGTGCAAACGAGACAATCTGGATTGTATAAGTCTGTTTTTGATATGGCCAAACGTATAGACTTACGTGCGGTCAATAAAAAAGCTTTTGAGAGTTTGGCTTACGCAGGTGGTTTTGATAGTTTCGAAAGTACCCATCGCGCGCAGTATTTCCATGCCGAGGATAATTCAACAGGTATGGAGAAGGCAATCCGTTTTGCTCAACGCTATAAAGAAAATGAAAACTCTGCACAGGCCAGCTTATTTGGTGCTGGTGAAGCTGCTGAGCTGCCTGAACCTGTATTGACACCTTGTCCACAATGGGGATTGATCGAGAAGCTTAAATACGAAAAAGATGTCATTGGTATATACCTGACAAGTCATCCATTGGATACTTATCGGTTTGAGATCGAACATTTTTGTCAGAATCCGGTGTCTGATCTTTCCTTGATTAACAAAGCGAAAGCTGCCGAAGTAGACGAGGAGACATTACTTGAGTTTAATCGTATCAAAAACAAAGAATTGGTTATTGGAGGGATTATAGCTTCGGCAAATCATCGCCTGACTAAAAACGGTAAACCGTTTGCCTCCTTTATCATCGAGGATTACAGTGATTCTTACGATATGGCTGTGTTTGGGGAAGAGTATGTGAAGCTAAAGGGGTATTTACAGGAAGGCTATTTTGTTCAATTACGCGGATTGGTTCAGGAACGTTTTAGACAGGTCGGAAACTGGGGCTTTGAATTAAGAAGTGTGCAGTTGCTTTCTGAGCTCCGCGAAAAGATGGCGAAGAGTTTTACAATTAATATTCCTCTGCCAAAGTTGAACGAAGAATTCTTAGATGGCATTAAAGATATCTTGGCGCAGAACGAGATTGAAGGTGTTGTGCCAAATTGTCAATTGAAATTTAAAATCTGGGATCCTCAGGATGAAATCTCTGTCGAAATGCCAGCTAAAAGTCTGAAAATAAACCTTACAAATGAGTTTTTGGACTGTATAGATAAGTTTGAGGGGATTAATTACCGTTTGAACTAATTTGGATTAGATTTTGTGTAATTAAGATTACAATAACATTGACAGTTGTTACTATCTTTGTTTATTGATTTTAGCAATTAAGTAGTATCGTAAATATAACTTCGGTTTATAAAATTAAAAGATTATGGCATTAGAAATTACAGATAGCAACTTTGAAGAAGTTGTTTTGAAAGCGGACAAACCCGTATTAATTGATTTTTGGGCAGAATGGTGTGGTCCTTGTCGTATGGTTGGTCCTGTTGTTGAAGAATTAGCTAAAGATTACGAAGGTAAGGCTGTGATAGGAAAAGTAAACGTAGATGAAAATCCAGAAATTTCAGTTCGTTATGGTATCCGCAATATCCCTGCTTTATTGTTCTTCAAAAATGGAGAAATTGTAGATAAGCAAATTGGAGCAGTTCCAAAATCAGTTTTAAATGAGAAATTAGAGAAGCAATTAGCGTAATAATTGCTGTTTCGATAAAAAAGGCCTGAAATATTTTTATTTCAGGCCTTTTTTTTGATTATTCCTTTTGTTTTATCTTGTTTAAGTGAGTTTTTTGTTTAAAAAAAATGTGTTTTTAAGTTTTTAGTCTGTTTTTTGTTTTGATTTCGTATTAATTCTTGTGTTTTTATTTTATTTATACTCATTTATTAAAATAAAATTGATTTTATTTTGATAAATGGATAATTTTTACTTCTTTTGGATATGAAAACGAGATAAAACTAAATATTTTGTTGATTTATTTGTTTTATTTATGGTTTTTTATTGATATTTTGATATAAATAAAGATTTTCCCTTTCAAATACCCTAGATTATGCCTCGCGTTGTTCTCAGCAGCGCGAGTTTTTTGTTTTAAGTAGGTAAGGTAAGGTAAGGTAAGGTAAGGTAAGGTAAGGTAAGGTAAGGTAAGGTAAGGTAAGGTAAGGTAAGGTAAGGTAAGGTAAGGTAAGG
>PJTS01000798.1_pt1 | contig 14937 bp, 10 predicted proteins | sample 1512251 | NCBI WGS metagenome assembly PJTS01 (sample SAMN08177686, study PRJNA422409) | Soil metagenome, whole genome shotgun sequencing project. | isolation source: Soil (2) enriched on wood chips: alkali lignin treatment | place: USA: Madison | collected 2015-01-15 | reverse complement strand
GTACGCCACCGCCGACGTGACCGGCAAGTACAGCGTGGAGAACGTGGATTTCAACATGTCCTGGAAGTTCAACAAGCAGCTGACCGTCAGCTTCGAGGCGATCAACCTGCTGGACAGCGCCGATGAGCGTTACGTGGACTCGGCCCTGTCCCTGCCCGACCGCTACACCCATACCGGTCGCCAGTACTACCTGGGGCTGCGCTACAAGTTCTGAGCCCCCGCCTGCCCTGCCGTACCGCTGCACCGTCGAATGCTGCTGAAAGGAAGGTTCCATGCACCGCACTGCTTCTGCTTCGTCCCGTCCACGTCGCCGCCTGCTGGCCGCCGCGCTGCTGCTGGCCAGCGCCCTGCCTGTGGCGGCCGCTGCACCGCCCACGCTGCTGTTCCACGTGGACGCCAACCAGGGACTGACCGCGGTGACGGCGCAGGGCGAGGCGGTGCCGAACTTCCGCGACAAGGCCGCCGTGGTGGACGACGGCGCACGGGGCAAGGCGATCCAGTGGGAAGATGATGGCGTGCTGGCCTGGGATGCACCCGGCAACATCCAGGCCCAGCGCGGCACCCTGGCCTTCGACTGGCGCCCGCGTTACGCGGTGGGCGAAGCACCGTTCGTGATCTTCCGCGTGGGCTATGCCGACCACAGCAGCTGGGACATGGCCTGGCTGCGCATCGACTGGAACGGCCACGGCTTCGATGCGTTCGTGACCGATGCCAACCTGGCACGCAGCCGCGTGTCGTTCCGCATGGACACGCCGCCGCGCCCCGACCAGTGGCTGCACCTGGCGTTTGCCTGGGACGAGGACCAGGGCGTGCGCCTGTTCGTGGACGGGCGCGAAGTGGCACGCACGCAGGCCACCGGCGATTTCGACGCCGCGCTGGACCAGTTGGGCCTGGCCGGACGGGTGATGGCGCCCTACCAGGTGCAGAGTCGCTACAACTTCCTGCGCGGCAGCGACTTCCAGCATATCCGGGTGTACGACCGCATGCTGGACGGCCCCGCCGTTGCCACGCTGGCACGCGGCCAGGCGCCGGCCAGCGCGGTGGCGTCGGCCAGCGACGAACGCGCCTGGCGCCATCGCTTCGGCTGGGAAGGGGCCGCACCGCCTGCGCTGTCGGCCGCGGGCACCCGCATCCGCAAGATCGAGTTCGCCGACACCCGCGACCTGAAAGCGTGGATGTGGAAGGCCACCGATGGCATTGCCGAAACCACCTGGCCCGGGGTCTACAACCGCTCGCGCCTGCCCGGCCGCAATGACTACTTCCAGTTGCCGGACTGGAACACCTACGTTGAAAGCGGACAGCACCTGGACCTGACCCTGCCGGCGGGCGAAACGGTGAACCGGGTGGAGATCCGCGGTGCGGCCTTCGGCACCCTGGCCCACGGCGCCGATGCCGCGCATGCCACGCAGGTGCTGGCCACGCGCGCACAGGGCGTGGTACGCAGCGTGCAGGACATTCCCGCGCAGTCCGGCGGCGTGCTGCGCTTCAGCAACGTGGAACAGGAGACCCCGATCCAGGAAATCTGGGCCTACAACGTGAGCGAGGGCGCCGAGCCCGAAGGCACGGTGAAGCAGACCTACATCATCGACAGCCAGGCCCTGCCCGACTACACCAATCTGGACGCACTGCGCCGCTACATCGATGGCCGCTATCCGGCCGCCGAACGCAGCACGGTGATGGCCCTGCCGAAGGGTGCCGGTTCACGCCGTCGCAGCGCCGATACGCTGCCGGCGCAGCCGCGGCCGATCGTGCACGTGCTGGTTCCCTCCGGCGTGGGTGATGCACCGGCCAACCAGCCGTTGATCCGCAGCTGGGCCTACAGCTGGGAGAACATGCATGACGGCCTGGATGGCGTGGCCATCGATCTGCCCGCGCTGGATCTTCCGGCCACGCATGATGGCCTGATTCCGCTCAACATCCGCATCAAGGATCCGATCTGGCCGGCACGCGACATGATCGATGTGTCGGTGTCGGTGCAGCCCGGCCAGAAGCGCACACTGTGGCTGGACCTGCGCGACCGCATCCTGACCCCCGACAGCCTGTGGCTGAGCATCGCCTCGGCCGCGCCGGGCTTCGATGCCGCCGCGCTGGACGGCGCGCAGGTGCGCCTGGTGTTCAAGCCGCGCGCCGAAGCGCTGAAGGAACATGTGGCCGACCGCTTCAACCAGGTGCGAGACAACTGGGGCTTCCTGGTTGAAGAGCACACCACGTCCAAGCGCCAGCGCCTGTACGCACGCGTGTACGCCGACCTGAGCGATCTGCTGCGGGTGGACCCGGACCACGAACTGGGCCGGTTGTACTGGAACTACATCAGCTACAACAGCCAGGGCCGCCCGCCGTTCAGCGCCCCGCAGGTGCCCAAGGGCGTGCCCGCCTGGGCGTTCCACCAGCTGCAGGACCTGGCCCACGTGCGCCGCTTCGTGGACTGGTGGATCGACGAACGCCAGGTGGCCTACGGTGATTTCGGCGGCGGCATCTCCGACGATTCCGACCTGACCCAGCAGTGGCCGGGCCTGGCCCTGATGGGCGTGCAGCCGGACCGGCTGAATGCCTCGCTCACCGCCTTGTCCGATGCGGTGTACCGCAATGGCATGTTCAGCAACGGCCTGAGCACCATCGAAACCGACGAACTGCATTCCTACGAGGAAGGCATCAACACCAACAGCGCCATGCTCTACCTCAACTGGGGCGACCCGCTGACGGTGGAGCGGCTGATGGAAACGGTGAAGGCGTTCGACGAACGCATCATCCTGCGCAATCCGCAGGGCCACCTGCTGTTTTCCAGCAACTGGTTCGGCGGCAACAAGGTCTACCGCGAACCGAACTGGCAGTGGCAGAAGCCCTACTCGTTCCCGGTGCTGCACCCGGCGTTCCTGCTCGGCCAGTACAACGCCGATCCGACCGGCCGCAAGCTGGTGATCGGCCTGGCCGACGGCTACCTGGCCCACGCCGGCCGCGACGACAAGGGCCGCTTCACCCTGCCCAACGAAATCAACTGGGCCACCGGCGCCACCCGCGGCGGTGAACTGAACAACGGTTCCGGCAGCGGCGACATCATGCACACGTTCTGGGCCGCCTGGCGCTGGACCGGCGATGCGAAGTACCTGCAGGCGCTGGACTACCGCGTGGCCCGTGGCGGGCCGGGCGCACTGGCCAACCTGGGCGAGAACTACGTCGAAGCCTTGGGCCGCCAGCAGGACTGGTACCCGAAGCTCACCGCCGAGGCCGACGCCGGCAGGACCGGCTTCGCCAGCCTGATGGCCTGGCAGGCCACCGGCGACCTGCAGTACATCGACGCGCTGCACGCCGACGGCCTGCAGGCCAAGGTGCAGCGCGCCTACATGAACACCGAGGGCCACTGGTGGTCCGATCGGGTGGAAGCGCCCAGCGAGTTCCTGCAGCGCGCGCGTCTGGGCGGCATCGCGCTGAAGCGCAACCAGAGCTGGCCCGGGCACACGGTCAGTTGGCGTTTCGACCGCGACGGTGCCGCCGAGCAGGTCGCGCTGCTGGTGCATGCGCCGTCCCGCGAGCGCTTCACGGTGACCAGCTACACCCTGGGCAACCGCACCATCGGTGCGGACATGACCGGTTGGAACGTGGCCAGTGGCACCTGGCGCGTGCGCAGCGGCGTGGATGCCGATGGCGATGGGCGCATTGACGGCACCGCCGCCGAACGCACCGTGCAGCTGGAAACCAGCGCTTCGGTGCCGATGCAGTTCCGCCCTGGCCGCACCGAGATCTTCGAGTTCGAGCGGGTGAGCGCGGGCACGCCGGTGGAAACCCGCCCGGACCTGGGCATCGGCCGCGGCGATCTGCGCGTGGACGGCCGCCAGGTAGATGTGACCGTGCACAGCCTGGGCCATGTCGGCAGCGGCGTGGGCGTGGCAGTGCTGGAGGATGCGCGTGGTCGCGAGATCGCACGCAGCGAGGTGCCGGCCATGGCTGCACCCACTGACCTGCAGCCGAAGACCGTGGTGGTGTCGTTGCCGTTGCCGGCGGGTGACCGCAGCGGCCTGCGCGTGCGCGTGGCGCTGGCCGATGGTGGCGAGGAAGTGACCCGGTTGAACAACGTGGCTGACGTGCCGCGTTGAGGACAGCGGCGATGCCGGGCATGGCCCGGCGCTACCGGTGCGTTGATGCGCGGTCGCAGGAACGGGTAGCGCCGGGCCATGCCCGGCGGCACGCGGTCACGCCGCGTCGGTCTCCATCATCTTCACCCGACGCTGGTACCAGCCATGGTCGAGCGGATCGAACACGGCGCTGCGTTCCATCACGCCCTGGTACACATGCACCGACACCGCCACGTCGGTATCGCTGGCGTTGCGCAGCGTGTGGTACTCGTGCGGCGGAATCAGGCTGCCGGCGCTGCCGCGGTAGCCGTACAGGGATTCCTGCGCGGCGAAGCGGTGGCGGTCGCCCTGCTGCTCCAGCAGGGCATAGGGGGTGACGATCAGTTCGCCCTGCCACACACCTTCCACGCACCACATCGCATCGTGGTCGTGCAGCGGCGTGCCCTGCCCCGGACCCCAGCACATGGCAATGACGCTGTAGCCCAGCGTGGGGCTGCGGTGCAGCTCGCGCCGGGCGTAGTGGCCGTCCACCGGACGGCGAACACAGGGCGGCAGTTCGACGAGCGGATCGATGATCGCCTCGCGCAGCACCTTCTGCAGGGCCTGGGTGATCAGCGCCGGATCCGCAAGGCAGACCGCGCCGTCGATGGCCGCCAGCAGGCGATCCCGGCCTGTGAACGGCAGTGGTGTGAGTGTCGCTCCCATATCGGCCAGTCTAGGCGAGCGGGGTTAACAGAATGTTGTCAGACCTTCATCGTGTCTAGATGGTGCTGATTCCGACAACGTTAGGCGCAATTACGCGCAATTAAGCGATATTGCCGTCTTCATGGCAGCAGCAGAGCGCGCAGTTCCGGGACTTCGCGCGCCAGTTCCGTGGCCACCAGGGTGGCGAACACCCGTGCACCGTCGTCGCCCAGATGGGTGTAATCGAAGGCCCGCTTGGCCTGCCCCATCGGTTCCAGCGCGGCGTTCTGCGCGGCCGCCGGTGTACCGGCCATGGAGGGACTGGCGCCGACCGTGGTGCCGTCAAGGGCACTGGCCACCTGCGCCTGGCTGGCCGGTGCCTGCGCCAACTGCATGGCCGGCACCGGCCCCAGCGCCTGCACCAGGGCGCGGCTGCGCGCATGCAGGTCCACCAGCGGCACGTGCAGTTCGCGCGCTACCGAACGCACGCTGTCGGCCCAGGGCGACAGATCATCCACCAGCACGCCATCAACGAATTGGCGGCGGGTAAGCGGTGTCAGCAGCACCGGCGTGGCGCCGGCGGCACGTACCTGCTGCACGTAGCGGCGCAGGTTGTCGGGGAACTCATGCTGCAGATCGGTGGACCGCCCCGGCTTGCCCGGCTGGTCGTTGTGGCCGAACTGGATCAGCACCCAGGTGGCGGCGTAGCCCGGCGTGCGCATTTCCGCTTCGACCAGCGCCCACGAGCCTTCGGCACGGTAGTTGTACGTACTGCGGCCGCCACGCGCCAGGTTCAGGCAGGCCGCGAACGAGGTCACATGGTCGGCGCAGAAACGCGGTCCCCAGCCGCCCTGCACCGCCGTGGTGGAATCGCCGACCAGCACGATCTTGCTGGCGCGGATCGGCGTGGGCGGTGGGCGGTCACTGATCGAAGGATCCATCGCGGCCTGCGCGGTGCCGGCCGCCAGCAGGGCCAGCAGGACAGTCAGAAAGCGCATCTCAGGCAGTTCCTCGTTGCAGGAAAGGCACGCGCTGGTAGAGCTCGCGCTCGCCACCACGCGGGTCATCGGCGCCGCGGCTGTGCACGTCGAACAGCATCGTGCGCCGCTGCGGCAGGCTGTATGGCGTCCAGTCCGGCAGACCGCCGTGGTTGGGATCGCCGTGGCGGGCGAAGGCGATCAGCGCATCGCTCATGCGCGCCGCCAGCGCGTGCGCCTCGCTGGCGCCGCCGGTGCGTGCACTGGGCAGCCCGGCGTTGTCGAACACCAGCGGGATATCCAGCGTATGGAAGGCGCGCAGGCGGCCGTCTTCCACCGGCGAAGGCCAGTCCAGCTGGTAGGCCCAGGTGGGCGCGGCGCCAGCTGGTTGCCGTGCACGCGCCTCCAGTTCTTCCACCGCGCCGCGCCACGAACGGCCGGCGGTGGTGGCGGCGAAGAACACCTCCGACGCCGTGTAGTGCGGGTACATGCGCCGGTAGGCCTCGATCACCACTGACGGCAGCAGGTCCACGAACTGCTGCTTTTCCAGTTGCGCCGGCAGGGTGTCCCAATCCAGCGTGAAGTTGGCCGGGTCATTGCCCAGGAACGCGCGGGTCTCATCGCGGGTGTTGCCGATCACCATCGGGATGGAGGCCGACTGTGCCGGCGCCTGGGGCCAGAACGGATGCACCGGCAGCACCACTTCGTCCAGCACCGGGCCGAAATACAGCGCGGTGTCTTCCACCCGCGATGGATCGCGGGCACGGGTGGCGGCCAGCAGGTCGGCCGTCGGCAGGCGCAGCAGCGTGGTGATGTCCGCCGCCCTTACGGTCTGCATGGCCAGCGCCGCGCGCTGCGCCGCTGCACGCGGGCCGGCCGCGGTCACCTGTTGTCCGCTCATGGTCCACGCGCGCTGGAACAGGCCGCGCGCGGCCGGCATGGCCATCAGCGTGGCGATCTTGGCGCCACCGCCGGACTGGCCGAACACGGTGATGTTGTCGGCGTCGCCGCCGAACACGGCCGCATGCGCACGCACCCAGTGCAGTGCCTGCACCAGATCCAGCTGGCCCACGTTGCCGGACATCGCGTAGCGCGGGTCGCCCAGCGCGCCCAGGTACAGATAGCCGAAGGTATTCAATCGGTGGTTCAGCGTGACCACCACCACATCGCCGCGCCGGCACAAGGCACTGCCGTCGTACAGCGGGTCGCTGCCCGAGCCGTTGTTGAAACCGCCGCCGTGGATGTAGACCAGCACCGGACGGCGCGCGCCGTCGTTCAGCGCCGGGGTCCATACGTTGAGGAACAGGCAATCTTCGCTGCCCGGGCCTTCGCCGCCGCCCTGCGGTGCCGCCGCGCCGTACTCCAGTGCATCGGCAATGCCGCGCCACGGCATCTCGGCGCGCGGCGGCTGGAAGCGGTAGGCACCGGTGTCGGCGCCGTAGCGCAGGCCACGGAACACGTGCACGCCGTGTTCGCGCTGGCCGCGCACGCGGCCGCCACGCACCCGCGCCACGACCTGCGTATCTGCGCGCGGGCCGGGTACCGCCAGCGCGGCAGGCAGCGCTGCCACCGTTGCCGTGGCCAGCGCCCAGCGCGCACTGTCACGCAGGAATCGACGGCGCTGCAGATCGTTCGGTGTGTTGTTCATCGGCTACCCCGGGGTCGGATCCCCTCTCCACCGGGGAGGGGCTCTGACCCCTCCCCCGTCTCACCCCCCGCCAGCCACGCCTGTGCAAGCGCCGGCCACAGCGCCAGCGTGGAACCGGGCGCAACGCGCATGCCGAATCCATGCCCGCCATGCGCGAACAGGTGCAGTTCGTGCTCCACCCCGGCTTCCGCCAGCGCCTGCGCCATCAGCTCGCTGTTGTGCGCGCTCACCACGGCATCGTCATTGGCATGCACCAGCAGGGCCGGCGGCATGTCCGCGCGCACCTGCTGCTGCATCGAATACTGCGCTGCCAGCCCCGGATCCGCTTGTTCGCCCAGCAGGCGCTTGCGCGAACCGCTGTGTGCATGCGCACCCATGTCGATGACCGGATACACCAGCACCGCCCGTGCCGGGCGCGCGCTCAGCTGGTCGATCGCATCGCGCGCGGGGTAGGCCGGAACATCGAAGCCGGTGGCCAGCCGTGCCGCCACATGTCCGCCCGCGGAGAAGCCCATCACCGACACGCGCTGCGCATCCAGCCCACGCTGGGTTGCCTGCGCACGCACCACGCGCATCGCACGCTGTGCATCGGCCAGCGCGGCCTGGCGGTCGCGGCCCGGCTGCGGCAGCCGGTAACGCAGCACGAACAGCGTGTAGCCGGCGCGGTCCACCCACTCGGGCAGCAAGGCGCTGTCTTCCTTGTCGATCACCACGCGCTGGTAGCCGCCGCCGGGAATCACCAGCAGGGCCCGGCCATTGCCGCGCGCAGGGGTGTGCACCAGCAGGTACGGCGCATCCACCTGGTCGACGTAGCGGTCAGGCTGCGCCGGATCGCGGCTGCGCTCGACCACCCGTGGCGGCCTGGGCTTCCCGTGTTCGCCGGGCACCTGCCCGGCTGGCCACAGCGCGATCTGTTCGCCCGCCAGCTCCTGGCCAGGCCGCTCGCCTTCGCGCAGTGGCGTTGCGCCACCGTTCAACGGTACGGCCAGCAGCAGACCGCACAACAACAGCACCACAGGACGCAGACGCATGGCAGGCAAAGGCTCCGAAGGCAGGGAACAGCGTGCCCCAAGGCAAGGTCCGGTGGCACTTGATGCGCTGCGGCTTGCACGATGACACCGGTTTACCATATACACCTCCTGCAGACGCTGTCGATGGGCAGTGCAACAAACACAGGGAGACCGTTCTTGAGCAACGAACACGGCACACACGGGCAGACGCCGCCGCCGGACGATGCGGCCGCGATCGCCCACGCCTTCACCACGGCGCGCCGCGCAGGGCAGGCCCTGCCTGCCTTCCCGGGCGATATCCCGGCGGACCTGGTCGGTGCCTACCAGGTGCAGGACCTGGCCATTGCCGCCTGGGATGACCAGGTGGTCGGCTGGAAGGTCGGCTACATCGCCGCCGAGCGCCGCGATGGGTCGGGGGACGAGCGCCTGCTGGGCCCGGTTTTCTCGCGTCAGCTGAAAAATGCTACCGGTGGAACAACCGATATTCCGGTCTTCGTCGGCGGCTTTGCTGCCGTGGAAGCCGAGTACGTGCTGGAGTTGTTGGAGGACGCTCCGCCCGCACAGCTGCACTGGTCCCCGGAGCAGGCCGAGGCCCTGCCGGCGCGCCTGTACATCGGCGTGGAAGTGGCCAGCAGCCCGCTGGCCACGATCAACGAACTGGGCCCGCGCGTGGTGGTGTCCGACTTCGGCAACAACAACGGCCTGGTGCTGGGCCCGGAAATCGTGGACTGGACCACGCGCGATGAAACCGCGCTGCGTGCCGAGACGCTGATCGAAGGTGAAGTGGTCGGCACCGGGGGCGCCACGCGCCTGCCGGGTGGGTTGCGCGCCGCTTACGCGTTCGCTCTGTCCCGTTCGGCGCTGCGTGGCCGTCCGCTGCGCAAGGGCGATCTGATCGCCACCGGCAACGCGACCGGCATCCATGACATCACCGCCGGGCAGACCGCGCTGGTGCGTTTCGCCGGCTTCGGCGACATTGCCTGCAGGGCCGTGCCGGCCGGGTAACCGCCGGCATGCCCCAGTGAACACGCGCGGGAGGGCGCAGATGATCACACGACGTAATTTCCTGGCCGGTGGCGCTGCTGCCCTGGCCACGCCGATGCTCGCGGCCTGCGGCCGTGGGCCGGCGGGCAACGTGGACGGCGGTGCCCTGCTGACCGCCACCGACGTGCACGTGGCCGACTACCCCACCGTCACCGCGGTGAAGTGGATCGGCGAGACGCTGGAACGCGAGACCAACGGCCGCCTGCGGCTGCGCCAGTACCACTCGGGCCAGCTTGGCCGCGAGTCGGAAGCGATCGACATGGCCCGCTTCGGTGCCATCGACATCACCCGCGTCTACGCCGGTGCGCTGAACAACGCCTTCCCGCTGACCCAGGCGCTGTGCCTGCCCTACGTGTTCAAGTCGGTGGCGCACCAGCGCGCCGCACTGGACGACGGCGTGGCCGAGGCCGTGCTGCGCGGTTTCGAAAGCCGCGACCTGGTCGGCCTGGCGATCTACGATTCGGGCGCGCGCTGCTTCTACAACACCAAGCACCCGATCGTGGCACCGAAGGACCTGCACGGCCTGAAGCTGCGCGTGGCCTCGTCGGACATCTTCATCCAGCTGATGCGCCTGCTCGGGGCCAACCCCACGCCGATGTCGCTGGGCGACACCTTCTCGGGCATGGAAACGCACATGATCGATGGTGCCGAGAACAACATGCGCAGCTTCCACTCCAGCCGCCATTTCGAGGCCGCGCACTACTGGTCGCAGAGCGATCACTCGTATGCGCCGGACGTGCTGCTGATGTCGCGGGCCAGTTTCGAGCGGCTGCAGCCCGATGACCGGCAATTGCTGCTGCACACCGCACGCGCTTCGGTGGCGGTGATGCGCGAGCAGTGGGATGCATCTGAAAGCGCTGCGCGTCGCGCCGTGCTCGATTACGGCGTGAAAGCCAACGACGTGGACATGCCGGCCTTCCGCGCGGCCGCACAGCCACTGCTGAAGCACTACCTGCAACAGCCGGATATCGCCGCGCTGGTTGATCGCATCCGCGCTGCCTGAGGACCCTGCCATGACCGAGACGACGACGCCCGCCGCCGGGCCTGGACAGCGCCTGCTGGACCGCATTGCCGACATTGCCATCTACTGCGCTGTGGCCGCCCTGCTGGGGCTGGTGGTGGTGCAGGGCTGGCAGGTGTTCGCCCGCTACGTGATCAACGATTCGCCCAGCTGGACCGAGCCGGTCACCCTGCTGCTGCTGGCCACCGCCATGAGCCTGGGTGCCGCCTGTGGCGTGCATACCAACCGCCATTTCGGCTTCTTCCTGCTGCACGCCTACATGGGCGCCGGCCTGCGCCGCGCCGTCGATGTGCTGATCCAGCTAGTGGTGGCGGTACTGGGCGGCTTCATCGCGTTCTGGTCCACCGACCTGCTGCTGGACGGCCTGGACATCAAGGCGGCCGGCGCCAACCTGCCGCAGAGCATCAACTACCTGCCGCTGGCACTGGGCGGTGCGCTGATGGTGCTGTTCGCGCTGAACCGTGCGTGGAAGGCACTGCACCAGACGGCGGCCGATGCCGGCGCCGATGACGCTGAAGGAGATCGTTGATCCATGGGCATCACTATTCTGTTCTCCGTATTCGCCGTGCTGCTGCTGTTGGGCGTGCCGGTGGCCTACGCGCTGGCGGCCGCGGCGCTGGCCACGCTGCTGTACCTGGATATTCCGACCATCGTGCTGGTGCAGCAGATCTCGGCGGGTACCGGCTCGGCGTCGCTGATCGCCATTCCGCTGTTCATCTTCGCCGGTGAAATCATGATGCGCGGCGGCATCTCCGAACGCCTGATCGCACTGGCCTCGTCGCTGGTCGGCCGCATGCGCGGTGGCCTCGGCCAGGTCTCGATCCTGTCCTCGCTGTTCTTCGGCGGCGTGTCCGGCTCGGCCATCGCCGACGTCTCGGCCGTCGGCGGCACGATGATCCCGCAGATGGTCAAGCGCGGCTACGACCGCGATTTCGCGGTGAATGTCAGCATCACCGCAGCGCTGGTGGCGCTGCTGGTGCCGCCGTCGCACAACCTGATCCTGTTCTCGGCCGCGGCAGGCGGCGGCTTGTCCATTGCCGATCTGTTCGCCGCCGGCATCGTTCCGGCGCTGCTGATGACCCTGGCGTTGATGCTGACCGGCTACGCCGTGGCACGCCGCCGTGGCTATGGCGTGGAAGCTTTCCCCGGTTGGCGCGCGGTGCTGCTGCGCATCGTCTCGGCCCTGCCCGGCCTGGGCCTGGTGGCACTGATCTTCGTCGGTATCCGTGCCGGCATCTTCACCGCAGTGGAAAGCGCGGCCATCGCGGTGGTCTATGCGCTGCTGGTGACCACTGTGCTGTACCGGCAGCTGCGCTGGCGCGAGTTCTTCGACACCGTCGTGCACGCGGCGCGCAGCACCGGCGTGATCCTGTTCGTGATCGCCACCGCCGCCGTGTTCGGCTGGCTGCTGGCCTACCTGCAGGTGCCGACCGCGGCCGTGGACTTCCTGCAGTCCTTCGCGCACAGCCAGTTCATGGTGCTGCTGATGATCGTGGTGATGCTTCTGCTGTTGGGTACCTTCATGGACCTGGCGCCGATGATCCTGATCTGCACGCCGATCTTCCTGCCGGTGGCCAAGGCCTATGGCATCGACCCCATCCACTTCGGCCTGGTGCTGGTGCTGACCGGTGGCCTGGGTCTGGTGACCCCGCCGGTAGGCTCGGTGCTGTTCATCGGTACCTCGATAGGCAAGATCAGCGTCGGCCAGAGCATGCGCACCATCTGGCCGTTCTGGTTCGCTGCGTTGGCGGTGCTGCTGATCGTCACCTTCTTCCCGCAGCTGTCGCTGTGGCTGCCGGCCGCGTTGCGCGCATGATGCGCGGCCACCCGCTGCCGCTGCTGCTGGGCCTGTGCATGGTCGCCACGGCGGCCGCTGCAGTGCCGCCACCGGCCCAGCCCATTCCGGTGGGCAGCTTCAACGATGGCGTGAACCACTGGCGCAGTGGCCATGCAGAGGGCTATGCGCGGCTGCAACCGCAGCAGTACCGGCAGATTGCCGACAACCTGCTGCTGCTGCAGCGCCGTTCTGGCGGCTGGCCGGTGAACCAGGACCCGCTGCGGGTGCTGGATGCCGAGGCCCGCGAGGCCGCACGCGCGGCGCAGGACGAACCCGGCGGCAGCTTCGACAACCGCACCACCTACACCCAGGTGGACTACCTGGCCGAAGCCTTCGCCCGCAGTGCGGACACCCGCTATCGCGATGCAGCGCTGCGCGGTCTCGATTTCATCCTCGACGAGCAGATCGAAACCTGTGGGGGCTGGCCGCACTCGGTGCCGGCGCGCACCGATTACCACGACCGCATTACCTTCGCCGACGACGTGACCAGTGGCGTGCTGACCACCCTGCGGCAGGTGCAGACGGCGCCGCGTTTTGCCTTCGTCGATGCCGCGCGGCGTGCGCGGGTGGCCAGCGCGGTACAGCGCGGTGATGCCTGCCTGCTGCGCCTGCAGGTGCGCCAGCACGGCCAACCGACGCTGTGGGCGGGGCAGTACGATGCCGCTACGCTGCAGCCAGCACCGGGACGAAAGTTCGAACTGGCCGCGCTGGTCACCGACGAGAGCGTGGGCGTGGTGCGCTACCTGATGTCCATTCCCGATCCGTCGCCGGAAACGGTGCAGGCCATCGAAGGCGCACTGGCCTGGTTCCAGGCCAACGCACTGCACGGGCTGCGCCTGCAGACGGTGCAGGCACCGGCCGAACAGTTCGCCCACCACCGCAGCACGCAGGACCGGCAGTTGCTGGCCGACGCCAGCGCGCCGCCGCTGTGGGCTCGCTTCCATGACCTGGCCGACAACACGGTGGTGCTGGCCGACCGCCAGGGCCAGCGCCTGCAGACCTATGCACAGGTCGGCCGCGAACGCCGCACCGGCTACCACTGGTACGGCACCTGGCCGCAGGCCCTGCTTGACCGCGATGCGCCGGCCTGGCGCGCGCGTACCGGGCATCGCGCGCCCTGAATCCGCATCCGCACCATGGAGGACTTCGATGCTGTCCAGCACCGCCCTGAAATCCCTGTTGGCCGCCACCCTGTTGCTGGCCAGCCCCGTCCTTGCGCAGGCACAGGCGCCTTCCACGGCGTGGAAGCGCGGCATCGAGAACCAGCGCCAGGCTGATCTGGGCGATGGAACCTTCCTGAACCCGGTGTTCGCCGGCGACCGCCCCGACCCGTCGGTGCTGAAGGACGGCCAGGACTACTACCTCACCCTGTCCTCGTTCGATGCCTACCCCGGCCTGCCGATCTGGCATTCGCGCGACCTGGTGAACTGGCAGCCGCTGGGCCACGCGATCACCCGCAACGTGGGCGCGATCTGGGCGCCGGACATCGTCAAGCATGAAGGCCGCTACTACATCTACTTCCCGGCCCGTACCGGTGAACACCGCAGCAACTTCGTGGTCTGGGCCGACAGCATCAAGGGACCGTGGAGCGAGCCGATCGACATCGGCCTGGGCGGCTACATCGATCCCGGCCATGCCGTGGGCGAAGACGGCAAGCGCTACCTGTTCCTGAGCGGCGGCGACTACGTGCAGCTGGCCGACGACGGCCTGAGCGTGGTCGGCACGCCGAAGCACGTCTACGACGGCTGGAAATACCCGGAAAGCTGGGACGTGGAGGCCTACGCACAGGAAGGCCCGAAGATCCACTTCCGCAACGGCTGGTACTACATGACCACCGCCGTGGGCGGCACCGCCGGCCCGCCCACCGGGCACATGGTGATCACTGCGCGCTCGCGCTCGATCCATGGGCCGTGGGTGAACGCGCCCAACAACCCGATCATGCGCACGCAGTCGGCCGCCGAACCCTGGTGGTCGCGCGGCCATGCCACGGTGATCGAAGGCACCGACGGGCGCTGGTGGATGATGTACCACGGCTACGAGAACGGCTATTGGACCCTGGGCCGGCAGGCGCTGCTGGAGCCGATCGACTGGACCGACGATGGCTGGTTCGTGGCCAAGGGCGGCGACCTGGGGCAGCCGCTGCGCAAGCCTTCCGGGAAATCGGTGGGCCGCCACGGCATGGCCCTGTCCGATGATTTCCGCGGCACGTCGCTGGGCCCGCAGTGGTCGTTCTTCAACCCGGCCCAGGACGAGTACCGGCGGCTGGGCTTCAGCAACCAGGGCCTGGTGCTGCAGGGCAAGGGCCAGACACCGCGCGACAGCTCGCCGTTGACCGCCATCGCCGGCGACAAGGCCTACCAGTTCGAGGTGGAGATGGACATCGCCCCGGGCGCGGTGGGCGGCGCCCTGCTGTTCTACAGCGACCGCCTGTACGTGGGCGTGGGCAGCAACGGCGAGAAGTTCATCATGCACCGCTACGGCGAGGAGCGCCCCACCCGCTTGGCGTCCAGCGCAAAGGGCGGCAAGCTGTGGCTGCGGGTGACCAACAACCGCCACATCGTCACCATCCACTCCAGCACCGACGGCCAGCGCTGGCAGAAGTACCCGGTTCAGATGGAAGTGTCCGGTTACCATCACAATGTGGCG
>PJTS01000797.1_pt1 | contig 14948 bp, 14 predicted proteins | sample 1512251 | NCBI WGS metagenome assembly PJTS01 (sample SAMN08177686, study PRJNA422409) | Soil metagenome, whole genome shotgun sequencing project. | isolation source: Soil (2) enriched on wood chips: alkali lignin treatment | place: USA: Madison | collected 2015-01-15 | reverse complement strand
TAGGCCTGCCGCCGATGATCCGCGTGGACGGCGATGTTCGCCGGATCAACATCCCGGCCCTGGACCACAAGCAGGTCCATGCGCTGGTGTACGACATCATGTCCGACAAGCAGCGGCGCGATTACGAGGAATTCCTCGAAGTCGACTTCTCCTTCGAGATCCCGTCGCTGGCGCGCTTCCGTGTCAACGCCTTCAACCAGAACCGCGGCGCCGGTGCGGTGTTCCGTACCATTCCCTCCGAGGTGCTGACCCTGGAGGACCTGGCCTGCCCGCCGCTGTTCCGCGAGGTGATCCAGCAGCCGCAGGGCCTGATCCTGGTGACCGGCCCGACCGGTTCGGGCAAGTCGACCACGCTGGCAGCGATGATCGACTACATCAACAAGAACGAATACGGCCACATCCTCACCGTCGAGGATCCGATCGAATTCGTGCACACCTCGCAGAAGTGCCTGATCAACCAGCGCGAAGTGCACCGCGATACGCACGGCTTCAACGAAGCACTGCGCTCGGCGCTGCGTGAGGATCCGGACATCATCCTGGTGGGCGAACTGCGTGATCTGGAAACCATCCGCCTGGCGCTGACCGCCGCGGAAACCGGCCACCTGGTGTTCGGCACCCTGCATACCAGTTCGGCGGCCAAGACCATCGACCGCATCATCGACGTGTTCCCCGCCGGCGAAAAGCCGATGGTGCGCTCGATGCTGTCCGAATCGCTGCGCGCGGTCATTTCGCAGGCGCTGCTGAAGAAGGTGGGCGGCGGCCGTACGGCGGCGTGGGAAATCATGGTCGGTACCCCGGCCATCCGCAACCTGATCCGCGAAGACAAGGTCGCGCAGATGTACTCGGCCATCCAGACCGGCCAGCAGTACGGAATGATGACCCTGGACCAGCACCTGCAGGACCTGGTCAAGCGCAGCCTGATCACCCGCAACCAGGCGCGCGAGTACGCCAAGGACAAGCGTCTGTTCGAGTAAGGCGAGGCAACGGTGGGGCGGTGCGCATCCATGCCGCCGTCCCGCGATGTCCTGTCCACCGACCGATCTCTGGCACATGCCCATTGGGAGCCCGCCATGAACAGCACCGCCAGTACCGCCAGCACCATCGATTTCACCTCCTTCCTCAAGCTGATGGCGCACCAGCGCGCCTCGGACCTGTTCATCACCGCGGGCATGCCGCCGGCGATCAAGGTCAATGGCAAGATCTCGCCGATCACGCAGACGCCGCTGACCCCGCAGCAGAGCCGCGATCTGGTCCTCAACGTGATGACCCCGGCGCAGCGCGAGGAATTCGAGAAGACGCACGAGTGCAACTTCGCCATCGGCCTGGCCGGTGTCGGCCGTTTCCGCGTGAGCTGCTTCTACCAGCGCAACCAGGTGGGCATGGTGCTGCGTCGCATCGAGACGCGCATCCCGACCGTGGAAGAACTGAGCCTGCCGCCGATCATCAAGACGCTGGCGATGACCAAGCGCGGCATCATCCTCTTCGTCGGTGCCACCGGCACCGGCAAGTCGACCTCGCTGGCCGCGATGATCGGTTACCGCAACCAGAACTCGACCGGCCACATCATCACCATCGAAGACCCGATCGAGTTCGTGCACAAGCACGAGGGCTGCATCATCACCCAGCGCGAAGTCGGCATCGATACCGACAGCTGGGAAGCCGCCCTGAAGAACACCCTGCGCCAGGCGCCGGACGTGATCATGATCGGCGAGGTGCGTACCCGCGAGGGCATGGACCACGCCATCGCCTTCGCTGAAACCGGCCACCTGGTGCTGTGCACGCTGCACGCCAACAACGCCAACCAGGCGATGGACCGCATCATCAACTTCTTCCCGGAAGACCGCCGCAACCAGCTGCTGATGGATCTGTCGCTGAACCTCAAGGGCGTGGTCGCGCAGCAGCTGATTCCTTCGCCCGATGGGCGCTCGCGCAAGGTGGCGATGGAAATCCTGCTGGGCACGCCGCTGGTGCAGGACTACATCCGCGAAGGCGAGATCCACAAGCTCAAGGAGCTGATGAAGGAGTCCGTGCAGCTGGGCATGAAGACCTTCGACCAGAGCCTGTTCGAGCTGTACCAGGCCGGCGAGATCAGCTACGAGGACGCGCTGCGCTACGCCGATTCGCAGAACGAAGTGCGCCTGCGCATCAAGCTCAGCCAGGGCGGCGATGCGCGCACCCTGTCGCAGGGTCTGGATGGCGTGGAGATTTCCGAGGTCCGTTGACCGCTGGGCGCCTGCGGGCGCCCTCTGCTTCGGGATGACCGCCATGAACCGGCCAGGGAGGCCTGCATGCGTGTAACGACGAGCGTGGTGCTGGCAATCGTGGTGCTGCAGGCCGGGTGTGCCCGCACGTCCGGGCCCGCCGCGCCAGCCGCGGCCGAAAGCTGCGGCGATCCGCTGGCGCACGCCTGGTACCTGCTGCCTCCGCCTGCACAGGCGCAAAGCCGCGAGCCGCTACCGTTCCTTGATTTCACCGGGTTTGCGAGGGCGACCTACGCTGTCCATCTGCGGGATCTGCCGGGCCTGCCTGAGCCGTCCTTCCGCTGTGGCCACGTTCCGGTCCAGGCCTATCGTTTCGTCTGGTCGCCCTCCTTCTTCCCGGGCGTGGTGATACGTGCGCAGCGCAACGCCGCCGGTCAGGCATGGATTGTCAGCCGCAGTGCGCGCGCGTGGGAGATTCCCGCATCCTCGCCCGGGCACCCCTCCAGCATCATCAACGGTTGGACGTGCCCTCCGCCACGCGCGTTGAGTGCGCAGGAATGGAAGACCGTCACCGCCGCGTTCGCGCGCCTGCAGGGCGAAGATTCGAGCGCGGGGCTGGATGGCTCAACGTGGACGTTCGAGTCCGTGGTGGACGGTGAGCAGCGCTGGTTCGCGCGGTGGGTGCCGCAGGATGTGGCGTTCCGCACCGCCGGCAGGATGATGGCCGAACTGGCCGGATGCACCGACGCCCTGCAGGCCATGGAGTGACCGGTGCGGCGGTGGATTGATGAAATCCAGTCATGACCGACTGCCATCCAGGTCGTTCAATCCAGCGGGGGGAGGGGCGTATCGTCGTCGTTCCCCCTCTGGAGCATGACGATGCAGACACGTGAACTCGGCCGCAGCGGCCTGAAGGTTTCCGCCCTTGGCCTGGGCTGCATGGGCCTGAGCCACAGCTATGGCCCGCCGGTCGAGCAGCGCCAGGGCATCGCCCTGCTGCACGCCGCGGTCGAGCGCGGCGTGACGTTCTTCGATACCGCTGAGGTCTATGGCCCGTACACCAATGAAGCACTGGTCGGCGAGGCGCTTGCGCCGTACCGCGACAGGCTGGTGATCGCCACCAAATTCGGCTTCAAGGACGCCCGCACCGATACCGGCCTGGACAGCCGCCCGGAAAACATCCGCGCAGTGGCCGAGGCCAGCCTCAAGCGCCTGCGCACCGACCACATCGACCTGTTCTACCAGCACCGCGTGGACCCGAACGTGCCGATCGAGGACGTGGCCGGCACCGTGCGTGACCTGATCGCCGAAGGCAAGGTCGGCCACTTCGGCCTGTCCGAGGCCAGTGCCGCGACGGTGCGCCGTGCGCATGCGGTGCAGCCGGTGGCCGCAGTGCAGAGCGAGTACTCGCTGTGGTGGCGCGAGCCGCAGCGCGAGCTGCTGCCGACCCTGCAGGAGCTGGGCATCGGCTTCGTGCCGTTCAGCCCGCTCGGCCGCGGTTTCCTCACCGGCACCATCACCGCCGATACCACCTTCAGCGACAACGATTTCCGCAACAGCGTTCCGCGCTTCGAAGTGGAGGCCCGTCGCGCCAACCAGGCACTGGTGGATCGCATCGGCACCATTGCCGCGGCCCGTGGCGCCACCCCGGCGCAGGTGGCGCTGGCCTGGCTGCTGGCGCAGGCGCCGTGGATCGTGCCGATTCCGGGCACCACCAAGGTCCACCGCCTGGAGGAAAACCTGGCCGCGACCGAGCTGGTGCTGTCGGCCGACGAACTGCAGCGCATTGCCCAGGTGCTGGAAGAGGTATCGATTGTCGGCGAGCGCTACAACGCGCAGCGTGCAGCACAGGCCAAGGGCTGATCTGCCCATTGTGGGTGCGGACCGTTGGTGATTGGTGCGCACCGTTGGTGGTGGGTGCGGACTGTTGGTGGTGGGTGCGGACCGTTGGTCCGCACTCCCTGGCCCTCACCCCATCGGCCCGCGCAGTGCATCCATCACCGTGCGCATCGCCACGCTGACATGGCGGCGCGAGGGGTAGTACGCGTAGTAGCCATCAAACGTCGGGCACCAGTCATCCAGCACCGACTGCAACCGCCCCTGTTCCAGCAGGGCCAGCACCTGGTCTTCGGGCAGCCAGGCCAGGCCGCTGCCGGCCAGCGCGGCTTCGCGGGTCATGCCCATGGTGTTGAAGGTCCACTGGCCGCTGACGCGCACGCTGAGCTCATTGCCATCCTGGCCGAAATCCCACGGCATCAGCCCGCCGTGGGTGGGCAGGCGCAGGGTGATGCAGTTGTGCGCGGCCAGCTCCTGCGGGTGGCGGGGCATGGCGTGCTGGCGGAAGTAGCTGGGCGCGCCGACCACGCGCATGCGCAGCGGCGGGCTGATCGGCACCGCGACCATGTCCAGGGCCAGGCGTTCACCGAGGCGGATGCCGATGTCATAGCGCTCGGCAACGATGTCGGCCAGCGCGTAATCGGCGGTCAGTTCGACATTCAGGTCGGGGTACTGCTGCAGCAGCGGCGCCAGCCGTGGCCAGGCCAGGTACTCGGCGGCGTGGCCGGTGGCGTTGATGCGGATGGTGCCGGCGGGGCGTTCGCGGTACTCGGCCAGCGCGGCCAGTTCGTTCTCGATCTCGGCCAGGCGCGGGGCGAGGGTATCGAGCAGGCGCGCGCCGGCTTCGGTGGTGGAGACGCTGCGGGTGGTACGGGTCAGCAGGCGCACGCCGAGGCGCTCCTCCAGGCCGCGCATGGCATGGCTGAGGGCCGACTGCGAGACGCCGAGCTGGGCGGCGGCCTTGGTGAAGCTGCCCTGGCGGGCAACGTGGACGAAGGCCTGCAGGTCGTTGAGGTTTTCGCGGGGCATGGGGGGATGATACGGCCGGGCTGCGCCCGGCACCTGCCGAAGCAAGGTCAACGTCAACGGCAAAAGCAAAAGCTGGCTATCCGTGGGATGGCGGGGCGGGTCCGGTTGAGGGGGACGCCGTAAACCCATCCATGGGGGCTTGGTCGCCGCATCCATGCGGCTCACACCCCCTCAACCGGACCCACCCCGCCTTCGACAGTTCGCGGCGGGCTGTTGGAACCTGCTGCCGATGGTAGGTGCCGATTTCCGCTGCTGTTGGTGGGTGCCGACCGTTGGTCGGCACGGGGTCGGATGTGTGGGGATGTCGATTTCCACGTCTGTGGTTCGTCGAATGAATGACTTTCAACGGGAGCTGCACATGAGCACTGACACCACGCCGAAAGGCCCGGCCTCGTACTTTCCCTCCATCGAGAAGACCTACGGCCAGCCGGTGGCGCACTGGCTGGGCCTGCTGGCGAAGAAGCCGGGCCTGAAGCACATGGAACTGGTCAGCTACCTGAAGAGCGAGCACGGCCTGGGCCACGGCCACGCCAATGCCCTGGTCGCCCACCACCTCAACGCCCAGCGCTGACCCCCGCGTCCAAAAGAGCGCAGCGACCCGCTTCTGCTCCTGCTCTTCTTTTTTCTTTACGTGGCTGGACGCCCACGGAACCTGTCAGAGGCCGGGCGGGGTGGGTGCGCGGGACCGCAGGCGCCATGGATGGCGCCTACGAGCCCCCATGGACGGGTTCACGGCGTGTCCCGCGGTCCCACCCCGCCCAAGCGCGGATACCCGCAGTCGAGCAAGCTCGACTCTACGCAGCCGAGCCAGCCACGAGGGGCTGCGCCGTTCGCCAACTGAACGATTTCATCTGCAACTGTCACCCGGATCGTGTCTAATACCGCTCCCCACCTGCGGTCCCCACCCGAATGTCCCTCCAATCCCATGGCCCGGCGCCGTGCGACGACGCTGACGGCCACCTCGTCACCGCAGGTCCGCTCACCCCGCCCCCGGACAGCGCCGGCACCCTCGCCGACGAAAAAGCGCTGCGCCACTCGGTCGCCGAGGATGTGCAGGGCATGGTCCTGGCCACGCTGGTGGCCTCGCTGGGCCTGGCCATCTTCGCCAAGGGCGGGCTGATGATCGGCGGCATGGCCGGCGCGGCCTTCCTGCTGCACTACGCCATGGGCTGGAATTTCGGCCTGGTGTTCGTGCTGGTCAACCTGCCGTTCTACTGGGTGGCCGTGCGCCGCATGGGCTGGGAATTCACCCTCAAGACCTTCGCGGCGGTCACCGCCTGCGGCGTGCTGACCGACATCCTGCCGCGCTGGGCCGATTTCTCGCATATCGCGCCGCTGTACTCGGCGCTGGTCGGCGGCGCCCTGTCCGGCCTGGGCATCCTGTTCTTCATCCGCCACCGCGCCAGCCTGGGCGGCATCGGCATCCTGGCGGTGTACCTGCAGCGCACCCGTGGCTGGAGCGCCGGCAAGGTGCAGATGTCCTTCGATGCCTGCCTGATGGTGGCCGCGTTCTTCGTGCTGTCACCGTCGAAGGTGATGTACTCGGCGATCGGCGCGGTGGTGCTCAGCCTGGTGCTGATGTTCAACCACCGCCCCGGCCGCTACATGGGCGTGTAACCGCACACACCGCGCTCGCCGGGCATGGCCCGGCGCTACCGGAACCGCCAGGTGGTAGCGCCGGGCCATGCCCGGCGGATGTGCGTCAGCGGCCAGCCGTCTGCACCCACGGCGGCGCCAGCTTCAACAGCTGCGCATGCACCGGGCAGTCCTCGGCATGCGCGCCGGGCAGGTAGCCCAGGCTCATCAGGAACTCGCCGGTGATCTCGCCGCCGGTGAAGCGGAAGGTCTTCTTGAACAGCTTCACCCAGTCGGCCTTGCTGCGCGGGTGGTGCGCATCCAGCCAGGCGGCGAAGCTGCCATGCTGCGCGCGCAGCTGCTGGATCACCTGCGCGTTGTGGATCGCGGCCAGCACTTTCAGCCGGTTGCGGATGATGCCGGTGTCCGATAGCAGGCGTTCGATGTCCTGCTCGGCATAGTCCGCCACGCGGTCCACGTCGAAGCCATCGTAGGCCGCACGGAAGCCCTCGCGCTTCTTCAGGATGGTTTCCCAGCTCAGGCCGGCCTGGTTGATTTCCAGTACCAGGCGCTCGAACAGTTCGCGTTCCTCGCGCTGCGGAAAGCCATATTCATGGGCGTGGTAGTAATCGTGCACCGGATGGCCCGGGGCGATGCGGCAGTATCCGCTCATTTGCTGCGCCTCTTACCGAAGTCATTGTTGTACTGCAGGGTGGACGCTTGGTCATCCAGCAGGAAGTCCGGCCAGCGGCTGTCCCGCAGTTGCAGACGGCCTTCGCGCAGCGCCTGGTTGGCGGCCTCTGCACCGAAGCGGATCTGCCCCACGTTCGTCCAGTGTCCTTCGTCGAGGGTGTGCAGGTCGCACTGCGGGCCCCATGCCCTTCGGATCTGGCACAGCAGCACGTCCGGCTGGCCGTCGCCGTCCAGATCGCGCTGCAGGGCCATGCAACCCTCGTTGCTGGACAGGCACTCGGTGCTGTCCAGGTCATCCAGCACCGCCTGCCACCAGCTGTCCGGGGGCATTGCGCTGCCTTTCGCCATCTGGATGCGTGCCTTCAGCGTCGGCAGGTCGTACACGCCGGCCTCCACCAGGTTTTCCTGGCGATAGCTGGGCATTTTCCTGCCGCTCAATTGCTGGGCAATGATGCTTGAGGCGCGGCGGTCGGCCTGGATGGCGGGGTCCTGCTGCAGCCTGCGCAGCACGTCCACGCCCCGGCGCCCGGTGTGTTCGCGCAGGTAGCTGACATCACGCACCACCAGCTGCGCAGGATTGCTGCGCAGCCGCTCGGCCACACTGGCCGCGGACAGGCGCGCCGGGTCCAGCACGGGGGAATTGCCCAGTACGGCCACGGCGATCACCGCCCAGCTCATCACCCGGTTCACCGGTTCCACGCCCTGCAGCCAGCGCTGCCCGGGCCGGAGCACGGCCAGCGCATAGCCCAGCGCGTAGCCGGCGGTGATCAGCGCAGCGGCCGTTGCCCAGAAGCGATCGATGGTCCAGCCGTACTGGCCGATCCGCAGTGCCAGCGCGTACAACGCCAGTCCGGCGTAGATCGGCAGCGTCAGCAGGCCGGCTTCCACCGCACGCCGCAGCAGGCGCGGGTACGGCAGTTCAGTGTCGTCGCGCTGGTAGACCGCATTTACCAGGCAGATCAGCAGCAGGGCCAGGGTCAGCAGTTCCTTGGCCGGCGAGCGGTGGCCTGCGCCGCTCATCAGCCCAGTGAAGGGCAGCGACAGCACGAACAGCACGGCGATGAACGCCAGCAATGGCAGCAGCGCGCGGCAGATCGCGAACAGCACCTGGCGGGTGATCTGGATGGCGCGGTGCTGGGTACGCCCGATCAGCACACCGAACCCGGCCAGGGTGCCGGTGGCCAGCGCCACGAAGGCACGCTCGGCGAACAGTTGCTGGAAGAACGACACCTCTACCAGGGTGAACAGGGCGGCCCACAACCACAGCAGCATCCAGCCCAGGCCGGTGAACACGGCCGCCAGCAACAGCACCAGCCCGTTCTGCCAGGCGCGCTCGAACAGGGCGGCGTGGTCGGCGCGCCAGGAACCGTGCTGCAGCCGGAACTGCCACCACGGCAGCGCCACGAAGGTCGCCACTGCCAGGCCCAGTGCCAGCGGTTCACGCTGCGCGGACGTCCAGTGCCCTTCCATGCCACGCAGGGTCCAGCCCACCCAACCGGCCAGCGCCGCCACCAGCAGCGATGCCAGCGCCGCATGCAGCCACAGTCGGCGGTCCCTCAGGTCGACCAGGGTCAGCGCGATGGCGGTGGGCACGGTCAGCACCCACGCGTACCAGGCGAAGCGGCAGGCGGGATCCTGGAAAGGCGCGGTCTCGTACAGTTCCTGCGCGGCGTACAGCGCCAGACCCTGCAGCAGGGCGATCAATACGATCATGCTGCGCGTCGGCCACGCCAGTGCTGCGTCCTGTTGCATGGGGTTTCCTCCTTGGATGCGGCCATCCTAGCCCATGCCTTCGCGCCCGCGTGCGGCCCCAGCAGGTAGAATGACCGCCATGCCTGTAACGCCCACCTCCCTTGCCGATCACCTGCTCGTCGCGCTGCCGTCGCTGACCGACGCCACCTTCGCCCGTACCGTCGCCCTGATCTGCCAGCACGACGACAACGGCGCCATGGGGGTGCTGGTCAACCAGCCGTCGGAATACACGCTGGGCGAGGTGCTGGCGCAGATGGACATTGCCACCGGCGACAGTGAACTGCAGGCGCGCATGGTGCTCAACGGCGGGCCGGTGCACCCTGAACGCGGCTTCGTGATCCACGACGATGCGCGTGAATGGGATTCCAGCCTGGCGGTGGGCAATGGGTTTTTCCTGACCACATCACGCGACATCCTGGAAGCCATGGCCCGCGGCGAAGGCCCGGCCAATGCGCTGGTTACCCTGGGCTGTGCCGGCTGGGGGGCGGGCCAGCTGGAAAGCGAGCTGGCCGAGAACAGCTGGTTGACGGTGCCGGCCGATGCAGAGGTGGTGTTCCAGCTGCCGTTGGAGCAGCGCTGGCAGGGCGCCGCAGCGCGCATCGGCGTGGACCTGTTCCGCCTGACCGACTACAGCGGCCATGTCTGAGCCGGTCCTGATCCGTCGCGACGGTACCGTACTCGGCTTCGATGTCGGCTCGCGTCGGATCGGCGTGGCCATCGGCAGCGCGTTCGCCGCGCACGCCCGTGCGGTGGCCGTGGTGGATGTGCACGGCAACGGCCCCGACTGGGCTGCCGTGGAGCGCCTGATCAAGGAATGGAAGCCGGACGGCCTGGTGGTGGGCGATCCGCTCACGCTGGACGGCCAGGACCAACCCAACCGCAAGCGCGCGCAGGGCTTCGCCCGCCAGCTGCGGGAACGTTTCAAGCTGCCAGTGGTGATGATCGACGAGCGTTCCAGCTCGGTCGAAGCCGCCCGCCGTTTCGCCGTCGAGCGCGCCGAAGGGCGCAAGCGCCGCCGTGATGCGGCCGCGCTGGATGCCGTGGCCGCGGCGGTGATCATCGACCGCTGGCTGTCGTCCCCCGACGACGCCAGCCCCATTCCCTGACTGCACGACGCCTGCCATGACCGCCCAGCAACTCGACGCCTCCGGCCGCCTGCGCCACCTGTTGACCCTTGAAGGCCTTCCCCGCGAAACCCTGGTGCAGCTGCTCGACCGCGCGGGCCAGATCCGCGATGCGGCCGTTGGCCGGGTTGGCAACAAGCGGCAGGTGCTGGCCGGTTCGGCGGTGTGCACGCTGTTCTTCGAACCGTCCACCCGCACCCGCAGTTCGTTCCAGCTGGCGGCCCAGCGCCTCGGCGCCGACGTGCTGAACTTCGATGCCTCCACGTCTTCCACGCGCAAGGGCGAGACCGCCTGCGACACGTTGAAGAACCTGGAAGCGATGGGCGTGCGCGGCTTCGTGGTGCGCCACCCCGATGATGGCGCGGTGGCGGCACTGGCCGCCGCGGCGGGCGAGGGCACTGCGCTGGTGAACGCCGGCGACGGCCGCAGCTCGCACCCGACCCAGGGCCTGCTGGACATGCTGACCCTGCGCCAGGCCAAGGGCCCGGAGTTTTCCAAGCTGAAGGTGGTGATCGTCGGCGACGTGAAGCACTCGCGCGTGGCCCGCACCGACCTGCATGCGCTGCGCACGCTGGGCGTGGGCGAGATCCGCGTGTGCGGCCCGCAGTCGCTGCTGCCCGACGATGAAACCCTGAAGGGCTGCGTGGTCGGCGATGACTTCGATGCCATGCTGGAAGGTGCCGATGCGCTGATGATGCTGCGCCTGCAGCGCGAGCGCATGGAAGAAGGCCTGGTGCCGTCGCTGGAGCAGTATCACGCCCAGTACGGCCTGAACGCCGCGCGCCTGGCCCGCGCCGGCAAGGACGCCGCGGTGCTGCACCCGGGCCCGATCAACCGCGGCGTGGAAGTGACCGATGAGGTGGCCGACGGCCCGCAGTCGTGGGTGCTGCGCCAGGTCGCCAACGGCGTGGCCGTGCGCATGGCCGTGCTGGAAACCCTCTTGGGTTGATAGCGGCATTGGCGGGCACTGCCGCCGACCTGCCTTGGCAGGTGCCAACCTTGGTTGGCACACCCCGCTTTGGCAGGTGCCAACCTTGGTTGGCACACCCCGCTCTGGTAGGTGCCAACCTTGGTTGGCACACCCCGCTCTGGTAGGTGCCAACCTTGGTTGGCACACCCCGCTCTGGTAGGTGCCAACCTTGGTTGGCACTATTCGTCAGTGCCAGTGGATCCCAGACAACCACTGGCCGATTCCAGCTCCCATTCGCACCACGCGTGTCGATATTGCCCGACCTGTGCCGCTAACCCAGCCCTGATCGGGTTACCCATCAGATACATCGCATGCCTGTACAGCGATTCATCTGATCGAATCGCGTGATCGTGATAGCCGCCCTGCCAGAAACGCCCGACTCGCTCTGAAGATCGATTCACCTGCTGTGCCGTGCGCGACTTGAATCGCTTCATCACCGTTTCAAGTGTTCCTGCGCGCAGTTCGACCAGCCAGTGAATGTGGTCGGGCATGACCACATACGCAATGGAACGGGGGAGGCCTTCCTGGTCGACGCGCTGGAATTCGCGGATCGCCAATTCTGCAGCAGCATTGCTGGCAAGCAACGGGGCGCGGCCATGCACAACGGTGGTGAGGATGTAGCTGAGGCCGATGCTGGAATGACGGCCGAGCAGAAGTCGAGGGCTGTTCATGGAGTCAAGCATGGGCGGGCCTGCCTGCGGTGAACATCGGGGAATGACTTTGCCTTGGGTAAGCGTGTGCCAACCAAGGTTGGCACCTACCAAGCGTCCGTGCCAACCAAGGTTGGCACCTACCAAGCGCTGTGCCAGGCACGGTTGGTCTCTATCGGGCTTCCATGGCGTCGATGTAGGCCAGCTCATTGAGCGACTTCGGGTCGTTCGGCTGGATTTCCAGTACGCGCTGGAAGATGGCGCGGGCCTTCTTCAGTTCTCCCAGTTCAATCAGAGTGAAGCCGATTCCGCGCAGCGCCACCGGGCGGCTGCTGGCCGAGACGCTGTCGCGATCGATCAGGGCCAGTGCGCGCTCATAGAAGCCCAGCGCATCCTTGGGGCGGCCCAGCTGCACCAGAGCGATGCCCATCTCGTTGAAGCTCTCCGGATCGAGCGGGGCCAGCGCGATGGCTTCCTCCAGCACCACCACGGCGTCCTGCGGGCGGCGCTGTTCCACCCGGATGTAGGCCAGCTGCTGAAGCGCCGATGCACAGGTGATGTCCAACCATTCGGTGGGCGTACCGTCGGCGTGTTCGGCCAGATACTGCTCGTATTGCTGGCGTGTACTGAAGGCCAGGGCGCGCCGGCCGGGCGTGTCGCGTTGCGCGCGACAGTATGTCAGCGGTGCCTGCAGTTGCTGCTCGGCCGCCTTCAGATCGCCGCTGCGGGTGATGCGCGTGGCGGTGGTGACGTCCTCGCGCAGATGATGGCCCAGGCCACTGTCGACACCAACCCGGGTCGGTTGCATCGTGACCAGCAGGAAGTCCGGCGCCGCGTCCTGTGCCTGCGCCTGTGTACTCCCCACCAGCAGCACACACAGCGCCGCCTGCAGCATCCTTGCGTTCATCGTCCCGTCCCCTGGTGCGCCGCCATCGGCGCCGAACGCGCAGCCTAGCAGGCGGTGGCGCGGCCGTCAGCGCTTCTGCGCGAACAGCCAGGCCCACATCGCCGGGTCGGTATAGGTGGCGTCCCAGGCGTTGTGGTTGCCGTCGGGGTACTCGGTGTAACGCACGTCGCGCGCGCCGGCCGCCTGGAAGGCGGCATGCAGTCTGCGGTCGTCCGCCGGGGGCACCACATCGTCCAGTGCGCCGTGGAAGATCCAGATCGGGGTGCGCTGCAGGCGCTGGGCGATGGCCGCGTAGGGATTGGCTTCATGCGCGACCTGTTCGACAAACAGGGTCGGGCGCACCGCGCGCGGGGCCAGCACCGCGCCGCACACCGGCACGATGGCGGCGAAGCGCTGCGGGTCGTCCAGGGCGATGTTCCAGCTGCCGTAACCGCCCATCGACATTCCGGTGAGGTACTGGCGCGCGGGATCGGCGTTGAATTCGGCCACGGTCGCATCCAGCGCAGCGATAGCGACGCGGTTGTTGTAGCCGCTCCATTCCTGGTCGCCGGGCACCTGCGGGAACACGGCCAGCGCCGGGAAATCGGCCGCGTGGCGGCGCAGATGCGGACCCAGCCCGGCGTGGGTCGGCTTCACCCCGTCGCTGCCGCGTTCACCCGAGCCATGCAGGAACAGCACTACCGGCAGCGGGCCGGCGGCACGTGCGCGGTCGGCAGGAATGAACACCTGGTAGTAGGCGGTCTGCCCGTCCACCTTCACCGCGCGTGATTCGAAGTGGCCACGTGCGCTGTCCGGCGTGCTGGCGCAGCCGGCCAGCATCAGTACGGCCAGCAGCGGCAGCCAGCGCAGGAACGGACGAACCATGACGTTTCCCCAAGGTTTGGAAGCGTTTTCATGGTAATCGGCCGCGCAGCGCCGGGCATCGTGCAGCGCATCACTGCGGGCGCGGGGCGCTGGCGATGATGGCCAGCTGCTCCTGTGCTTCGGCATTGCCCGCCGCGGCCGCGGCCTGGACCTGCGCCAGGTCGGGGTGCAGTACCACCAGCAACGGGTTTTCGCACACCGGGCAGTCGTACTCGGTGGCGTCTTCGTCCAGTTCCATCACCATCGCGCGCGAGCTGCCTTTCCATTCGCACGCCGCGCAGGTGTGCATCTGTTCGCGCCAGCCGGGCTGGAAGTAGTTGTCGATCGTGGTGGCCATGGGCGTTCGGAAGGTAGTGCAGCTGGGGTCAGAGCCCTGCTGCGCAGGGATCCGACCCCGTGCGGGGTCAGTGCAGCAGGATGAGGGTGGCCAGGCCGAGGAAGCTGAAGAAGCCCATCACGTCGGTCACGGCGGTTACCACCACGGTACCGGCCACGGCCGGGTCCACGTTCATGCGCTTGAGCAGCAGCGGCAGCAGCACCCCGGCCAGCGCCGCGGCCAGGAAGTTGATGATCAGCGCCAGGGTGATCACCAGCGACAACAGCAGGCTGTGGAACCACAGGAAGGCGATGACGCCCACCAGCAGGCCGATCAGGGTGCCGTTGATCAGCGCGACGCGGGCTTCCTTCCACAGCAGGATGCGGGCGTTGCTCTGGCCCACCTGGCCCAGCGCGATGCCGCGCACCATCAGGGTCAGCACCTGCACGGCGGCATTGCCGCCCACGCCGGCCACGATCGGCATCAGCACGGCCAGCGCCACGACCTTCTGCAGGGTCAGTTCGAACTGGCCGATGACACTGGCGGCCAGGAAGGCGGTGCACAGGTTGATGCCCAGCCAGACCACGCGGCCACGCACGGCACGCTTGATCGGCGAGAACAGATCCTCTTCCTCGTCCAGACCGGCGGCGCCCAGCGCCTGGTGCTCGGCCTGCGAACGGATGATGTCCACCACGTCATCGATGGTGATGCGGCCGAGCAGGATGTTGTTGTCGTCCACCACCGGCGCAGACACCCAGTCATGGTCGGAGAACTGCCGCGCCACTTCCTGGTCGCTTTCGCCAACATCGATGGCCGGCTGCTCGTCATCGATCAGGCGGTTGATGGGCGTGGTGTCTTCGTGGGTGACCAGTGCGGCCAGCGAGACGCGGCCCAGGTACTGATGGCGGCGGCTGACCACGAACAGATGGTCGGTGTGGTCGGGCAGCTCGCCGCGCAGGCGCAGATAGCGCAGCACCACGTCCACGTTGACGTCGGCGCGCACGGTCACCACGTCCGGGTTCATCAGGCGG
>PJTS01000796.1_pt1 | contig 14974 bp, 15 predicted proteins | sample 1512251 | NCBI WGS metagenome assembly PJTS01 (sample SAMN08177686, study PRJNA422409) | Soil metagenome, whole genome shotgun sequencing project. | isolation source: Soil (2) enriched on wood chips: alkali lignin treatment | place: USA: Madison | collected 2015-01-15 | reverse complement strand
GGCAGGCTCAAGGACTGGCGGCGCATCCATACCCGCTACGATCGATGCGCCCACACATTCATGTCCGCCATTTGCATCGCTGCAACCGTCATCTTCTGGATCAATCAATGAATCCTGAGCTTAAATGATCTCGATGGAGATGGTTGAGCGTTTAGTTTGCCGATGCCGCCAAGCGCGCAATGTCGGCGCGCAGATGCTCCCAATGCTCGGGCCTCGGTCCATCCCGTGACGCTTCACCGCCATCGTGACGTCCTTATCGATCCGTTTGCTGACGCGGGGGTAAGCGCTAAAATCACCCCCATTGGCAGGCGTTGGGCGGCCTGTTCGATGATGGCGCTGGCGGTGACGCGGCTGTCGACCCAGTTGTAGGGGAGCAGATCATCGATCGGATCTGCGTCGCCGCGTAGGACGATACGGGTGAAGACATCGGTGAGGTAAGCCTGAGGGTTGATGCCGCCCAATTTACACGTTTCGATGAGGCTAGCGAAGGTCGCCCAGTTTTCAGCCCCCAGGTCATGGCCTGTGAACAGGGCATTTTTTCGCTGGAGCGTAATGGGCCTGATCGACCGCTCGACGGTGTTGTTGTCCAGCTCGATCCGCCCATCCTCAAGGAAGCGGACGAGGCCTTTCCAGTGGTTGAGGGTGTATCTGATGGCCTCGGCCGTATTGGAGCTTCGAGGCAGCTTGGGCAGCATCTCCTCGAGCCAGGGGCGCATGTCGGCGATGGTCGGTGCGGATTCAGCCTGACGGATCGCCAACCTGTGTTCGGGACTGGAACCGCGGATACGAGCCTCGATCTTGTAGAGGTTGGCGATCCGCCTTAGCGCCTCATCGGCGACGGAGGCGTTGCCGCCCTTGGCATCGTCGAAGAAGCCACGCCTAACGTGCGCCCAGCAAAGGGAGAGCGTTCCCGGGCCGCCTTTACGGTCCGGCGCTTCGATATGCTTATATGCACCATAGCGGTCGCATTGGACGATGCCGGTGAAGTCGCCAAGCAACCTTTCCGCCCAGACTTTCCCGCGCCCCGGCATATAGGTGTAGGCGACCGCCGGTGGATTGGTGCCGCCATGCGCGCCATCATCACGAGCGATCACCCAGAGATATCCCGTCTTCACCTTGCCGGTGCCGGGCGCCAGGACCTTGGCGGTGGTCTCATCGACGAACAGCCTGGCGCCCGTCAGGAGGTCAGCTTTCATCCGGCCGGTCAGGCGCCCGAGCCAGCCCGCGGCTCGACCCGCCCAGTTGCACATGGTTCCCCGGTCGATCTCGATACCCTGACGCACAAGCGCCTGCGCCTGGCGATAGAAGGCAAGCGCCAACTGATCTTCGCTCAGCTTCTCCAACCGTTTCCCGAATGTCGTACGGGTGATCTGGTCGATGATATGCTGCATCCGAGCTTCACGCTCGAGGCCGGCTAGGACCATCGCCTTGAGGGTGGCGACATCGTCAGGAAGATCGGCTGCCGTGGCGGACATGCCCCATCTCTGGCAGTTGGGGAGCGGTCCGCAATGGCATTTCGATCAGGGGAATCAGGCGTGCGACCTATCGCGTCGTCACCGGAACCTGGGTGCGCGGCGTGTGCATTTTCGACCATTGCAGCCCTTCGAACAAGGCCGACGCCTGCGATGCTGACAGCCGCATCACGCCATCGTGCGCCCGGGGCCAATGAAAGCCTCCGGTCTGCAAGACCTTGCTCACAAGTACCAGGCCGGTGCCGTCCCAGACCAGCAGCTTGATCCTATTCGGCCGCTTCGAGCGGAAGATGAAGCCTGTCCTGAGCCTGTCGAAGGGACCACCCCCCGAGAAGGGCTTGAGTCCGAGTTCATGCTCGGCCAGCGCCGCCAGGCTGACGGCGCCTTTCCTGAAGTCGACCGGCTTTGTCGCCACCATCACCTTAAGCGGCCCTGGCGGGATGACCATCCCGACCGGCTCACAGCGGCAAGCACCCGAGCGATATGGTCCTCGCTCGCGCCCGGCGGCACGTGAATAGCCAGAGCGCTCGTGCGGATCACGATCTCATCGCTTCCACCATCAGCCGAGCCAGTGCCGCTTGCATCTTCAATCACCGCCGGGACAAAGCCCAGCTTCTTGCTGGACAGGCGCTTGCCCGGAATACTGTCATGCCGCCACGCATAAAGCTGCTGTGGCAGCAGTCCATGCGTTCGCGCAATTTCCGCGATGTTGGCACCGGGTTCAAAACTCGACGTGATGATCCGGGCCTTTGCCTCGGCCGACCAGCGCCGCCGCATCGGCCGTGCTGGAATGACGTCCATACGCGAGGGCCGCTGACCCTCCTGCCTTTCGAAACCTGTTTCGAATGTTCTTATATCATCGGCCACTACGATACCCCTCAGACGAGGGAAGAAACATAGCCAGATCAGCGCTTACGAAAATGTGGGGAGCTTTTTGTGCTTACTCTTATCCGGTCCGTCAGTTCCTCTTTAGAAGGCCTGCAGGCGCTCAACATCGACAAAGCGGTCATCGCCGCGCCTCCGAGCACCACTCCATAATCGGAGTTAAATTATCCTCGACTGCTGTCGGTGACCGCATGACAATGATCGCTTGTGGAACCCACGCGAGAAACCTCCGAAAACGAACGAGCTATCATAAGGTGCAGATCACTCCATTTGTGATCCGATGACTCACCATAGCTGCCAAAGCAAAAACACCGGCCTGTCCATTGTGGACAGGCCGGCGCTTAAACCTTCCGGGATCGGCCAGCCTCAGCTGCCGTTCGGGCCGCCGCCCGGACCGGCGCCACCGGCCGAACCGGCACCCATGGCCCCCACCGCGCCGATATTGCCGAAAATCTCATCGAACAGGCTGCGATGACGGCCCAGCGTCGGGGTCTTGTCGCCGGTCGGCGAGATGTGCGCGACCTGTTCCAGGCCCATGCGATCGACCGCAACAACGTTGCCAGCCGGATCGAACCGAACATGCAGCACGGTCTGCGAGACCGGCTTGGGATTGGAGAAGGCGAGCGAGCGCATGTCGCGCGACACATAATACCAATCCTGCTCGCCAAATTGCGCGACGAAGCTCGGACGGCCCAGCGTACCTTCGACCGAAGCGCGATTGTCGATGCCCGGCTGAACGGAATCCACCAGCAGCTTGTCCACCTGATAGCCCTGATGCGTGCGGATACGGGTACAGCCCGATGCGCTGATCACGATCGCGCCAAGGCCCAGAGCCAGCAGGAAACGCCCGCGGCGGGACTGACGGCTAAACTTGCGCATGGTCTTCTCCTGCGGGGACAGGCCCGCGAACCCAAGAAACAGAAAGCCGCCATTGCATCGGGCGGCCCAGCGATCAATATGGAAATGCGCAGGCCCCGGCAAGGGGCGCACGCGCCCGCGAAGCCCGCTGGCCCACATTCCATCACGAAAAGACGGCAACCCATGTCCCAATCCCGTCCCTCCTTCCTCCAGCGCCTCTTGGGCCGCGAAGATCCGAAGGCCGGACTGATGCCGCTTTATCATGCGGTGGTGGCCGAAGGACGGCAGCCACACTGGTATCTGCAGGGCGGTGTGCCCGATACGCTGGATGGCCGGTTCGACATGATCGTCGCCGTGCTGGCCCAGGTGCTGATCCGGCTGGAATCACTTGGCGCGACACAGGAAAGCGTGTGGCTGACCGAATTGTTCGTCGACGACATGGACGGGCAACTGCGCCAGGAAGGGATTGGTGACGTGGTCGTGGGCAAGCATATCGGCCGGATGATGAGCGCACTGGGCGGGCGACTGGCGGCCTATCGCGCGGCCTTGACGGGAGAGGGCGATCTGGAGGATGCGCTGCGCCGAAACCTGTATCGCGGTGACGCCCCGTCCGCAGAAGCGTTCTGCCATGTCGAAGGCGCGCTGCGCGCACGCTGGACACGCCTGGCATGCCTGACCCGCGACGCCTTGCTGGCTGGAGACCTTGGATGAGCGACATGATCGAATTTTCGCGCCCCGTGCGCGCCGACCAGCTGGGCAAGCTGGGTGACAGCCTGGTGACTATCAGCGCCGACGAAGGCGAACGCGCCGCGCTGATGCGCCGTTTTGCGCTGCTGGCGCTCGACCGGCTGGAGGCGGACTATCGGCTTAGCGCGGAGGGCAGCACGATCCTGGCGCGTGGCCGGGTGCGCGCCGCGCTGGCCCAGCCCTGTGTCGCCACCGGCCTGCCCGTCCCCGAGACGGTCGATACCGATTTCGTTCTGCGCTTCGTGCCGGAAGGCGGCGACCTGCCCGAGGGCGAGGAATTGGAGCTGGATGCCGAGGATTGCGACACGATCGGCTATGACGGCAATGTCATCGACATGGGCGAGGCGGTGGCTGAGACTGTGGCACTGGCGATGGAGCCCTATCCACGCGCGGCGGAAGCCGACACCTATCTGCGCGAAGCAGGGGTCATGACCGAAGAACAGGCCAGTCCCTTTGCCGCCTTGCTGGGACTGGCCCAGAACGAGAAAGGCAAAACGAAGGACTGACACACCTGGCTGTTTCCCTTTCGTTCCCATGGTGTCATAAGCCTCGCCATGGACGCCCCGCCGCCTGCGATGCGCAAGATCATCCATATCGACATGGACGCCTTCTATGCGTCGGTCGAGCAGCGCGACGATCCCAGCCTGCGTGGCAAGGCAATCGCGGTAGGCGGCGGTGGTCCGCGCGGCGTGGTCGCCACCTGCAGTTATGAAGCGCGCAAGTTCGGCGTGCGATCGGCCATGCCCGGCGCGCGGGCGCGACGATTATGCCCCGACCTGTTGTTCGTGAAGCCGCGCTTCGAGGTCTATCGCGCCGTTTCTACCCAGATTCGCGCGATCTTCGCGCGCTTCACCGACATGATCCAGCCGCTCTCGCTGGACGAGGCCTATCTGGACGTGACCCGCAACAAGCCGCGGATCGCATCTGCGACGCAGGTCGCGCAGGAAATCCGGCGACTGATCCATGAGGAGACAGGCCTCACTGCGTCCGCCGGTGTCTCGTACAACAAGCTGATCGCCAAGCTGGCGTCCGACCAGAACAAGCCCGACGGACTATGCGTGGTGCGGCCGGCCGAAGGCGCGGAATTCATGGCCCGTATGCCGGTGCGCCGGATTCACGGCATCGGCCCCGTCACCGCCGAACGAATGCACAAGCTGGGAATCGAGACCGGCGCCGACCTGCGAGACCGCGACCTGCCTTTCCTCCAGATGCATTTCGGCAGCAGCGCGCTCTTTTATTATCGCGCGGCGCGAGGTGAGGATGACCGCCCGGTGCATGAGCGGCAGGAACGCAAATCAGTCAGCGTCGAGGACACGTTTTTCCAAGATCTGGTTACCGAAGAGGCGTTACTGCGCGAGATCGAGCGGATCGGAGAGTCTCTGTGGACCCGGATCGAGAAGGCGCAGGCCTATGGCCGGACCGTAGTGCTGAAGGTGAAGTTTGGCGACTTTCGCATCATCACCCGGTCGCGCAGCTTTGCCGCACCGGTCCGATCGGTCGAGCAGTTGGTGGACACCGGCCGCGCGCTGCTGAAAGCGCAATTGCCGCTGCGCATGGGCGCCAGGCTGCTGGGCCTGGGCGTCCATAATCTGGATGGGGAAGAGGGCGAGCCGGATAATCCGCAGCTCGCCCTGCTCTGATCCGTCAGAAGGGTAGCCAGGTCCGCTTTTCGCTGAACTTCATGTAACCAGCATTGACGCCAAGACGATAACCAACGCCAAGACGGATCGGGATCAGCACCACACTGCCCCAGCGCAGATAGCTGGCGGTGAAGCCCCCCACCAGATAGGCGGTGCCTTCGGCCGCGGGGAAGCGGTGATAGAGATCCTGGCTGTCATAGAGATTATAGACGAGGACGAAGGTGTTGGACGCATTACCCCCGACATCGAAGCCGATCGACGGGCCGGTCCAGTAGACTTCGCGCTTGCCCTCGATCTTGTGATTGAGCGTGCCCGAACCATAGCGCAGGCCGACCACAAAGGCGCCCGACGCCTCGCGCCCGGAAATATAGGCATTGGGCTGGCCCTGGTCTTTAAGGATCTTCTCGATGATGCCGGCCAGGCCTTCGGCCCCCTTGCCAAACACACCCTCGGCTGCGCCGATCAGATCATCTTCCTGATAGGATTCGCCCGGCGCCATCGCGGCCGGCGGCGAATGGGTCGTGACCGGCGCGCCAGTCGCGGTCGCAGCACCGGTAACCGGCGCTGCATTATAGGTGTTAGAATCATTCGAGGTGGCCGGCGGCGCCAGACTGGGGTCGACGCCTGGATCGGTCGGGGTACCGCCTTGGACGGGCGGCGGCGCTAGATCGGAATCGATCGCCGTGTTGGGGTCGACCGTGCGAATCTGCGCGCTGGCGACCGGCGCCAGCAGAAGCCCGCCGAGTGCCGCCATAAGGGCACCCACCCGTGCGAAGCGGGCGCCCGTGCGCCCCATGCTGCCGATCATTACCCGATACTCCCCGAAGCCCGCGCTTGAAAACATGCGTCAGATTATCCGTCGCCAAGCTGAAACGACAATGAACGAACGCCCACCGGAGTCGATTCTAAGCCAGATTGAATCCGATTGTGCAAATCGGTGTGAAAAATCGCACATTTGGACCGTTGCCATGGATCAAAGCCGTCGCTATAGCCCGTCGCCTAGCCACTGCCTCCCGGTTTCCGGTAGGCAAATTCGTGCGGAGACGTGGGTGAGTGGCTGAAACCAGCGGTTTGCTAAACCGTCGTAGCCTTAAGGGGCTACCGAGGGTTCGAATCCCTCCGTCTCCGCCACCTTTCCATTGATGATGATCCGGCCGCTCAGGCCGCAATATCGGCCTTTGACCGGCCGGTTGGCATCGCGGCATGCGTAAAGCGTCGAAAACGCCCCATTAACCGCACTTTTAAGCGCAATCGGACGTTCGGGGGCGATGGACCTTGGCTTTCGTGCCAGCTATGCAATGCGCGCCAACAACAAAGGAAAGTCTATTCCATGAACAACAGCGACCTCGCCGACAGCCTGGCTTCGGCCAACAACATCACCAAGGCCGATGCTCGCAAGCTGGTCGATGGCGTGTTCGCCGCGATCGCCGATGCTGCCGCGAAGGGCGAAGAAGTTTCGCTCAACGGCTTCGGCAAGTTCAAGGTCAAGGACACGCCCGCCCGCGAAGGCCGCAACCCTTCGACCGGTGCGACCATCCAGATCGCTGCCGCCAAGAAGCTGACCTTCACCCCCGCCAAGGCGGTCAAGGACAAGCTGAACGGCTGAGGAACTGGCCCGGTGCCCGCCTGATGGCGCGGCGCCGGGCTTATTCTGTGGGAATCCTCCGGTCCCGCACGGACGGATCGCCCGAAGCCCCCGATATGCCCCTAACCCGAGGGCGAAAAACTACAGGGTTACGCCGCGCTTCCAGATGCCGATGGCGCGTTCGTCATTCACCTCGTTCCGGGCCGGCGCACCGCTGGCAATCGCGACGATATGCGCCAGCAGCGCATCGGCCGCCACATCCATCCCTTCCTGCAGGACGCGTCCGGCGTCGAAATCGATCCAGCCCGGCTTGCGCTGTGCCAGCGCGCTGTTCGACGCGATCTTGACCGTAGGCACCGGACTGCCGAGCGGCGTGCCCCGGCCGGTGGAGAAAAGCGTCAATGTCGCGCCAGCCGCCGCCAGCGCCGTGGTCGACACCGCATCATTGCCGGGGCCTTCCAATATAGTGAGGCCCGTGCGGCTGATCCGGGCACCATAATCGATGACGTCGGTGACAATGGCGATCCCGCCCTTCTGCACCGCGCCCAGCGATTTTTCCTCCAGCGTGGTGATGCCGCCGGCAATATTGCCGGGGCTGGGATTTTCCGACACCGGCTCGCCATGGTCGAGGAAATAGCGCTTGAAGCGATTGACCACCTGCGTCAGCCGATCGAACACCGCCTCATTCTCGGCGCGCTGCATCAACAGCGTCTCCGCGCCGAAAATCTCCGGGATTTCGGTCAGGATCGCGCTGCCCTGTGCCTGGGCCACGACATCGGCCATGCGACCGATCAGCGGATTGGCGGTGAGCCCGCTCATCGCATCGGAGCCACCGCATTTGACCCCCAGGCGCAACGCCGAAAGCGGCACATCCTGCCGTTGGTCCGCGCTGGCGAGATCAATCAGTTCAGCGAGCGCAGTCATGCCGGCCTCGAACTCGTCGCTTTCGCTCTGCGCGCGGACGGTGCGCAGCCGAGCGCGGCGATCGAACGGAATGCGGGACAACAGCGCATCGAGTTGATTGGATTCGCAGCCCAGTCCGAGCAGCAACACGCCGCCAGCATTGGGATTGAGCGCCAACGAAGCGAGAATAGCGGCCGTGCCGTCCAGATCGGCGCCGAGTTGCGAACAGCCGAACGGGTGATTGAAGGCATGGACACCGTCAATGCGCCCCTCCACCAGCCCCGCCCCCTTCATCGCCAGCCGCTCACCCAATCGGCCGACACAGCCCACGGTCGGGAGAATCCAGATCTCATTACGCGTGCCGACACTGCCGTCGGCGCGGACATAGCCGCGGAAATCTGGGACGGCCCGGTCCGTCGGGGATAGCGGCTGCGGCTGCGCGCCGGTGAAGCGATAGGCCAGTTCGCCCGAAAGCGCAGTGTGGAGATTATGGCTGTGGACATGCTCGCCGGCCACGATCGCCCGTGTCGCCAGGCCGATCGGCGCGCGATAGCGGCGGACTGGGGCACCGGCCTCGATTCCATGAAGCGCGAACTTGTGTCCCGCCGGAACCGGATCGCGCAATTGCACCTCGGCCGCCCCAACCCGCACGCTCTGCCCTGCTTCCAGCGGTTGCAGCGCGACGGCGACATCATCTTCGGGCGCGACCTGGAGGGCCAGCAGCGAGGCGGTTTCGGCAAGGATCGACATGGGGTTGGAATAGGCCATTGCCAGCGTTGGCACAAGGCGGTAACCGGCGGACAAGGAGATCGCCATGCATCCGCTTACCCTGTCGCCCGACCGCCTGTTCCCCGCCGATCCCACGACCCGGTCGATCGCCCGTGCCCTCTATGCCGAGGTCGCCAACCTGCCGATTATCAGCCCGCATGGCCATACCGACCCGGCCTGGTTCGCCACCAATGCCCCCTGGTCGAACGCGACCGAGCTGCTGCTGGCACCCGACCATTATCTGTTCCGCATGCTCTACTCGCAGGGCATCGCCCTTGACGATCTGGGCGTGCCACATCGTGGCGGCCTGCCCGCTACCGATCCGCGCGCCGCATGGCGCCTGTTCGCCAGCCATTATCATCTGTTCCGGGGCACCCCGTCGAGCATGTGGCTGGACCATGTCTTTGCCGAGGTGTTCGGGCTGGACGTGGCGCTGGACGCGCAGAGTGCCGACCAGGTCTATGATGCGATCAACGCGGCGCTCGCCACCGACGCCTTTCGTCCCCGCGCGCTGTTCGAGCGATTCAATATCGAACTGCTGGCAACGACCGAAGGCGCAGACGATGATCTGCGCCATCATCAGGCGATCCGCGCATCAGGCTGGCAGGGGCGGGTGGTCACCACCTATCGTCCGGATTCGGTGATCGACCCCGAACATGAGGAATTTCGCGGCGCGCTGATCCGCTTCGGCAACATGACCGGCGAGGATGTCGAAAGCTGGAAGGGGTATCTTGCCGCCCATGCCAAGCGCCGCGCCGACTTCCGTGCCATGGGCGCAACCGCGACCGACCATGGCTTTGCGACGCCACGCACCGCCAACCTGTCGACCGTGGAATGCGAGGCGCTGTTCGCGAAGATCGTCGGCGGCACGGCCGACGCCGACGATGCCGAACTGTTCCGCGCCCAGATGCTGACCGAAATGGCGAAGATGAGCCAGGCGGACGGCATGGTGATGCAGATCCATCCCGGTTCCTGCCGCAACCATAATGCCGCACTGTTCCACAGCCATGGTCGCGACAAGGGCGCCGACATCCCGATGCGCACCGATTATGTCGGTGCCCTGAAGCCGATGCTGGACGTGGTCGGCAATGACGCCAACCTGACCATCATCCTCTTCACCCTGGACGAGACCACCTATGCCCGCGAACTGGCACCGCTGGCGGGCCATTATCCCTGCCTGCGGCTGGGGCCGGCCTGGTGGTTCCATGACAGCCCGGAAGGGATGCGGCGGTTCCGCGAAATGACGACGGAGACTGCCGGCTTCTACAATACGGTCGGATTCAACGACGACACCCGCGCCTTCCTGTCGATCCCGGCCCGGCATGATGTCGCCCGCCGCATCGACTGCGCCTTCCTGGCGCGACTGGTCGCAGAACATCGACTGGCCGACTGGGAGGCCGCCGAGCTGGCGCAGGAATTGACCGTCGGGCTGGTGCGTCGCGCCTATCGGCTCTGATCGGTCAGGCGGGAGCGGGGCCGCTCGATTCCGCCTCCACCAGACGCAGCGGCGGGGGCAGTTCGGCGGTAAAGGCCTGGCCCTCGATCCGATCGATCAGTTGCTGGGTCGCGATCCGCGCCATGTCGCCAAAGGGCCGCCAGATGGTGGTGAGCGCCGGCGACACGACATGCGACAACAGGCTGCCGTCGAAACCGACGACGGACAGCGACTGCGGAACGGCAATGCCCTTGATTCCGGCGCATTTGAGGACGCCGGCCGCCATGACGTCATTGGCGGCGAAGATCGCCGTGGGCACAGTCGGCAGCGACAGGAAGCGCTCCGCGGCGGCAAGGCCCGACTGGAAGCCATAATCGCCTTCGGCTTCGTCCAGCAAAGTGACACCAGCGGTAGCGAGCGCCTCGACAAAGCCCGCCCGGCGCTCCTGCGCGGAAATGGCGCTGGCCGGGCCGCCGACCATCGCGATGCGGCGATGGCCAAGCCCCAGCAGATAGCGCGCCACCTGTGCGGCCGCCTCGCGCTCGGGCGACAGGATCACATCGGCATAGCCGGTGATCGGCAGGGCCGACAGGGCAACGGCGGGAATATGCTCGCGCGCCAAGGCTTCGGGCAGGCCGGCGATACCAGATACCGGCGGCAGCACCACCAGACCGTCGGTGCGCGACCGGCGGACGAATTGCAGCACATCCTCGACAGAGGCAGCGGCATCCATCGGCGTCGGGTGGACGACCAGTTCATAGCCACGCCGACCCGCTTCGCCGACAATGCCGCGCTGCACGGCGTCGAGCACCAGCGCATTGCGATCATTATGGACCATGCCGATCAGGAAGGAGCGGCCCATGGCGAAGGCCCGCGCGCGCATGCTGGGACGGAAGTTGAGCGCCGCGATCGCCTGCTGGACACGTTCGCGGGTTTCCGCATTCACCTTGGGCGACTGGTTGAGAACCCGTGATACCGTTCGGATCGAGACGCCCACCGCAGCGGCGACGTCGGCAATGGTGGAATCGCTTCCCTGTGGGCTGTCCTTTGTCGATCGCATGCCTGGGGCTAGCCACAGGGGGAGGGAAATCGCAACCTGTTTGGGCTAAGGCCCATCCAATGGATTCCCTGCTCCCTCTCGACACCGCCGCATGATCAACGCGCGTTTCGGTACATTTCGCGGTCTTGTGCGCCTGGCCCTGTCCTATCCGCAACTCGCGCTGGGGCGATCGGCGACGCTGCGCCCCGATCCGGCCGAAGTGCGCCGGCTGGTCTTCGTCTGCCAGGGCAATATCTGTCGCAGCGCTTTTGCCGATGTGGTGGCCCGCAAGGCGGGAGCGCGCACGGCGTCCTTCGGCCTGTCTACCACCACCGGACGACCGGCGCATGATCCGGCGATCACGGCGGCTCACGCGCTAAGCCATGATCTGTCCGCGCATCAGGCGCTCGACATGGCCGATTATCAGCCGCAGCCGGGCGACCTGCTGCTGGCGATGGAAGTGCGGCAATTGCACCGGCTGGCGGCCGATCCGCGCCTGTCACATCTGCCGCGCCAGTTGCTCGGCCTATGGGTGCAGCCAATGATGCCGCATCTGCACGATCCCTATGGCCTGGACGATCGCTACATGGCGCATTGCCTGCAGCGGATCGAGCAGGCGGTGATGGCGCTGGTCAGGACTTATCCCGGCGCAAGGCCTTCCTGACGATCTGCCCCAGATCGCGCAGCAGCGGCCGGGGATCGCTGAAGCTGAAGACATAATAGCGCATGCGTGGGTCTAGGAAGCCCAGCAGATAGGTGGAGAGATCGCGCCATGGGTGGGCGCGGAAGAAGGGATCGGCAATCTTTCCACCCATCAGCAATCGCAGCAGGCGCTTCGTCTCCGGCACCATGTAGCGGGCCCGCAGCGTATCGCGGGGCAGGGGCGCCGCATCCGTTTCACCCAATACCGCCCGGCGATAGGCTTCCCAGGCGAAATGGGCATGGCAATGGCCGGCCAACGGCAGACTGCCCCAAAAGCGGCCATTCACCTCCATCAGCCAGTAATGATCGCTGCCTGCATCATAGCGATATTCGACCATGGCCGGCCCCTGCCAGCCAAGCGCCCGCAGCAATTGTTCGGACAACGCCATTTGTGGCCCATGGCGGTCGCGCGGTTCGGCACGGCACAGGGTCGATACACCGCCTTCGGGCGGCCATTCGTGAAGGCGGCGATGTTGGAAATGCAAGGTCGCATCGCCATCGGCCATGAACAGCATCTGCCCCAAGCCCACGCCGCTGCAATATTGCTGGATCATCGGCCAGATGCCGACCGGACGATAGCGGGCGAGCAACGCCTGCAACGCATCTGGCGTCCGCACATATTCGGCCTTGACCCAGTCCAGCCCGGCCCGTTCGAGCAACGGCATAACGGCCGGCGGGTTGGCCCATTTGGCGACCAGCGGATAGGGCATGGATGCGGCGTGCGCCTGGAAATCGTCGCCCGCCATCGGCTGCCAGGTTCGCGGTATCAACAGACCCTGGGCCGACGCGACCGCCAGGGTGCGGCGTTTGTCGATCACCTGGTTGAGCGCTTCGGCCCGCGGGACCAATATATGGCAATCGCCGATCATCGGCGGCAGCAGCGCCAGATCGAGCAGATCGGTCTCCGAAATGGCGAAGACAGCGCGGGCGCCGGTCCGGGCGATCAGGTCGGGCAGCCAATCGGCCGCCGGGCCAGAAGGCCGATCGGTGCAGTCCGTGCAATAGCGCGATGCCGCCGCGATGCCGCTTGCCGGCCCGACGCCGTGGACCGGCACGCCATGGCGCCCGAGTTCCCGGACGATGGTCAGGCTGATCGCATTTTCCAGGCCGATGACGATCGCGCAGGGCAGGCGGTTCACGCAGGCACCAGTCGATGTTCGTAGCGCCAGGTCGCCCAGGCCTGTTGCGCGATACGCAGGCCGGTGCGCAGTCGGTTGGGCGGCACACGGGTCAGGGCGCGCGCCGGGGCATCGGCGAGCGATGGCGACAGATCATGGAAGCCGGCAGGGCGCATATCCGGCGTCGCTGCGGCTGTCCGACATAATTGCTCGAAGCGTCGCATCACCGTGCGGTTCGGGCGCTTCCGGTCGCGCGAGAGCATTTCGAAACTATGGGTGACGATGACGAAAGCATCATGACCTTCCTGCGCAGCGTGGCGCATGCCGGCGCGCATCTCGGCGGCCGACATGGCGCAAATCTGCGCCGGGCGGAAATTGCCGGGTCGATCAGCGATCCCCGATACCGGCAATTCGACCAGGCCCTGGGCGCGAACCGCGCCGATCTGGCCGGCATCCATGCTGATGCCGCATCCATGACCGAGATAGGCCGGATTGACGCTGCTGTCCCAACCCAAGCCGATCGTCGCCAACGCCCGCAGCGTATCGTCGTTGGCGCCGAAATTGCCGGCCCGGAACGCGCTGATCCGGGGAGCGCCTGCCTGCTCCAGCAGGTCACGACCAAGGCCAAGGAGGGTGATCTGGTCGGCCAGGCTGAAATCGCCGATATTGCGGCCCTGTCGCCCCTCGACTGGTGAATGCTTGGCCCAGGCAAGCCATTCGCTGTGCAGATGGAGTTGCACTTCATGCCCACGCCCGACGATGGCCGCGACGATGGGCTGGAGAAATGCCGGACCATGGATCAGCCCCGGCAGGGGATCGAGGAAGAAGACACCCTTGAGACCGTAACGGTCCATCAGGTCCATCTGCCAGCCTATGCCGAAAGCGCCGGCCGCCGTCTCGCCCCAGATCGACTGGCGCAGATTCTGCTCAAGACCGACGCCGCGCTGGTGCAGCGCGGCGGACAATTCGGTATCGATGGTGATGAGCAGCGCAGTCATGATCAGTCCGATCCGGAATGGGACGATGATAGACGGCAGACGTTAAGGAGCCGTGATGTTTCTGACCCATATATGGATCATTACGGCCTTTTAACGAGCATTGCTTGTTCTTTTCTTGCCCTCTTGCCCAATCAGACGGCGTCGCACCGCTCATTCTTCATTCGAGCAGCGAAAATTCGCCATAATTGCCCTGGAAGAACAGCAGCGGCCGGTCGGGCCGTTCCACTTCCAGCGCGACCACTTCGCCCAGGACGATATAATGATCGCCGGCTTCATGCACGGCATGCAGGCTGCAATCGATCCAGGCGACGACATTGTCGATGATGGGCGATCCATTGCCGGATACGCGATGCGAGACGCCGGCGAACTTGTCGGGACCGGGCGCGGCCAACTGGCGGCAGAGTGGCTGCTGATCGCTGGCGAGGACATTGACGCAGAATCGGCCGATCTGCTGGATGCGCGGCCAACTGCCGGAGCTTTTTGCAGGAAAGAAAGCGACCAGCGGCGGATCGAGCGACACCGAGGTGAAGGAGCCGACCACCATGCCAACCGGGGTGCCATCCTCGGCGGACGCGGTGACGACGCACACGCCGGTCGGATAATGGCCCAGGACGCGGCGAAAGGTGGCACTGTCGATCATGGTTGCGCTGTTCATGCCATGGTCTTCCAGCAGTCGATGGCGCAAGGCAAGCGAAACCGGTCAGAAACCAACCCGTCGCGGGATTGGGCGGGGCTGGCACCCCGCCACGATCATCAGAGCGCGATGCCGCCCGCCGCCAGCACGGCCAGCGTCAGCAGCTCCGATGCGTTGGACGACATGGTCG
>PJTS01000795.1_pt1 | contig 14995 bp, 10 predicted proteins | sample 1512251 | NCBI WGS metagenome assembly PJTS01 (sample SAMN08177686, study PRJNA422409) | Soil metagenome, whole genome shotgun sequencing project. | isolation source: Soil (2) enriched on wood chips: alkali lignin treatment | place: USA: Madison | collected 2015-01-15 | reverse complement strand
ATTGTTCTTTTGTGATATACATATCAATAGAATCTGCAAATCGTCCCAATTCATATTTCATAATTGAGTCTACCGTCCACATTTTTTTGGGGTCTACTTTTTGAACTTGTTTCGTCCGAGCCTGCACATAGTTATAAACATCATAATCTGTTGGCGCAAAAAAAGTAATGCCCTGCGCATTGATCTTATCCTTCACACCCGCCTTATCGATCAGCATTAGTACCGTATCAAAAACGCCATATTTGTTGCTCTTCATCCAATCATAGGTAGTCATATTAATCTTTGGATTATGGAGGTCACCACCAACAAAATAATCGTTCTTTTTGCATGAACTAATAGCTACTATAATTCCCAATAGGCAAGCTATATTTACAATAATTTTTTTCATGATTTCTCTAATTAATGATTTTTCCACCACGGATTCTGCGTCAACAATTCGTTCTGAGGCAATAAGTTGCGCATATCCAATGGCCAATAGTATCCTTTGTTAGCAATTCTATCTGCCGAATAATAAGCCGAATATTCATCAAGTTGCTCAAACATATTCATCCGAATCAAATCAAATTGAATGACCCCTTCTCCAATGAGCTCTCTTCTCCGTTCTCTGAATATTTCTTTAAACAATTCTTCACCAGAAACTTGTATCTCCTTGAGCCCTGCTCGCTTTCTAATTGTATTTAGGTCATTTAATGCCAATGCTGCCTTACCATTCTTATAATAAGCCTCTGCTCTCAATAAAATAATATCTGCAAGACGAATTAATACCAGATTATTACTAACCGCGTACTTCCCTTCTCTATACTCGACAACGTGATCATATTTGCGAATAGTTTTCACCTGCGCATTATCTGGGAACGGCATTGACATGGAATCTAATCTTGCTTCAGGCTCATCAAACTCTGTTTCAAGAAATTCTGATTCAATCTTCCACACGGAACCACTGCCTTTACCTGGGATACTGGCACTTGACAAAAATCTACTAAAGAAATCTTCAGTGAATTCATTTCCACTCTCACTATACAGCATATTCAATTCAAAGATCGACTCTTTAGAATTACCCTGCCATATCTTGCGATAATCTTTGACGTCTTCTAAAGCATATCCAAGTTTTAACGTCTCGTTCGCGTACTTTTCAGCATTAACATAATCGTGTTCCCAAGCACAAACCTCTGCCATCAAGGCATTGGCCGCTCCTTTAGAGGCAAAACTCTTCGTTGAATTTTGCTGAAGGTTAGCTATGGCATATAATAAATCTTCCTTACAAAACGCCAAAGTCTCTTTTTCTGGCGTTCTGGTCATATCGGGGATATTTTGGGGATCTTTAAAAGTCTCTTTGACCAATAGCACATCCCCCCAAACACGCTGCATATAGAAATAGGTGTATGCCCTTAAGAATCGAGCATTTGAAATATAGCCCTTCTTCTCTTCTTCCCCACCTTCAAACAATTTGATATCCATCGCCTCGGCTTGCTCAACAATTAAATTACATTGATTAATCACACCATAGAAACGTGTCCAGTTCCACAAACTACCTTCCAGGTAAGGAGCATAACTAAATTTATAGCCTCCTGACCTTGAGAAGTCATTCATATTCCAATCATCAGCTCCAGGGTGTACTATTCCGGACGCAATATCGCCGAATATAAAGTAAGATCGATCTGCCCGGAGTGAATTGCGCAATAGCGCATACGCACCCAAAGTTGCCCTATTCACATTTTCTCCATCTTTCCAGAACACCTCGTCATACGTACTATTTTCTGGCTTCAAATCGAGATATTTCGAACAAGAGGAATTAAAAAATATGAGGCTCGACATCCCGATTAACGATAATATATATTTAAATTTCATTTTGATCGCTTTTAAAAGTTAACTTCTAAACCAATTGTATATTTTCTAGGTAAAGGATACGCTCCACCGCTGTACTCACCCTGAGGCGTTACCAATTCAGCATCGGGTACAGAAGCTTTCTGAAACGTGTGAAGATTATCCAGCATACCGTAGAATCTAATATTTCGTGCACCTATTTTTAACCTTTCTACGATATGTTTTGGCAGAAGATATCCAACAGAGATTGTTTTGATTTTGAAATAGGTTCCATTTTCATTAAACATGGTACTAAATGGAAGGTATTGATAGAAATAACTTCCGTAGGGAGATATCGATGGAAAGTTCGCTTGATAATTAGGATCTTTGGCCTTTTCTGGAGTCCAGTAATCCAGACCTTCTAAATCAGGCAACCTATTATTGGTGAATTTAGTTACATTTCCACCAATAGCATTGAACTGGTTACTTTTTAAGTTATTAATAATATCACGACCAATCGTAAAGGTATTTAACATACTGATCGAAAAACCTTTGTATATAAACTCATTATACAGACCACCTGTAATACGTGGATTAGGATTACCTGTCAACATTAAGTCACCGTCTGCAGCCCCTTTATCCTCATCGCTCCACGTATCCCAATCTTGATTTACATCTGTCCAAATCGGATAGCCCGGTTTAACAGGGTAATTTCCTTTAAAAACAGTGAGCGGTTTTCCTGTTACCGGATTTACAGGGATCTGATCCTGATGTGAATATACGCCTTGATACAACATTTGAGCCCAGCGATATATCGGGCTACCTACCGTGTACAATAACTGTTGATTATATCCCCTAGAGTCTGCATAGAAACTACGGTCGCCAAATGGCAATGAACCAATTCTATTTTTATTAAAAGTCATGTTTAGGTTTGTATTCCATTGCAATACACTTGTCTTAGATAAATTTTTAGTCATAATAGTCAGGTCAATACCTTCATTATAAACTGACATTGGAACATTAAACGATAACTTTGTGTAACCGGTGTAGTACGGGAATGAAAATCCCATAATTGGGTCCTTAAGCACCTTTCTATAGGCATCGAACGTTACAGTTAGACGATCATTGAAAAGTCCTAAGTCGAATCCAATATTTGTTTGCTCTGATTTATTCCAGGTCAAATTCTTTAAAGTCAATGGCTTGGCAAATGATGGCACAGCGAATGTTGTACCATTGTAAGTATCGGATGACAATGCCCAAACATTATATGGTGCATAAAAATCCTCAGGTAGCACACCTGACCTTCCCCAGCTCCCTCTTAATTTAAACAGGTTAACCCAGTCAAATTTTTCCATAAAACTCTCATCAGAAATAACCCAAGCTCCAGACAATGCAGGAAAAGATCCCCACTTAGTATTGACGCCAAATCTTGAAGATGCGTCTGCACGCCAAGATGCATTGAAAATATAACGTGACTTATAATCATAAGAAAACTGTCCCATATAGGATAGAAGTCCAGACTCAACTTTATTGGTACTTGCGATTAAGTCCTTAGTCGCAACACCTTGGATGACATGAATATCGTCTGTAGGCAGATTAAACCCTTCCGTTTTGTGAGATAGCTGTTTATCATATTGAAAGGACTGTAATGCCGTTAAATTAATTGTATGTTTATCGTTAAATGTTTTGATATAATTCAGAACGTTCGCGATATTATAGGTATATGCATTTCTGCCAGTTGATGCAGCATAATTGATTCCCTGATTAAGTTCTCTAGGTTGAAATTGGTTTCTACTATCGAGATTTGCTTGTACAGACCCCTCCAATGAGTATTGCAAGCCATCAATAATGTCTACATAGGTTTTTGAGAATATATTGATATTATCGGTCTGATTATCATCTTTCAATTTATCATATTGACCCAGATAGAAATCATAATCCGCTTGGCCAAGACCAACAAAAGAAGAAGGCATCTCTCCCTGGTTAACAGGAACAACTTGATCAATACCTCTACCGAGTCCACGTTTGCGGTTAATCCTTGCTGCTGATACCATAAAATCCGATTTGATAATTGGTGAGAGCGTGAATCCAAAGTTTCCTCTAATGGAATAGCGTTTAAAACCAGTGTTACGGACAACACCGTCTTCGTTATAATATCCAGCAGACAATCTATAGTTAACCGACTCACTTCCACCAGAAATACTCGCATCAGCATTATCGATATTGCCCGTGGTATAAAATAGGTCTTGCCAATCCGTAGCATTATTATAGCTACTGTTTAAACTATCTGTCAAAGGCTGTGTAAATCCACCCATTTGACTCCAAGAAGCATATTGGCTTAGAATATCCATCTTTGTCCGTCTTTCAGCAGCACCACCTAGTGTTCTCTGCAACTGAGGGCGCTCTGTAATTCCTCTGTAATAAGAAGCTCGGATAGATGGAATTCCCACCCGGCCTCGTTTCGTCTTAATTACAATTACACCATTCGCCCCGCGAGAACCCCATACTGCTGTTGCTGCCGCATCTTTCTGGACGACAATACTTTCAATATCATTGATATTAATACCAGCGATATAATTTGTTCCTGTCGCAGAAGAACCACCTAAATCAGACACAGATAATGGCATACCATCAATAATATATAATGGAGAGCTCATGGTATTTGCCAGGTCGACTTCAGAATTTAGATCTGGAGATATTGTCGTATTTCCACGAACGGTGAAAGTATTCCTTGCTCCAGGCTCACCTGTAAAGTTTTGAATATTGACCCCTGCTACGCGTCCTTGTAACAGACTTTCGAAACTTGGCGCAGGCAGATCTTCAATGGACTTGCCCGAAATCACTTGGACAGCACTGGTTGTCTTTTTGACCGATTGTTTTTGATACCCGACAACAACAACTTCATCCAATGATGAATCGTCACTCGAAAGGACCACCGACGGAGCTTGCTGCGTTGTAACCCGGACTTCTTGCTTTTTATAGCCGACACCAGAATAAACCAATGTAACTGGAAGGTTTTTTACGGATAAGGTGAACGAACCTTGCTGGTTCGTCGACGCTTGATTTGTTGTACCTCGTTCGGTGACGGTCATGCCCGCCAACGGTTGCCCTTTGCCATCTCGAACGATCCCCTCCACTGGGATTGATTGACCGAAAACATGGAAATAAGACAACAACACGAGAGTAATCATAGGTAGGATTCTCTTCATATTAATTTAGTGTTAGTGCTAGTGAAGGTAGATCAAAAATTTTAGTCACACAAAAATTACGTGACAATAAAATAATAATTACGACATATTTTATCATATAAAACATCTCAATCGATTGCGTAAAATTCACGCAATCGATTGATGAAAATACAATACAAAAGTGCTATATAATGAGATACAATTAAAAATAACCCATTTCACTAAGGATAATTAACACAAAAAGCTATCTGCAAAAAGAAAGAAAGAAAGGAATAAAAATAAATACTATATTTAACTATTAGGATAACAAGAAGCGCTCCAAACTATCTCGTGATTTTAAAATTAAAATAGAAATCTTTAAAAATACACCTTATTTCAGATCAATTAAATACGGAAAAATCGAAATTCAACGAAATTTAAAGAGCAAATCATATCTTGGTAAGAATCATACCATAATTACCAAGATTGTTCCTAAAAACACAGCATGGCTAGGCAAATTACTTCTGACAGGAACACAAGGTACTACTGGCTTCACACAAATTGCATCGCTCAATCAAAATGCGGCAGTTCAAGTTCGCTGTTTGAAAAAATAAACAAGTAGAAAAAGCAATATAAATAGAAAGGGGATGGTCCTGTACGACCATCCCCTTTTCCTTGCATTTTATTTTTGTCCATTTAATGAATACCCTTGAAAATCCGGTTCCAACGTATTTTAGAAAGCCCTTTTCCATTTGTATTCCAGCTCATCCAGGTAAATAAGGCTTTACCCACAATATGATCCTCTGGAACAAAGCCCCAATCCCTTGCGTCCAACGAATTATGCCTGTTGTCCCCCATCATCCAATAGTAATCCATTTTAAAAGTGTATGAATCCGTCTTGCTACCATTCAAGTATAAGCCATCAGCTTTCTTCTCTAATCGGTTATGCTCATAAACCCGAATGGCGCGCTCGTAAAGAGGCAAGGTCTGTGCATTTAAAATAACTTTCATCCCCTTTTTCGGAATCACAAAAGGCCCAAAATTATCATAATTCCATTTGTACTGCGGATCATTTGGAAACGTATTGATCTGCGCTTCCCCTGGCTTAGCGATGTCCATCTGCATGGATCTGACATTCGACCATGATTTCACCATTTGAGCCTGCTCTTGGGTTAGAAAAACAATATAGGCTCCCGGTTGAAGCATCTTTATCTCGATGCCCATATCTTTCATTCGTTGTTCATCCAACTCTGTCCCATCGGTCATCACGATATAATCCATCTGACTTTCTGGTGCGACAAAACCAGGTTGGTCATTTACGTATAATACAGCCTCTTTCATACTGATTTTATCACCCGGCATTCCAACACAACGTTTGATCAAATGCTCTCTTTTATCCACAGGACGTGTTTGAATGGTAAATTGCTGGTGTACGGCTTCATAACCCATTGAGCGCACCAAATCATAATAAGGTTGGTCTTGATTCTCTATCGCAACAGTATCCCCTGCTGGTGCATTAAATACGATAACATCATTCCGCTTGATCTGCTGGAAACCTGGAAGCCGCTTGTATGGAAGTTCAATCAGCTCCGAGAAAGCTTTTCCACCAATAACGGGCATTGTGTGGTGTGCAAAAGGAAATGCAATAGGTGTATTAGGGATACGTGGTCCATAATTCAATTTACTCACAAATAAATAGTCACCGATCAAAAGTGATTGCTGCATGGACCCCGAAGGGATCATAAAGGCCTCCAGTAGGAAACCTCGGATCAGTGTTGCTGCAACGGTTGCAAAAACGATCGCATCCGCCCATTCACGGATCATGGATTTCTTATAGGGATACTTGACTTTGAATTCATTGTAGGACTCGTGCAGCAAGCCCAGCTGGATTTCTTTTGTCATTACCTTTCCTTCGCCGGATGCCATTTTAAGCTTTTTGGCATAAATTCCATTGAGAAATTGGACATTTTTATCTCGCCCCCATAGGGGTAATACGATAAAAGGTATCAATACCGCAGCGCAATTTTCCCAAAATCTTCTTTTGCCAAAACAATGGATAAAATCGAGGTATAAATTATAAAAGACAAAGACATTCACAATGGGAACGATCAACAACACAATATACCAAACAGGTCTATTGGTGATTTGCCCTTGAATCCATTGACTATAAACTGGAACGATACCTTCCCAACCACGACGTCCCGCCTTTTCAAATAAAAGCCAAAAACCATAAGCTGCGATAATGGTCAGTACAATAAAAATAATAAGCCCCATATTTTTCTTTTTTATCGAAATGTAACTAGATAAACGTTAATAAATAAACAACCTGGATGAATCCAACGGAGATTCTTTCGCACGCTGTAACTCATTGTATTTCATAATATATTTGATAAATACATCATAATTATATTTCTGTTCTTTTTCAAATTCGGCAAATAATTCCGGTTCATCATTTATCAGACGCCCCAATGTCAGTGTGCGTTTCTTTTTGTTTCCACTAAATAAGCCACTCGAATTACTGTTTATTTCAATCACCTCACCTGTTGCTTTCTTGAGCGCATAAGCATATTTTGACTTCGTAAATCCGACACCAATCATTGGTGCAGCTCCACCACTACCAATCATCATTCCACCACTGCCTCCAAAATGTAATTCGGAAACAAAGTAGGCCATAATTTCGCCATCGACAAGCACTTCTGCAAAAGTCGGTTCCAGATCTTGTGCCTTTCGGATCTGATAGGTCTGCGGAGAAGTCCCCGGAACGGGATCCAGCCCATTTTCTACATAGGATGGTGCATACACCTTCTTTTTGGATTGCCAATAAGCACGAAACACCTGATCGGGGGTAAAAGTCAACTTTTCCTTTTGTAGGTTCTCAAATTTTAGCTTACGATCCTTAACCGAAGAGATCTTTCCATACAACGTATCCGCATTCATCAATACGAGGTAATCTACATTTTTTTCATCCTTTTGCGCTTGTACTACAGCTGAACTACATAAAAAAAATAAGAAAAAAACAATCCTAAAATTTGATATCAGTCTCATAAACCACTATTTATACCTGTAAAGCTACATAAAAATACATGATTCAGCTATAATTCTTCCAGCTTTAACCTTTCTTAAGTAAATCTGTTTCTCGGAGTGATTGCTATTTTATCCTGTCAGGATTATGCCATGACAAAAGACAAACTTATAGCGAACATCGACAACCGATCAATATGCTGATTTATAAAAAAAAGCTGCCCAAAATATTTGGAACAGCTCATTTTATCTGCTTAAAATTAGATCTTACCCTTTATGTTTACCCTCAAATTCAGTAGAAGCTTTGTTCACTCCAGTGCTCATGTTTTCAAAGGCTTTATTTATATTATTAAGCAATGCCGATTCTGTAGTCGCGTCAGGGGTTTTGCTTTTACGCAATTCGATCAGCTTTGGATAATCCTCGGTCACAATTTTTTTGTAACCATTCAGCCCCTCGAGCACCGCTTTCTGAAAGCTGGCATCACCTTTAAAATCACCTAAATCTTCTACTTTTTTAATATCATCGTCCAGGGATTTTCCCCAATCCGCGCGTACCTGTTCCGCCTTTGCATAATCGGCGGAATTCATGGCAGCATTCATCGCCTCAATATGCTTTTCACTTCCATTGATGACAGTGATAATTGAATTGTTATACGTCGCAGGATCCTTCACTCCTGAACCACAACTTGATATCGTCAGCGCCGCTACGGTCAAGATACCTGTTATAAATTGTTTCATCATTGTTGTTATATTTTATGGTTTACGTGTCTTTTTATTTATAAACGTCCCCTACCCCTTATTTCGTTTACACATTCCGCCTGCTTCTTTACAATAACCTAATCAACTTACCCAAAGATAGTTGAGTTTAAATATTTTTTTTATCGCTGAATTCAGTGATTTATTCCTGCAGCCAAACCATGCAACATAGTTGCTTTTAATATTTCTTTACTTATATTTGTTGCAACTTAATTGCAACATAAAATTTATAACAAACCCAACTCAGTTAATGAACAGACGTACGATTTTCTCACTTCTATTTACCTATAGTATCTTACATCCCGCTTGTGCGCAAGAAAAAGCAACAAAGACAATTGGGTTAAAGGAGGTATACATTGAAGGAGGACGTTACAAAAAAACAGCTGAAGGGGCAATGTCCATAGATGTTCTGACGAGCGATTCATTACAAAAATATCAGGCGGGCAGTTTGATGCAAACATTAAGCCGACTTCCAGGTGTCAATGCCATTGGCATTGGTGCAAGTCAATCCAAACCGCAAATCCGAGGTCTCGGCTCTAATCGGGTGGCCACTGTCGAAAATGGAATTAAGCATGAGGGACAACAATGGGGGCTGGATCATGGGCTGGAAATTGACCAATACAGCATTGGCACTGCTGAAATTATTAAAGGTGCCAGTTCATTTATGTATGGATCGGATGCTATTGGAGGTGTCATCCGTTTGTCCTCGCCAACAGAACTCCAAGAAAACGGATTGAAAGGTCATGTCAATCTATTGACCAGATCCAATAATTCCACCTATGGAGGTTCGCTACAACTACAGGGTAGGAATGGTAACTGGGTTTTTGGTGGCGGGGTAACACATTTGGGCTACGCCGACTATCGTGTACCGACCGACACGGTATATGTTTACAACTATGCTGTCCGGTTAAAAGATCGACAGGTTCGTAATACCGCAGGACAAGAGACCAGTTTTCAACTTCGAGGCGGTTATGTCTCCGATCGATTTTCCTCTATATTTTATCTGAGCAACTACCATACTAAAATTGGATTTTTCGCCAATGCGCATGGTTTAGAGCCACGGGGTGTAGATACAGCGCTCTATGACCTTTCTGATCGCGATATCCTCTATCCAAGTCAACATGTTAATCATTTTAAACTCATTAGCCGAAATTACATCGCTCGGGACGCACATAAGATCTGGGTGGATCTCGGTTACCAAAGAAATTATCGCCAGGAATTCAACAACTATACGGCACATGGGTATATGCCTCCAGTTTACCCGCAGGACATGACCATTCCAATGAATCTCGAACGACTGTATGATAAAGAGATCTATCATATGACAGTAAAAGATGAATTTGCCTTGGCTGCACATCGACTTACTATAGGAGGTAATGCTGAGTATCAACTTAACAATATCGATGGATGGAGCTTCCTTATTCCTGCTTATAGACAAAAAGCACTCGGTCTATTTATCCACGATCAGTATCCAATAAACGAACAAACCATACTCTATGGTGCCTTACGTTATGATTACAGCAATATCCACAGTTCGCCTTATCAGGACTGGTTTGCATCCAAACTGGAAAACAATCAATCTGCCAATATCGTTAGGGCGGATGAACTTCGTCGTAGTTTCAATAGCCTCGTTTGGTCTGTTGGAGCAACACGGCAAATGGGTTTATGGGAAGCAAAATTGAACGTTGGTAAAAGTTTTCGGGTACCTATTGCACAGGAACTGGCCGCCAATGGCGTGAACTATCATTATTTCAGTTATGAAAAGGGGGATGCGTCCCTTTCTCCCGAGCAATCCTACCAGATGGACTTATCTGTAGCTCGGCGCACTGGAAATACGTATATTGCTTTCACCCCTTTTTTCAACTATTTTTCCAATTACATCTATCTCAATCCTACATCAGGTTATGACCAATTTTATGGTGCCGGCAACCAAATATTTGAATATTCCCAAAGCAAAGTACGGCGTTATGGTGCTGAACTAAAAGTGGAATATCGTCCTTTAACCCATTGGAAAGTAGAATTATTAGGCGAATATGTTCGGTCCGAACAACTTTCGGGCAGCAAGAAAGGTTATACATTACCCTTTTCTCCTGCCCCTTCACTTGTATTGGATCTCAGTTGGTCGCCCAAAAATAGCACCTATTTTAAGGAGTCCTACCTCTCTTTGGATTCCAAATGGACAGCCAGCCAAAAGCATATTGTCCCACCAGAAGAAAAAACAAAAGGTTATCAAATCCTCAATTTCAGAGCAGGAACACAGCTGTTCCTGGGCAGATCAGCTCTTCAATTGCGCTTACAAGTTCAGAACATTTTTGATACAAAATATATGGATCACACCAGTTTCTACCGACTGATATCACTCCCTGAACAGGGACGCAATATCATCTTATCTGTCGGGATCCCTTTCGGAAAGCAAAACCGAAGCTAACAAACTCATTGATACAATAAATACACAAGTACTAACTCATCATGATAAAAATAAATATACATATGCAAACACTCAAAAAATATGGAATCATAGCCTTCATTGCGGCCTCTGCCATCGCTTGTAAGAAAGATAAGGAAAGTATTGATACCGAAAAACCAACAATTGATATCAGTGCAGCGACTGCCTTTCCGAAACAATGCAGCCAAATCAGACGTGGATCAAGTTTTACGTTCCGTGCAAAACTATCCGACAATGTTGCCTTAGGCAGCTACAGTATTGACGTTCATCATAATTTTGACCATCATTCTCACAGTACCGAAGTGGAGGAATGTACATTAGAGCCTATCAAGAAACCCGTCAAACCATTTGTTCTGGTCAAGTCTATCAATATACCAGGACAACCACAACAGTATGATGCACAATTTCAGATTGATGTCCCTGCAGATGTCGATCCCGGAAACTATCACTTTATGATCCAAGTGACGGATCAATCCGGTTGGAGCACCCAACGGGGAATCAGTATCCGTATCATTGAATAACAGCAACTTAACAGACAAAATACGTCATTTTTTTTATCACAAAATCTACAAACCCAATGAACATGAAAACTCGAAACATTCACTTTTTATTCCTGTTTACAGCACTTTTCTTTGGCTTCTTGTCTTCTTGTAAGAAAGACAACGCCGATATTCCTGTCACAACAAAACCTACGATCGGCACCCTAGAAATCGGATCTGAAAATAATAAAACAGTCAAAGCCGGAACAGACCTCCATCTTGAAGGTGATATTGTAGCTGAAGCGCTTATCGACAAGATTGAGATCGAAATCCATCAGGAAGGTGGATCCTTCAAATTTGCCAAAATTTATACTGACGAGAAATATGTTGGCAAAAAAAATGTGACTTTCCATGAGCACATCGACATACCATCTGAAGTTCCTGCAGGCCAATATCATTTTCACTTTACAGTGACGGATAAGGCCGGAAATGCGACGACCGTAGAATCTCCTTTGACCATACAAGCATCAGATGTAAAAGCAAGCTATAAGCTTATTTTTACGGAAGTTAAAGGTACAGTGCATGGCAACCATTTCCATGATCTTGCCGATAAAGAGAATGTAGAACCTTCTACTATTATCTTTGACAATACCGGCAAAGCACTAGCTGGACACGCTCATCTTAAACCAGACGGAATTTATAAAATTGACTTCAAACAATTTGATGCCACTGGTCAGGAAATTCAGGGACAATATATTAAAGATAAAGCAACAGCCACTTTATACAAAGCCTTTTTGACCGGCGGTGCCTTTGTATTAAATTCCGGCAATAGCTTAACAGGCGCTATTTTTCAACCAAAAGAAACGGCTTACGGTGATGGTTCGGCAGTAACAGGCGCTATTGAGACCACTGGTATTACGACTTATTTTACAGCTGGGAAAGACAATGCCGGTGAAAAAGAGGTTGCCTTCGTTCTACGTAAATTTAAGGATTCCGCAACCAAAGCTACTATTACCCGTGCAGATTGGAATCGTATTGATTATGTTGCCAAGTATCCCGGGGATGACATTCTCCGTCTAACTTTCGAATTGCATGCCGAAGAGGGTGAAGACTAATTTTGCGAGAACGATAATTTAAATACTAAACACCTAGCTAGACATACTAACTAGGTGTTTTTTTACTAAGCTAAACTATTTGTTCAGATTAATCTCTTATTTTACCCAATATATTCCCCTGCGTGTCCACAACAAGTTTCCATTCTTCTGTCCGGCTTTTTACTTCGAACGCATACGTAATCTTTTGTTCCTCAGTGATCTTTTTTATATCTTCTATGCGATAGCCCGAAAAATCCTTTTTCACTTTTGCAATAACAGCTTTTGGTAAATCATTTTTGGCAAGTTCTTCTTTGTGACGCACAATCTTCCCATTACTTTGAATCCATACCTCATGATCTGTTCCGAACAAACCTGTTTCGAACTCGGCTTCATATAGTCCTGCTTTAAGTTCCCAGTCTACCCCTTTGGCTTTGGGAAATTTCTGTTGAAAACTATTCACCACTACAGCAGGTACCTCACTTTGGAGAATATCCTGAGCAGAGGCCCCAATTGTTGAGAGTGCAAGAATACATGCACTTAATATCATTTTACCATTCATGACTTTACTATTTTTAATGTATTACAAAGTAAAACCATGATTCTGTAAAGATTTGGGAATGTTATTTATGCGGGGCGAAAATCTAGCTTAAATATATGTTGACTATTGTCGTAATGATAGGAAATAGAAAAACCGTATAAATTACATATTGCCTGAACGATCGCCAGGCCCAGTCCGGTACCTTTGGACGAAGCATCCGATTTATAGAACCTTGAAAACACATGCTCCTTATCCAAAGCAATCTGTCGGCTCGTATTCGCCACTACAAGTGTACTTTCAGTAATCGCTATGTTTACCTCTCCTCCCTCCATATTATGAAACAATGCATTACGGATCAAATTTGACACAATGATATTAGCCAGAGCGCTATCTAATCGTACATTCAATTCATCTTTTTGATCGACATTGATCCTAATATTTTTAAAAGCGGCAATATCTTCTAGTTCATCGCCGATATGTGTGACAAGCTGATTGATTGAGAGATCCTCGTTGTTCAGGAATTGTTTGTTCTCAATCTTGCTAAGCAGCAATAATGATTTATTCAATCGAACCAATCTTTCAGCGGTATTCAATACTTCGGCGATTGTATTCGACTGTTCAGGCTGTAGCCCACCAGTTTCGGCCATCATTTCCAACTTATTGATCATAATGGCCAGAGGCGTCTGCAACTCATGTGATGCATTGCCAATAAACTGTTTCTGCTGTTCATACGTTTCCTCATTATGATGGATCAAGGTCGTGACAGCGAGCTGTAAATCTTTAAACTCCTGGATATTGGTATCCATAGCAGGCTTATCGCCAGATTTTCCCAGCCGGAATTTTGTCAATTGATCTAAAAACCGATATAGCGGGCTCCATAATCGCTGTATAACTACTTTATTGATTGAGACAATACTGACGACCAAGAGGACAAATAAAATCAGGACGGAATAAAACAGGTTTTTGATTAAATCACTTTCCTCGATCATCGAATTGATAATTGATAACTCGTAGTAGTGTCCCTTATGCTCAAACGCAGTCGTCAACATACGTACAGGCTCCAATTCAGGCTCCGGATCATCATCATCCTGCATATAAAGCATGGTATCTTTATATACATTCTGCATTTTGATGGCCTGTTGCTCGGAAATTTCACGCACCTTATAATTGTTAATGCCAAATTCCAGATCCGGAGATACAATTGCCTCAGAAGCCAGTTCCTGAATAATTAAGCGTTTTTGATTTTCCAATTCCTCATCGATATTATCATGGATTACTTCCAGCATAAATAAATAAAAGATGGTCGACCATACTGCAATGACGACCAGTACCGAAATAGAGAGATATTTGAGCGTTTGATTGGCTAATTTCATTTTTCAACAAGTTTATATCCTATCCCGTAGACCGCTTCAAAATCAACCTCCGCTTTTTTTACCAAAAATTTCTTTCGCAGGTTCTTTATCTGTGAATAGATAAAATCGAGGTTATCCGCCTGATCTGTATTATCTCCCCAAACATGTTCTGCCAATGCATTCTTGCTGACAAGACGGTTTTTATTCAGTAAAAAGTAATTGAGGATATCAAATTCCTTTCTGTTCAGAGGGACAGACTCGCCGTTAATCGAAAGACTGCGCTCATTCAGATCAAGCACAAGATTACCCATCTCCAATGTGTTTTTACCATCCCGCTGT
>PJTS01000793.1_pt1 | contig 15081 bp, 14 predicted proteins | sample 1512251 | NCBI WGS metagenome assembly PJTS01 (sample SAMN08177686, study PRJNA422409) | Soil metagenome, whole genome shotgun sequencing project. | isolation source: Soil (2) enriched on wood chips: alkali lignin treatment | place: USA: Madison | collected 2015-01-15 | reverse complement strand
TAGGCGAGGCGCGTCAGCCGGGGCCGATGCGCCTCGAAGACTTCGGTCGAGGGATCAGGCCGCGACACGCGCCGGGCCTGCCGGATGGACCGAGCGGAAGCCGACGGCGAGCCGGTTCCAGACGTTGATCGCCCCGATGGCGAAGGCCAGCTTCACCTGCTCGGCTTCACTGAACTCGGCCTTGAACACGGCATAGTCCGCATCGGACGCCTGGGACTGTTCGATGCGCGTCAGGCTTTCGGCCCAGGTCAGGGCGGCGCGTTCGCGCGGGCTGAACAGCGACGATTCACGCCATGCGGCGAGCAGGTGCAGACGCACTTCGCTCTCACCCGCCCTGCGGGCGTCGGCGGTGTGCATGTGCAGGCAATAGGCGCAGCCGTTGATCTGCGAGACGCGGATCTTCAGCAGTTCCAGAAGGCTGTGCTCCAGGCCGCTGGCGGCGACGGCCTGCTCCAGCCGCACCATCGCCTGATAGACGTCGGGGGCGGCCTTGGCGGGGTTGGCGATGCGCGGGGTCATGTCGTGGCTCCTGTGGCTTGAGTGCGCGTCCCTCCATGACGAGACAGACCATCGGGCTGTGACATGACCCGGCGGATCAGGGCTTCAAACGCTCCAGCACTGTCGTGATGACGCGTTCATAGGCGTCGCTCAGGGCGCGCAGGTCGGCCTCGGGCACGCGCTCGTCGACCTGGTGCATGGTCTGGCCGACCAGACCCAGCTCCAACACCGGACACAGGGCGCGGATGAAGCGGGCGTCCGAGGTGCCGCCGGTGGTCGAGGCCTCAGGGCGGCGGCCCAGCGTCGCCTCCACAGCGTCCTGCACCGCCGTGACGAAGACGCCCGGCTCGGTCAGGAAGGCTTCGCCCGAGCACATGTGCTCCAGCTCGATCTGCAGGCCGGTCTCGGCCTGAAGCGCGCCCGCCTCGCGGTTCAGCCAGTCGATCAGGCCGTCGCCGGTGTGGGTCGGGTTGAAGCGGATATTGAGCCGCGCCTTCGCTTCGGCCGGGATGATGTTGGTCGCCGGATTGCCCACGTCGATGGTGGTGATCTCAAGATTGGATGGCGGGAACTCGGGGTAGCCCTCGTCGAGGACGTGAGCGTCAAGCCGGGCCAGCAGGCGAGCGATGACCGGGGCCGGGTTGGCGGCGCGGTCGGGATAGGCGACGTGGCCCTGTTTGCCGTGGACGGTGATCCAGGTGTTCAGCGAGCCGCGCCGCCCGACCTTGATCATGTCGCCCAGGTGGTGGGCCGAGGAGGGTTCCCCGACCACGCAGGCGTCGATCACTTCGCCCTCGGCGGCCAGAGTCTGGACCACCCGCTTGGTGCCGTGCAGGGCCGGGCCTTCCTCGTCGCCGGTGATCAGGAAGGACAGGGAGCCCCCGATCTCGCCTTGGGCGAGAACGCGCGAGACGGCGGCGACCCAGGCGGCGACGCCGCCCTTCATGTCCACAGCCCCGCGGCCATAGAGGACGCCGTCGCGGGTCTCGCCCTCGAACGGTCCGGCGCTCCAGGCCTTCAGATCGCCGATCGGCACCACGTCGGTGTGGCCGGCGAAGCAGAGGTTGGGCGAGGCGGTCCCGCGCCGGGCGTAGAGGTTCTCGATCCGGGCGTCGTGGCCCACGCCGCTCGGCCCCTCGAACACCATGCGGCGGCAGGTGAAGCCCAGGCCGGTCAGGGCGCGCTCCAACACGTCCATCGCCCCTTCGTCGGCGGGGGTGACGGAGGGGATGCGGATCAGGTCGCGGGTCAGTTCGACAGGATCGATGACGGAATGTGATGCGGCGCTCATGCCGCTATGCTTTAGGCATATCGCGCACCCGCGAGAAGGCCCGACGGCCGCCACAGCGCCCCTTGTTTGAAGACGCACCACGACCGTGACGACCGAAAGCATCGATTCCGCCCCGACGGTTCCGCCCCAGCCGCCGCTGCCGCCTGGACCGCCGCCCGGTTCCTCTCATGACGGCGGCCCGTCCAGCCCCTGGGGCATCGGCGACTTCCGCCTGCTGTGGCTGGGCCGGATGGTGGCGGTTCTGGGCATCCAGATCCAGTCCTCGGCCCTGCTGTGGCAGGTCTATGAGATCGCCCGGCGCGACCATCCGATCGAGGAAGCCAGCCTCTATCTGGGACTGGTGGGCCTGTGCCAGTTCCTGCCGCTGCTGGCCTTCACCCTGCCGGCCGGGGCCATGGCCGACCGACACGACCGCAAGCACACCGTCACCCTGTCGATCATCGTCGAGGGGATGTGCGCGAGCGCCTTCCTGATGATGGCGCTGCACGGCTCGCCGCCCCTGTGGGGCCTGCTGGCGGTCGCCGCCGTCTTCGGCGCGGCGCGCGCCTTCCTGGCCCCGGCCAGCCAGGCCTTCCTGCCGATGGTGGTGGGACGCAAGGCCCTGCCGCCCGCCATCGCCGCCCAGTCCATCGCCTTCCAGACCGGCGCCATCGCCGGACCCGCCCTGGGCGGGGTCATCGTCGGCCTGTCGGTGCCCCTGGCCTACGCCTCGGCCATGGGGCTGTTCCTCGTGGCGGTCGCCTGCTTCCTGCTGATCCGCACCCGAGGCAAGCCCCAGGTCGATCCGTCCAAACTAGGCCCGGTGCAGCAGGTCAGGGAAGGCCTCGCCTATGTCTGGAAGACCAAGATCGTCCTGGGCGCCATCTCCCTGGACCTGGTCGTCGTCCTGCTGGCCGGAGTGGCGTTGCTGACGCCGATCTTCGCGCGCGACATCCTGCATGTCGGCGCGATCGGCTTCGGCCTGCTGCGGGCCTCGTTCGGGGTGGGGGCGCTGATCATGGCCCTCTACCTCAGCCGCTTCCCCATCGTGCGTCACGGCGGGCGGTGGATGTTCGGGGCGGTGGCCGTGTTCGGCGTCTGCACCCTGATCTTCGGCCTGTCCAAGAGCGTCTGGCTGTCAGGGGCGGTGCTGTTCCTGGGCGGGGCGGCGGACATGATCAGCGTCAACATCCGTCAGACCCTGATCCAGCTGGCCACGCCCGATCACATGCGCGGGCGGGTGTCGTCGGTGTCCATGCTGTTCATCGGCGCCTCCAACGAACTGGGCGAAGCCTATTCCGGCGTCATGGTGCGCCTGCTCGGCCCGATCGGGGCGGCGGTGTTCGGCGGCTTCGGCGCTCTGGCCGCGACCGGGGTCTGGGCCAAGGTCTTCCCCAGTCTGAGGAAGGCGAACAAGCTGACCTGATGCGCTCAGAACGACCCTTCTCCCCTTGTGGGAGAAGGTGGCATGCGAAGCATGACGGATGAGGGGTGGCGGCGGCGTCGCTCGTCGTGCGGCACGTAGAATAAAGCATCGCGATCGGCCGACCGCAGCGCTCACACCCCTCATCCGAGCGCCTTCGGCGCCCACCTTCTCCCACAAGGGGAGAAGGAAAACTCAGCCCCAGGGGCGGAAGTGTTTCGACAGCTTGAGCCCCTGGCTCTGGTAGTGGCTGCCGCCTTCGCCATAGAGGCGCGAAGGCCGCTCGGTCAGCGGCTCATAGACCAGTCGGGCGACGATCTGGCCGTGCTCCAGCAGGAAGGGGGTGTCGTGGGTGCGGACCTCCAGCACGCCCTTGGAGCCGGCGCCGTGCGCCTCGTCCGTGCCGAAGCCGGGGTCGAAGAAGCCGGCGTAGTGGACGCGGAACTCGCCGACCGAGGGGTCGATCGGGGTCATCTCGGCGGCCTGATCGACCGGAATCTCCACATCGTCCGACGAGGCCAGGATGTAGAACTCGCCCGGATCCAGCAGCAGTTCGCCCCGGCGCAGGGTCAGCGGCTCCCAGAAGTCGCGCGGGTCGTGGCCGTCGATGTGGTCCATGTTGACGACGCCCGCGTGGCGGCGGCCGCGATAGCCGACGACGCCGTTGTCGCCTGCGCGCAGGTCGACGCCGACGCTGCGGGTCTCCAGCTTGGGCGGCTCGCCCGCCTTCAGGCGCAGCTGGTTCAACCGCGTGCCCGGCTTGACCAGGATGGAGAAGGTCTGGGGCGCGATCTCGAGATACAGCGGGCCGTCATAACCCTCATCCACATCGTCGAAGCTGCCGCCCTGATCGGTCAGCAGGCGCACGAAGACATCGACGCGGCCGGTCGAGCTCTTCGGATTGGCGCGGGCGTTCAGCCCCTTGGGCAGGCTGAGGCGCTCCTGCAGGCGGGCGATATAGACGCAGCCCTTCTCCATCACATAGCCGCCCGACAGGTCGATGGCGTGCATGGCGACGTCGGCGATGCGCTCCTCGACCTTGCGCTGACCGGGCAGGAAGGAGGCGCGCACGCGCCAGGCCTGGTCCGACAGGCGCAGGTCCAGGCTGGCGGGCTGGACCTGATCGACGTCGAACGGGGTGTCGGAGGCGATGGCGCCCGCCGCGATCAGGGTCTCAATGCCCTGGAAGGGAAGGATGCCGGAGCGGGCGGGAATCTGAAAGCTGGTCATGCCGTCCTGTTCTCACACGGATTTTCTCGTCTGTGTAGCTTGTCGGCGACGACAGACGCTTGAACCCCGCGTACGGCGGGCTGCATATAGCGCATGCACTCCGCTCCTGCCTACTCCGCCGAGACCGAAGGCGTCGTCGTTCGCGTCCGCCCCTCCTATCTGGCGGGCCAGTCGGACCCGGCCGAGGGGCGCTGGGTCTGGGCCTATCAGGTCGAGATCGTCAATCTGAGCGGCGGTCCGGTGCAGCTGGTGGCCCGGCGCTGGACCATCACCGACGCCCTGGGCCGGGTCGAGGAGGTGCGCGGCCCCGGCGTGGTCGGCGAGCAGCCGCTGATCGAGCCGGGCGACAGCTACGCCTACGCCTCGGGCTGTCCGTTGACGACGCCCTCGGGCTCCATGGTCGGCGCCTATTTCATGCAGGACGCCGAAGGTCGGATGTTCGAAGCCGCCATTCCGGCCTTCAGTCTGGACGTGCCGGATTCCCGGCGCGTCCTGAACTAGCCTGCGCCCCGTTGTCACAGCCCGGCTTTCAGGCTTAGCCTCGCCGCACATTCACGAGGCTCCCGCATGACGGACACCCCCGCCGGAACCGGCAAACGCATAGAACTGACCATCCGCGCCCTGATCCTGGGGTGTCTGCTGGCGGCGGTCTTCACGGCGGCCAACACCTATCTGGGGCTGAAGGTCGGCCTGACCTTCGCCTCGGCCATTCCGGCGGCGGTCATCTCCATGGCCCTGCTGCGGGCGTTCCGCGGTTCGACCATCTGGGAGAATATGACGGTCCAGACCGTCGCCTCGGTCGGCGGCTCGATGAGCGCCATCATCTTCGTCCTGCCCGGTCTGGTGATGATCGGCTGGTGGATGAACTTCCCCTTCTGGGAGTCGGTTATGATCTGCGTCCTGGGCGGGGTGCTGGGGGTGACCTTCTCCATTCCCCTGCGCCGCACCCTGGTCGTGCAGGGCGGTCTGCTCTACCCCGAGGGCGTCGCCGCCGCCGAGGTGCTGAAGGTCGGTTCGCCCGGCGCGGACCAGACCGAGGAGGCGGTCCGCGAAAACCGGTCCGGCCTGTTCGTCGTCATCAGCGGGGCGATCGCCTCGGCGCTCTTCGGCTTCCTGGCCGCCGCCCGGGTGTTCGCAGCCGAGACCGCCGCCTTCCTGCGCCTGCCCGCGGCGCTGGGCGGCGGGGCGTCCGGGGTCGGCTTCTCCATGCAGTTCGCCCTGCTGGGCGCCGGTCACCTGATCGGGCTGGCGGTCGGCCTGACCCAGTTGTTCGGCCTGGTCCTGGCCTGGCTGATCTTCGTGCCCATCCTGACCTCCCCCGAGTTCGCCGCCTGGGCCGTCGCCCACGGCGTGCCCTCCATCGCCGCCACGACGCCGGCAGAAGCCGGCGCCGAGGGCCTGGCCATGAGCGTCTGGGCCCAGGAGGTCCGCTTCATCGGCGCCGGGGTCATCGGCGTCGCCGCCCTGTGGACCCTGGCCAAGCTGGCCAAACCCCTGGCCGCCGGCCTGGCTTCGGCCATCTCCGCCCAGGCGCGCCGCGCCCATGGCGAGACGCTGGAGCTGGCCGAGCAGGACATGCCCATCAAGCTGGTCGGTCTGATCTCGGTCGCCGCCCTGGTCGGCATCGCCGTCCTGCTGGCCGTGGTGGCCCAGGGCACCGCCCTGGCCGGATCGGCCCCGCTGCTGGTGATCGGCGGCCTGGTCTATGTCGTGGTCATCGGCTTCGCCGTGGCCGCCATCTGCGGCTACATGGCCGGGCTGATCGGGTCGTCGAACAGCCCGGTGTCGGGCGTCGGCATCCTGGCCATCATCATCGCCTCCCTGCTGATGCTGGGCGTGCTGGCCATCGCCGGGGTTCCGGCCGATCCGTCGATCGTCGCCTTCGCCCTGATCGTCACCGCCGTGGTCTTCGCCGTGGCCGTGATCGCCAACGACAACCTGCAGGACCTCAAGACCGGCCAGTTGGTCGAGGCCACGCCCTGGCGTCAGCAGACCGCCCTGCTGGTCGGCGTGGTGGCCGGCGCCCTGGTCATCCCCTTCGTGCTGGACATGATGAACCAGGCCTTCGGCTTCGAAGGCGGCCCGCCCGCCATCGTCCAGGGCTCGCAGACCCTGGCGGCGCCTCAGGCGACCCTGATCTCGGCCCTGGCCAAGGGCGTCATCTCGGGCGACCTGCGCTGGGATCTGATCGGCATCGGCGCCGTGGTCGGCGTTCTGGTCATCATCCTCGACGTCATCCTGCGCCGCACGACCAATGACCGGATCAAGCTGCCGCCGTTGGCCGCCGGGATCGGCGTCTATCTGCCCGCCGCCGTCACCACCATGCTGGTCGTCGGCGCCGTCTGCGGCTGGCTGTACGACCGGGCGGTCAAGTCGACCCGTTACGCCGACGTGGCCCGCCGCATGGGCGTGCTGCTGGCGTCCGGCCTGATCGTGGGCGAGAGCCTGTTCGGCGTCCTCACCGCCGCCGTCATCGTCGGCACGCGCGACGAGGCGCCCTTCGCCCTGCTGCCCGCCGACAGCGGCTGGCCCGCCATGTGGGCCGGTCTGATCGCTTTTGCGGCTCTGACCTACGCCCTTTACGCCTGGGTGCGTCGCCGCGCGGCCAAGGTCTAAGACGCACTAGAGGGCGGCGGCGAAGGCCTCCGCCGCCCGACTGGCGCTGCGCTCGCGGTGGCGCAGCCGATAGAAGGGCCGCTCGGGCAGTTCGAGCGGCAGGCGGACCAGCCGCCCCGCCTCGATCAGGGGCCGGGCGGCCAGTTCCGAGATCGCCGTGACCAGCCCGCCGCCGTCCCCGGCGCTGGCCGCCACCGCCGTCAGGATCGCCTCATTGGACGGCAGCACCAGCGCGGTCTTCAGGTCCGACGCGGTCATGCCGCGCGGCAGGGCCGCCTCGAACTCGCTGCGGGTGCCCGAGCCCGCCTCGCGCAAGGCCCAGTCCAGAGCCTTGAGGTCCGACGCGGCCAGAGGCTGCTCCCGCTCCGCCAGCGGATGCCCCGGCGCCGCCACCACGATCAGCCGGTCGGCGCCGATCCGCGTCCGCTCCAGCCGGGGCGCGTCCTCGGCGCCTTCGATCAGGCCCAGTTCCGCCTCGCCCGCCAGCACGGCCTCGACCACCTGATGGGTGTTGCCGATCGACAGATGCAGCTCCACGCCCGGATGGCTCTGGGCGAAGGCGGCCATGCGCGGGGGCAGCCAGTAGGCGGCGATGGTCTGACTGGCGAACAGCCGCACCGACCCGCGTTTCAGCCCCGCCAGTTCGTCCAGCAGCCGCTCGGCCGCCTCGGCCCGCGCCAGCACCGCCCTGGCTTCCGGCAGAAAGGCCGTCCCCGCCGCGTTCAGCGCCAAGCCGCGCCCGACCCGGTCGAACAGCCGCGCCCCGTGCCGCGTCTCCAGCGCATTGACCGCCGCGCTGACCGCCGACTGGGTCAGATGCAGCGCCTCGGCCGCCCGCGTCATGTGCAGGCGCTCGGCCACGGCGACGAAGATGCGGAGCTGTTCCAGCGTCATGGCTTATTGATCGATCAGATCGATTGTTAAGTCCATAACTACGCGTTGGATCGATCAGATGACGGAGCGGATAAGGACCGCATGACCGTCGCTCTCGACCATGCCGCTCCCTCTCGCCGCTTGACGGGCCTGGCCCGCCTCCTGCCCGGAGTCGCCCTGTCCGCCGCCATCGGCGCCGTCGCCTATGGGCTGCAGATCGTCGAGACCCGGCTGCTCGAACATCCGTGGATCGAGGGCCTGGTCCTGGCCATCCTGATCGGGGCCGGGCTGCGCCTGGTGTGGACGCCGTCGTCGCTGTGGACGCCGGGCGTCGCCTTCAGCGCCAAGACCCTGCTGGAAGTCGCCGTGGCCCTGCTGGGCGCTACGGTCTCGGGCGCGGCGGTGGCGGCGCTGGGGCCCTGGCTGCTGCTGGCCATCGTCGGCGTGGTCGCCGTGGCCATCGTCGGCGGCTATGCGCTGGGGCGGGCGTTCGGCCTGCCGCACGCCATGGCCCTGCTGGTCGCCTGCGGCAACGCCATCTGCGGCAACTCGGCCATCGCCGCCGTGGCCCCGGTCATCGAGGCCGAGGGCCAGGACGTGGCCGCCGCCATCGGCTTCACCGCCGTTCTGGGCATCGCCGTGGTGCTGCTGGTTCCGGTCGTCGGCGCCATGATGGGCTATGACGCCACGCGGGTCGGGGTGCTGGCGGGCCTGACCGTCTACGCCGTGCCGCAAGTGCTGGCCGCCGCCGCGCCCGCCGGCCTGGCCGCCGTCCAGACGGGCGCCGTGGTCAAGCTGGTGCGCGTGCTGATGCTGGGTCCCGTCTGCCTGATCCTGGGTCTGATGCGCTCGAAACAGGCCGGGGGCGGGCGCGGGCCGAAGCTGCATCAGATGGCGCCCTGGTTCATCCTCGTCTTCCTGGCCCTGATGGCCGTGCGGTCGCTGGGCTGGCTGCCGGAAGCGATCCTGCCGCCGCTGCAGGTCTCGGTCTCGGCCCTGACGCTGATCGCCATGGCGGCGCTGGGGCTGATGGTCGATCCGCGCGCCGTGCTGCAGGCCGGACCGCGCGTGGCCGCCGTCGCCGCCCTGTCGGCCCTGCTCATCGGGACGCTGGCCGTGGGGGTGCTGGCCGTCATGCCGCTGGGTTGATCAGTCTAACGCGCACCGGACTGGCGTTTTGGCCCGCATCCCTGTAAGAGGCGCGCCGAACCCTTCCCTTTTCTGCAATCTTCTTGCAGCGGCGCGGCCCATCCGTGACCGAACACAGTCCGCCCGAGCCCGACATGAACCTTCGTAACGTCGCTATCATCGCCCACGTCGACCACGGCAAGACGACCATGGTGGACGCCCTGCTGGCCCAGTCCGGCCTGTTCCGCGCCAATGAGGCGACGACCGAACGCGCCATGGACTCCGGCGATCAGGAGCGCGAACGCGGCATCACCATCCTGGCCAAATGCACGTCGATCCTGTGGAACGGCAAGGCCGGCGAGACCCGCATCAACATCATCGACACGCCGGGCCACGCCGACTTCGGCGGCGAGGTCGAGCGCATCCTGGGCATGGTGGACGGCTGCGTCCTGCTGGTCGACGCCGAAGAGGGCGTCATGCCCCAGACCAAGTTCGTCCTGACCAAGGCCCTGCGCATGGGCCTGCGTCCGATCCTGTGCATCAACAAGGTCGACCGCGCCCACGCCGATCCTGACCGGGTGCTGAACGAGACCTTCGACCTGTTCGCCGCCCTGGGCGCCACGGACGAGCAGCTGGACTTCCCGGTCATCTACGCCTCGGGCCGTTCGGGCTGGGCGACGCTGGATCTGGCCCAGCCGAACGACAACCTGCACCCCCTGTATGACCTGATCGTCGATCACGTCCCGGCCCCGGCCGCCCAGGCGCGCGTCAACGAGCCGTTCCAGATCCTGAACGTGCTGATCGAGAGCGATCCCTTCCTGGGCCGTCTGCTGACCGGCCGCATCCATTCGGGCAAGGCGGTTCCGGGCATGGCCATCAAGGCCCTGTCGCGCGACGGCAAGACCATCGAGCAGGGCCGCATCACCAAGGTCCTGGCCTTCCGCGGCCTGAAGCGCCAGCCGGTCGACGAGGGCGCCGAGGCCGGCGACATCGTCGCCATCGCCGGCATGTCGAAAGCCACCGTGGCCGACACCCTGTGCGCCCTGGAAGTCACCGAAGCCTTGCCGGCCCTGCCGATCGATCCGCCGACCATCTCCATGACCGTGGGCGTCAACGACAGCCCCCTGGCCGGCCGCGAAGGCGACAAGGTGCAGTCGCGCGTCATCCGCGACCGCCTGCTCAAGGAGGCCGAGGCCAACGTCGCCATCCGCATCACCGAAACCCCCGGCTCGGACGCCTATGAGGTCGCCGGCCGCGGCGAACTGCAGCTGGGCGTGCTGATCGAGAACATGCGCCGCGAGGGCTTCGAGCTGTCGATCAGCCGCCCACGCGTGGTCTATCAGACTGGCGAGAACGGCGAGCGTCTGGAGCCGATCGAGGACGTGGTCATCGACGTCGACGACGAATTCTCGGGCGTGGTCATCGAGAAGCTGTCTGCTCGCAAGGCCGAACTGACCGACATGGGTCCCTCGGGCGCCGGCAAGACCCGCATCCAGCTGAAGTGCCCGTCGCGCTCGCTGATCGGCTATCAGGGCGAGTTCCTGACCGACACGCGCGGCTCGGGCGTGCTGAACCGCGTCTTCTCCCACTACGAAGGCCACAAGGGCGCCATCGAGGGCCGCCTGAAGGGCGTGCTGGTCTCCAACTCGGACGGCGACACGGCGGCTTTCGCCCTGTGGAACCTGGAGGATCGCGGCGTCATGTTCGTCGGCGCCGGCGAAAAGACCTACCAGGGCATGATCATCGGCGAGAACAGCCGTTCCGACGACCTGGACGTCAACCCGATCAAGGGCAAGCAGCTGACCAACGTCCGCGCCTCGGGCAAGGACGAGGCCGTGCGCCTGACCCCGCCGCGCAAGATGAGCCTGGAACAGGCCATCGCCTATATCGAGGAAGACGAACTGGTCGAGGTCACGCCCAAGTCGATCCGCCTGCGCAAGGAGGTCCTGAACCCCTCCTTCCGCAAGAAGCGCGTCCGCGCCGACTGACCCGGCGTTCTGTCCAAACGAGGAAGGCGGCCCGTGGCGGGCCGCCTTTTTTGTGCGCCGAGGCTACCTCTTCAGGCCCAGCAGCCCCGGCCAGCCGCCGCTGGTCAACAGGGCGACGTCCAGCAAGGCCAGGGGCAGGGGCGTGGTCGGCGGCGCGGCGATGAATTTCGGCCGCCAGCCGGGGCCGAACTTGGCCTTGTAGGCGCGCAGGCCCTGGAAACCGTAGACGGCGCCGCCTTCCTCGAACACCAGGGCGCCGACGCGGGCGAAGACCGGGGCCATGCGGCGGTCCTCAAGGCCCGACAGGGGCGCCATGCCCAGGTCCAGCCGCTCCATGCCCTGGTCCCGCGCCCACTGCGCCGTGCGGGTGAACAGATAGTCCATCACGCCGTGCGGCCCCTCCGGATCATGGCGCATCAGGTCGATCATCGCCTCGCGCCCGCCCGCGCCGATCAACAGGTTGGCGAAGGCGACGACGCGGCCGTTCTCGCGCACCAGCGCCAGCGCCTGTCGGTCCAGATAGTCGATGTCGAACCGGCCGAGCGAAAAGGCCTTCTCGGACCCGTTGTGATGCCTCAGCCAGGCGTCGGACACGGCGCGCAATTCAGCCTCCAGCGGCCGGGCCGAGCCCGGCGGCGCCACCTCGAAGCCGGCGCCCTCGCGCTCGGCCCGGTTCACGGCGGTGCGCAGGCTCTGCTTGCCCTTGCCCTCGGTCGTGAAATGAGCGGCGTCGATCACGGCCGCTTCGCCGACCTTGCGCACGGCCATGCCGAGCGTCGCCAGGTCGGCCAGCAGTCCCTCGCCCACGGAATAGAAGACCGCCGCTCCGCCGTAGCTGTCGGCCAGTTGGGCGAAGGACCACAGAAGCTCCAGCCGCTCCTCCCTCAGCCCGGCGGGTTCGCTCATGGCGATCCAGCGACGCCCCCGCACGCGATAGGCGATGAAGCTGCGGCCCGACGGGCTGAACAGCAGGGCCTTGTCGCCCAGCAGGGCCAGGCCCGCCTCGGGCGCGGCGACCTCGGCGATCTCCAGCGCCTGGCGCGCCCGCTCGACGTCCGCCGCAGCCGCCGGCCCATGGCTGCGCGCGCCGGGCGCGGTCAGCAGGGAACGCACCGCCACCGCCAAGGTCAGCAAAGCCAGCACCGCCCCGGCGCGCAGGAAGCCCGAGGCCTGCTTGTCGACCAGGAAGGTCCACCAGAGCTCGTCGGTGTAGGCCGTGTCGCGATAGGCGAAGAAGCCCAGCCACAGCATGGCCGCCACCGCCGCCGCCAGCATCAGCAGCCAGCCCGGCCGCAGCGGCTCCCCCAAGCGCGAGCGGCGATTGAAGGCCGAGCGGCACGGCGCCAGCAGGGCCGCCGCCAGGCTCATCTCGATGGCCTGCATCCAATCCAGCCCCTTCAGCAGGGAGAAGACCGCGCCGACCAGCAGGACCGCCAAGGCCGCATAGTAGGCCCCGCGCCGCCGCCGCCACAGCCCCGCCGAGATCAGCAGCAGGATGAAGCCCGTCACGCTGGCGGCGAAGTGGGACAGGTCGATCAGCAACGGCGGATAGAACCGCCCCAAGGCGTTGAGCCGGTCATTGAAGGCCGGGGTCACCGCCGACAGCAGCATCGCCCCGCCCAGCAGGAAGGTGGCGACCGCGAACATCTGCGGCGTCAGCTCATAGACCAGTCCGGCCAGACGACGCGTGATCCGCCAGGGGTCGTGTTTTGCACCCGGTTTGGTCAATCGCTCTCCGATGAGCAGGAATCGGTCGTTTGGGGCGAGTAAAAGGTCATTTCAGGGCAGGGGAAACCATCGGCCTTCACAAGGGTTCATTTTTTCGCGAGCGCCGGGCTCGCCCTTCCAGGAGTTTCTCATGATCCGCAAGACCGCCCTGCTGACCGGCATCGCCGGCGCCTTCCTCATCGCCGCCCCTGCCTTCGCCCAGGACGCCACGACGCCGCAGACGCCCGAACCGGCTCCCGCTGAGGCGGCCGCGGCTCAACCCCAGAGCCTGACCCTGACGCCGGGCGCGACCGTCAAGAGCAGCGACGGGACCGAGATCGGCAAGCTGGTCGGCGTCCAGAACGGCGCCGCCGGTCAGGAGCTGACCGTCCGCACCGCCGACGGCCAGGTCCGTCCGGTGCCGCTGGCCGGCATCCGTCAGGACGGCGCCGACATCGTCGTCGACGCCAGCGCCTCGGACATCCAGTCGGCTCCCCCGATCGCTTCGGACACGGCTGAGCCGACCCCGGACGCGATGGACACGCCTCCGGCCGACGCCCCGCCGGCCGATGAGCCGACCAGCGACGAACCGAACGGCGACGAACCTCACTAAATCGTCTGGTTCGACGGCAAAAGGGGCGGCCCGACGGGCCGCCCCTTTATTTCTTGTGCGATGAAACGGTCGATCAGGTCCGCCGCTTCACCAGACCGAGCAGGAACAGCAGGACCACGGCGCCGATGGTGGCGACAATGATGCCGACGATCCAATTGCCCGCGGCGTCCACGCCCAGCAGGTTGTTGGCCAGGAACCCGCCGATCAGGGCGCCGACCACGCCGACGATCAGATTGGTGAGCAGGCCGTGGTCCCGCTTCATGATCTTCTCCGCCAGCCATCCGGCGACGATGCCGATGATGATCCAGGCGATAAATCCAAATCCACCCATGCTTCTCTTCCCTTCCTGAAGGCTGACTGCCTTGGCCGTTAATGCGCGGGCGGGCGTCGGGTTGCGTCCCTCGCCTTGCGGGCGAAAACGGCACGCGGCTTGCGGCGAGCCGCCCTGTCCGTGCCGATCCGGCACAGGCCGAGGAAGACAGGAGTGTCGTCATGCCCGCCGAGATCGACCTGCACCTGGGTCGTCGCCTGCGCCGCCGTCGCCGCCTGCTGGGCCTGACCCAGCAGCAGTTGGGCGATCGCGTCGGCATAAGGTTCCAGCAGATTCAGAAGTACGAGTGCGGCGCCAACCGCATCTCGGCCGCCCGCCTGTGGGAGCTGGCCGAGGCGCTGCAGACGCCGGTCAGCTATTTCTACGACGGCGCCGGGGAAAGCCCCGACAACGGCCAGCCCCGCCCCGGAGAACCCCTGGCCGCCGCCGCCTGATCGCCTGTTCGGTTCAATGACCTCTGGGCCGCCGCGCCCCTGGCGGTGTATGGCCGGGGCATGACCGAACTGGAAACCTTCGCCGTCGAACTGTCGCATGAGGCGGCCCGCGTCGCCCTGCCCTTCTTCCGGGGCGAGTTCGCCCAGGAGGACAAGGGCTCTCCCGGCGCCTTCGACCCCGTCACGGAGGCGGACCGCGCCGCCGAGGCCGCCATCCGCCGGATGATCGCCGCCCGCTATCCCGAGCACGGCGTCATCGGCGAGGAGTATGGCGAGGACCGTCCCGACGCCGATCACGTCTGGGTTCTGGACCCCATCGACGGCACCCGCGCCTTCATCGCCGGCCTGCCCCTGTGGACCACCCTGATCGCCCTGCGCCACGAGGCCGCGCCCATGATCGGTGCCGTCGGCCAACCCTATCTGGGCGAAGTCTTCCTGGGCGGGCCGTCCGGCGCGCGCCTGCTGAAGGGCGGCGGCGAAACCCCGCTGAAGACCCGCGCCTGCCCCGATCTGAGCCAGGCCCTGATCGCCACCACCGACCCGGAGATCTTCCTCGGCGCCGACCGCGCGGCCTGGGACCGGCTGCGCGCTGCGGCGCGGCTGGCCCGGCTGGGCTGCGACGCCTACGCCTACGCCATGGTCGCGGCCGGACGCATCGATCTGGTGGCCGAAAGCGAGCTGAAGGTCTGGGACTGGTCGGCGCTCAAGCCCCTGGTCGAGGCGGCGGGCGGACGGTTCACCGACTGGCGCGGCGACGCGCCGAACGAAGCCGACGGCCGCGTCCTGGCGGTCGGCGACGCGCGGCTGACGGCCCAGGCCCGGCCCCTGCTCGGCGGCGCCTGACGGCTCAGGCGGGTTCGACGGTCCGCGCTGCGGGCGAAGCGCCGGGCTTCGCCTCGACGCCGGGCGCCACATAGTCGGCCAGGGCGTCGAACTCATGCAGGAAGATCCCGCGCAGGTCGTCGACCTC